>Ga0302324_100016536_pt1 | contig 14690 bp, 10 predicted proteins | sample Palsa_T0_1_FD_201949 | JGI IMG/M metagenome (GOLD analysis project Ga0302324, IMG submission 201949) | Peat permafrost microbial communities from Stordalen Mire near Abisko, Sweden - Palsa_T0_1 | ecosystem: Environmental > Terrestrial > Soil > Palsa > Peat permafrost | place: Sweden: Abisko...
GCCCGGCACCACCGTTGGTGGTTGGAACGACATTCATATCAATGGATCGCCGGGGGATACGTATCGCATCATTCTCGACGGGCAGGACTCAGGGAGCGGCCTGCATTCCCGTGTTTCCGACGAAGAACAGCCGTCCGTGGAGGCGCTGCAGGAGTTTACCCTGCAGGCCGACAGCTTCCCCCCGGAGTTCGGGCAAACCACCGGCGGAATTTTCAACTACACCACCAAATCCGGCGCCAACCGATTTCACGGATCACTTTATGAGTACTTCGTAAACGAAGCTCTGAACGCAGGGCAGCCATTTACAGACAACGGCAACGGAGGCCTGGTGCGGCCCAAGAGCCGGCAGAATGATTTCGGCGGCAGCTTCGGCGGACCCGTCTGGATTCCCAAGATCTATGACGGACACAATCGGACGTTCTTCTTTTTCAACTACGAGATGTATCGCGATCGTGTGTCCACGAACAACGGTTTCCAAACCGTTCCCACGACCGCCTATCGCAATGGCGATTTGAGCTATCTTTTGACCGGCCAGCAGATCGGCACCGACCCCCTGGGACGTCCCATCATGAACGGCGCCATCTATGACCCGGCCACCACCAGGACAGTGAATGGGCAGGTCGTCCGCGATCCGTTTCCCAACAACTACATCAATCCCAACCGCTTCGACCCTGTCGCAGCGAAGATCCTTTCGTACCTGCCCACCCCGATCAACGACAGCCCTACCAAGAACTACCCGGACATTTTCCCGGCGAACAAGTTCCAGTGGATCCCCAGCATCAAGATCGATCACACGCTCACGTCCAACATCCACCTGAGCGGTTACTACTCCTCCCAGTCAACCGATAAGGACAATGGTGGAGACGGCCTTCCTGACCCTATCTCCGCGCGCCGCTACCAGGTCATTCGCAGTCACACCATCCGCATTAACGCCGACGACGTGCTTACGCCCGCCCTTGTGCTGCATGTCGGTGGCGGCTTTCAGCGTTACCACAATCCGGATACGACGCCTCTGACTACTTTCAATCAAGCCAGTTCTCTTGGTTTGAACGGAGCCCTGGTGGGCGGGTTTCCCGTGGTGTCCGGTCTGGGTATCAATGGCCAGACCTTAGGCTTCGGGCCTTCGAACTACGGGCTTTATGTACTCAACAAGCCCACCGCCGTGGCTTCTTTCTCCTGGATCAAGGGGACGCACAGCCTTAAATTTGGCGGGGAGTGGCGGCACGAAAACTGGCTGAACGAGTCTTCAGAGAACGCACTGGGTCTTTACGGTTTCGATCCCCAGCAAACTGGCTTGCCTTCCACCAACGGGGCCAACCTCAACGGTGGCTCCGTAGGCAACGGGTTTGCCAGCTTCGTGCTCGGTCAACTGAATACCGGAACCATTGGCAACGTAGTGAATCCCAGGTGGGAACGGAGCACTGCCGGCTTCTACGCGCAAGACAGCTGGAAAGCCACCCGTAGAATGACGATTTCGTACGGGCTGCGCTATGACATGCAGCAACTGCAGCACGAACAAAAGTACCGGACCAGCCAGTTCAACCCCACCATCGCCAATCCGTCCGCGGGCAATCTACCCGGAGCCGCACAGTTCGAGGGCAACGGTACAGGACGCTGCAATTGCATCTTCGAGCACTACTATCCCTGGGGCATCGGTCCCCGCCTGGGCATCACCTATCAAGCGGACCCCAAAACCGTCTTTCACGCGGCGGCCGGCATGTTCATGGGCCAGCAGCCATCTTTAAACTATGTCGGGGCGGGCAACAGCCTGGGCTTTGGCTGGAACACTGTCAATCTATCTGCTCCGGGGTTCGGATTGCCGGCAGGGCAGCTTTCTGCCGGAATTCCTTATACCCACGACGAACTGTATGCGAACGACTTCAATCCAGGAATACGCCCCGACCCAGGTCAGCTCGATGGGCTGCCCAGTTGGAACGCTCCCAACAATGGACGCCCCCCCAGAACAGTCCAGACCAATGTCGGTATGCAGCGCGCAATCACCCACGACATGACGTTCGAGATGGCTTATGTTGGCGTTCGTGGTCAGTGGTTCGAAGCAGACGGGCTGGTCAATCTGGATCAGCTTACCGAGCAACGTTTGAATAAGTTTGGGCTCAGCTTGAACAACCCGGATGATATTTCACTGCTTAGCAGAACCATCTCCGATCCGACAGTAACGGCTCGGGGGTTCACCCTTCCCTATTCCAGCTTCCCTTCCAGCAGCTCACTGGCGCAAGCATTAAGGCCGTACCCTCAGTTCAATGGTGTTGGGGTCCAGAAAGCAATGGTCGGCAATTACTGGTACGACTCATTGCAGATCAAATTGAGCAAGCGACTGTCCAAGGGTCTTTGGTTCCTGGGAACGTATACCTGGTCTAAGGATCTGGGGACGGTCGACGACGAATGGGGAGATTCCGTGCCGGTTGCGAATGCCTCGCTGGCGCCTAAGAGCCAGAAGACCTACACCGCTGTCGACACACCGCAAATTACTTCGGCTGCCTTTAAATACACGCTCCCGACCTTTGGCCTGGCCGAATCCGGGTGGAAGAGGGCTCTTTTCGGCGGATGGACGACGGATGGAATCCTTCGCTACACAAGCGGAACCCTGATCCAGTCGCCGAACGCGCAAAATGGTCTGACAGGAGTGACGTTTGCCGCCGCCAACTTCTCTGATCGTGTTCCCAACGCTCCCCTTTTCCTACACAGTTTGAACAAACATGACTTCAATCCCCGCACCACATTTGTTCTTAATCCATCTGCCTGGTCGGACCCTGCGGTGGGCCAGTACGGCACAGCGAAGCCGCGCTTCTCCGACTTTCGCAATGCGCGGTACCCGAACGAGCAGTTAGGGCTCGGCAAGGTAATCCCGCTTAAGGAAGGATTGGTCTTCGACATTCGGGCCGACTTCTTCAATGTATTCAATCGTTGGGCCTACCCAAGCTTGAACGGTACCGGAAACGCGCTGCAGCCAATCCAATACGGATCCAATGGTTCGATCACCAACGGCTTCGGTTACTTCGGCGACAGCATCAACGGTGAGGGCAGCAATTACCCTCCGCGTAGCGGGCAAATCGTAGCACGCATCCAGTTCTGATTGTGGCGCCCCACCCTTCGTTTCTGGCGATGGGTGGGGCTATTTCCTTTCAGACTTGTCCCAATTAGCAAACAAGTGGGCTTGATGCGGGGGGAACGCATTGAGTTATGAAACGTCATGCGTCTCGGCGAGAATCAGGTTGGTTTGGTGATCGCCAGCCGGAAGGTGTCACCGAGGACTGCGTCGGTGCCAGCCCCGGACTTCAGTCCGGGGAGCGGGTTTTCAAACCCGCGTGAACGTTCTACCCTGCAATCACCGGGCTTTAGCCCTGGTGAGAATGCCCCAAGCTCCCCAATGCACGCGCACGTTTTTCGTGACCTCGACGACAGCTGGACGCCGCGCGCTTCTTCAATCCGACCGGATGGCTCAGCTTCTAGTAGACGTTCTTGTGGAGAATCGTCGCAAGGGGCGGTTTCTGCTTCACGACTTTGTGATCATGCCCAATCACTTTCATCTGCTACTGACACCTGCAGCGGAAATCCCTTTGGAAAAGGCGTTGCAATTCATCAAGGGTGGTTTTTCCTATCGTGCGAAGCGGGAAATTCATTTTGCTTTTGAAATATGGCAGGCGAGTTTTGTGAATCACCGCATTCGCGACGCAGAAGACTACCAACACCACACTACCTACATCTGGCAGAATCCGGTCGGAGCGGGCTTGAGCGAGAGACCGGAGCTGTTTGCCTGGTCGTCGGCGTCTCTGGAAATGGAATTGGACACCCCGCCGCCAGGGATAAAGTTCTGAATTCATATGCCGGAGCGTTTTCGCGGGTTTGAAAACCCGCTCCCCCGTAGTGACGAGGCTGCGGAAAACTCTGCTTTGTTCGCAGCATGTAAAGCCCTGGCATCACCAGCGCTAAAGCGCGATCAAAGTCACGACTCTTTCCCGGAGCGCTAAAGCGCTCCTCCCCCCGCATGAATGCGGGGGCTTCCACCACGAATCGGCCGGTTTTCCGGTTCTCACGCAGACTCTTTAGCCCCTGCTATGGCGCATGCTGCACGAAATGCTTGTCCGGAGGCAGTTCTGAGCAGATGCTGTATCAGTCGCTGTAGCTCCACCGAACGCTCCGCAGAGCCTGAGTTGGGCGCGCCAGGTCAGGCTGTGCCCTTTGGTGGCCACGTGATCTGCCCTGTGTGCTTATAGGCCAGGTTGGCGATGTGCCCGGCTCGCGCGGCGGCGATGCCGGTCTCGACCGGCGCATTCGGCTGCTTGCGCGACTTGACGCATTCAAAGAAATTTTGCATGTGCGTGGTGGTTCCGTCGATGAAGCTATCCGCACTGAGGATGGGATTTTGGCCCTCCTTCAGACCCTCGCGATAAACACCAAAGCCACTGCGATTGATCTTGAGCGTCGCTTCCGTGCCGCGAAACTCGAGGCCGCCATCGTCAATGGACGAACTCATATTCCCCTCGTACACAACATCGAACCCTGGGTAGCGCAGAGCCGCCTGAATGGTGTCGGGACAGTCCCAATCCTCAAAGACATATTTGTCCGCGAGCATCTGTGCCATACGCGGCTCGTCAGACTTCATAGCCCAGTGCGCGACATCGATCCAGTGAGCAAACAGATCGGTCATGGCGCCGCCGCCGAAGTTCCAAAACCAGCGCCAGCGATAAAACTTCTCCTCGCTAAACGCCTGATCGGGCGCGCCTCCCAGCCACATCTTCCAATCGAGCGCCTGGGTGTCCACCGGCTTGGGCACCCAACTTCCTCTCGAATAGTTTTGCCACCAATACGTTCTGATCTGAGTAACGCGCCCCAGGCTACCCCCCTGAATGAGATCGACGGCATCGCGAAAATGCGTCCAGCTCCGCTGCTGCATGCCGCACTGCAAAACCTGTTTGCCGCTGTGAACCGCGTGGGATAACGTGGCCCCTTCTTCGATGGTGTGAGTGACGGGTTTTTCCAGGTAGACGTCTTTGCCGGCAGCCAGGGCGTCGACCGCCATGCGGACGTGCCAGTGGTCCGGAGCCGCGATGAGCACCGCGTCCATCTCCTTCGCCAGCACTTCGTGATAGTCGAGGTGGGTGGTCGCGAGGCCCTTCGACCGCTCCTTCACCGCATCGCGGCGGGGCCCATATACGTCGCTCACGGCCACGATCTCGTAGGGTGTGCCCGATTCGTCGGCAGCATCGAGCAGGTTTCTCATGCGGCCGCCGGCTCCTATAACTCCGACGCGAATTGTGTCGTTTGCACCAAAGGCTCTGGATGAGGCCAGAGCGGTAAGTCCACTGGCAATGATGAAGCTGCGTCGATTCGGCTTAAAAGACATCGTGCCCCCGTCCATTTGTTCCCGACGATCTTAACAGCGAAAGGCGCGTGTTGGCTCGGCCAGGCGGGGAGGACGGTCATGGCTATCTTCACGAACGCACACCGCGAAGCACACCGATCGGCGAGGCGTCCCCCATCTTTGGCGTGGCGTTCGGTCTTGATCGAACGCATCAGGCAGGACTATAACAACGTTGTTAGAGTCCTCGCAGGCCGGCATTCACAGCCTGCTTGGATGGGGGTTCCATGGCAACAACCACGAATGCTGGCAGGCGCACGTTTCTACAGGCAATCCCAATGCTGTTAGCGGCCTCTTCAGCCTTTGCGGCGGATGTCCCGTCCCTGGGCTCGTTCATCAAGCCCTACGGCGAATTGCCGGTAAAGCAGAATGGGCAGAATCAGTCCAGGGCCATCCTCGATGGTATGACCCACTCCGGGGATCACCTGGAAGCGCACGAGACGACGCTGGCCCCCGGAGGTTCGCCGCACCCACCCCACCGGCACGAACACGAAGAGCTTCTGATGATGGTCAGCGGCACCCTGGCAGTCACCATTGAGGGAAAGACGGCGGTCATCGGCCCCGGAGGCGCGGCGTTCTTCCATTCCAATGAGTTGCATGGGGTGCGCAACCCCGGAACAGAGATCGCACAGTACTTCGTGGTGGCCACGGGTGTTGCATAAGCCTCAAGACCATGAGAGATTTCGGGTGCGGTAAGAACGACGGAGGCGGTGCAATGCTGGGAACAATGCAGGCAAGATGGAAGCAGATCCTGGTGGGAGCTGGCGCGTTGGCGTTTAGCTCCCTCGCGCTGGGAACGGAGTTGACAATTCACCTGAACGGTTCACAACCCATCACGCGCCAGACCATCCAGTACCAGTGCGATGCAAAGGGTGCTGCCATGGGTCTTCCGGCAACCGGATTTTCAGTGGAATACGTGAATGGTGGTGGAAACAGCCTGGCGATTGTTCCCGTCCATGGCGTGTCGATGATTTTTGCGAATGTCAGTTCGGGTTCTGGGGCACGCTATGCCGCCTCGGACTATATATGGTGGGATGCGGCCGGCCGGTCAACGAGCTTCTCGTCTGATTCGCTTGCCGGTAAGATGCAATCCTTTTGTCACCGCGTGAATGCAAAATAAACCACAACGAATCTGGCGTAACTTTCTGTGAAGACGTTAAGCAATCTGAGCGACCGCCAGGAGATTTCGTTACGACTGGCGGAGCTCGCGCCAACCGACAAGGGCCGGTGGGGTTTGATGTCTGTCCATCAGATGGTGTGTCATCTGGATGACTCCTACGAGGTGGCTTGCGGACACAAGACGGTGAGCCCGGCTTCGAGCCTGATGCAGCGAACCGTCATCAAATGGTTTGCCCTCAATGTGCCGCTGCAGTGGCCGAGAGGAGTACCCACCCGTCCGGAAATTGAACAAGGCAAGGGCGGTTCGATTCCAGGCGACTTCCGCCAGGATCTGGCATCGTTGTTGGCTGCCTTCGGCCGTTTCTGCGATCACTCAACGCGGCCCCCCGTACCCCATCCAATGTTTGGAAAAATGACAGCGGCAAACTGGATGCGGTGGGGGTATCTGCACGCCGATCACCACCTTCGCCAGTTTGGCCGATGAGTCCGGTCGAGACCCGTCGAAGCACCAACAAAAAACGCCACCCTGGTTTGAGTGACGTTTTATGCGTGAACGATGGCGCTGAGCGTTACGGCTCACTCTTGCCGAGTCATCGGCAGTTCCCGATGAAAGTCCACCGCTTGCGCTGATACGTGTTATTTCTTCGCACTCGTTTGTCAACCCTTCGTCAATGCAGGGCTGTGATGTTTGAGGTTTGATCGCCGCTCACGGTCTTCATGTCTTAGGCCGATACACACATCGAGCATTTTCTTGAGTGCGGCAGCACAGCGAGGTGTGTAGAAGCATGGGGAAGAAGAAGATTCTCATCGTGGAGGACGACCCAGACGTGCTCCAGGGCATACAGCTCCGTCTGCGTGCCCACCACTTCGACACATTCGCTGCTGCGGATGCAATCTCATGCATGACTGAGGCCCGAAGGAACGAACCGGACCTGATCATTCTTGACCTTGGCTTGCCTGGAGGCGACGGTTTCGTGTTGATGGAAAGATTTAAAAATGTACCCACCCTCGCCGGGGTCCCGGTGATTGTGGTTTCGGGCCGCGACATTCGCGATAACCAACGGCGCATTTTTCAGTCAGGCGCCAAGGCTTTTTTGCAAAAGCCGGTGAACAATACTCTGCTGCTGGCGGTGATCCGGCAAGCCCTTGGAGAACAGGAGAAGAAAGCAGGAGTGTATGACCTGGGAGATCGATAACCAGGGTGCCACTGCTCCTCTTTGCGCAGCGGCCATAGATCGAAGCTCAGCCCCAAAGTTCAGCTTCGGGGCTGATCAGGTTCCTTGCCGGTAGGTTGCTTGGGTTGAGATTTGGTGGGTGGCGGGGCTGAGTTTGGACGCGCAGCAGGGTGAGGAGCTTCGGGTTGCTGAGCTGGCCCGGCAGGCCGGCCATTGCGGAGGTTTTCAACCTGTTGCGGGCCGAGCGGACGGCCGGGGTCGGTGGATTGGATGGCGCGCTTCTGCTCGGCGAAGGGCGGCTGAACGGGCGCGGGCGGGGTTTTATTGATGAGAGGGCGCGGCTGCTCGGGCGGGCGTGGGGCTGGCCGCTCGATCTGGGGCGCAACCGTTTGCGTGCGGACCGGTTCTGGAGGGTTTACACGCGCCGGCTCAGCCTGTTGGAGAGGCCGCGGCGTTACGGGCTGGGGAGCAGGTGCGGCTACGGCGGCTGTCCGGTTGTTGGGAACCTGCGCCGGAGGCGCTGGGCGGGCAGCGAGCGCCGGAGGGATGACTTGCGCCTGCCGCTGTTGCGGGAAGCCGGCGCGGTTGATCGGTTGGGTCGCGGTGAGCGCGGGCTGGCCGGACGGCCGGTTGACTGCAGCCGGAGGCGGGGGAGCATGAACCGGTGTTCCAGGGGATCCGGCGCGCTCGAAGCCTTTCCGGGTTTCAACCACGGGACGCGCCTGGATCGGAGGAACGGCGCGAGCGGCGGGCTTGGCGGCGACGATCGCGGTCGCCGGAGTGACCAGCGGGTGAGGCACAATAGGCGCGGCGCTCAATTGGGCCCGAACCTGCGGGGTGAGCTGCACACGCTGGACCTGGGCAATCGACTGGCCGGAGGCGAAAGCGCGCTGCGGCACAACCACCGTCGCCACGCTGCGGTTCACGTAGGTAATATTTGTAACATTGGTGGTGTTATATACGTTGACCGTCCGGTTGATGTAGGTGTTGTGGATTTCGGTCACGTTGGTGCTGTAGATATTGGTGACATTGACCCGGTTAATGTAGGCCGGGCTGGCGTGATACCAGGGCTGATAGACCTCGCGTGGGCCAAGCGGGAACCAGGCACTGATGCCGCTTCCCCCACCGACGAAGGCTACAAGAGCGGGTGAGTAGATAGGGCGGATTCCGCCCCCGAAGGCGGAGGCGGGCGGTCCGGGGACCCAGCCCCAGCGTCCGCCGAAGGAGGCCCAGCGGCCATAGTGGAAGGGCGCAAATCCCCAGGGCTCGGACTCAACCCATGTCCAGCCCCAGGGAGCAACCCAGGCCCAGTGGCCATAACTGTAGGGCGTCCATCCGGCGGGCACGCCGCGTGGGTACCAGACAGCTCCGTAGCCCTGGTTGTCCTGGTTGGCCGGCTGCCAATCGCCATAGTCGTCGAGGTCGGCGGCGCCGACCATGTCGGGCGATACATATTGGTAGGCGTAGGAACGTTCGCGGCGACGGTCGCGTTCCTGGTCGAACTGGTCCAGTGCGTCCGGCGGGAAGAGCTGGACCTGCTCGGCGTAGACCGGGTTCGACCCGGAGAGTCGCAGCGACTGGTTGGGCCCGAGTTGTTGGTCCAGATTCTGGCCGGTAACTTCGACCGCGCCGGAGGACACAGTGACGACCGTGGTGTCGTCCTGGGGGTAGGAGTCGACACGGATGTCGCCTGGCTGGTCCACGAGAATGGCGCCGTTCGGGGTGTCGATCTCGACCGTTGCCGGCTGGCCGTTGAAGGCGGCGAGGGATCGCGCGCGGACGCGGATCGAGCCCTGGGCCAGACCGAACTGGGCAATGTTGTCGGTGAGCGAAGAAACCGTGACGTCAGCGCCATTGCCGAGGCGGACCGCAAGGCCCGCGGTTTGCAGTTCACCGAAGGAGGCATTGTCGACGTAAACACGGTCCCCGCCAGTCAGCGGATAGTTGATCTCGGCCTGGGAGAAGGTGTCGACGCCATTTGGCTCGAGCGAGACGTTGCCCTGGATGACGGAAATGCGGGCGACCCGGTTCGGTGGGTCGCCGGGGTCGTTCTGAGCGCGGAGGGTCGGGACAGCGGCAAGGACAAGGATCCCCAAAAGGCCGGAAAGCCGAGCGCGACTGTAGCGGGGTGTAACGGAGGGGCGGGGGCTATTCGAGCGGGTCATGACGTTCTCCTCAGCCGGGTTAAGGCCAGAGTGGTGCCGCGTTGATTGGCTTCCCTGGCTTAAACCAGGGCGGCACAGGAAGCGCTTGGTTCGATAGAACCCGGATCAGAGCCGAAAGACGTGGCTAGCGGCGGGTTTGGTTCAATGGATGAGGCGCGGTTTGGCGCAGTCCTCTCTTTTCAGCATAACCGCACTGAAAGGCCGGGGGCGGCCGAGACCGGATTGCAACGACAACTCAGTACCTATATACGCACGTGCCGAGTTTCTCCTGGATGAGGAGAAGTTTTGCCGAGGGGCCATTTGCCGCTAGCGATTTGGGAGGAAAATCCAGAGCTGCTGGACGGGCGTTCACCATGAATTATGTAACTGTAAGCATCACGTATCGTCCCACCAGATCCTGGGTAGGCGCAACACTGAACGTCCCCAGAGGTATACCTTCAAGCCAGCGACACGGGAAGAGTCTGCATCGGGTATTCAAGACTGCGGGAGCATTCTCGATGCGACTTTGCAGGCGGTAGCCAAAAATATCTTAGCTGGGCACACTGGCTCGGCTATTTTTCAAAGTTCAGGTTGGTCGGACCTTCCGGGAGCGACGTCGGAGCCTTGCCCGTGGTCGGCACATCCAGACCGACGCTCTCGAACTTCACACTGTTCAGCCAAACCGATCCTGATTTGTTCAGCAGAATGCCAATAGCTATGCCTGTCGCGTCCTGGGGTGCGTCGAGAATCACTTCGTAGTTCTGCCATGTGGTTGTGCCCTTAATTGGCCGATCCATCATGTTGTCGAAGCTGACGACTTTGGAGCCCTTGTCCACCCGCATCCACAGTCCAGCCCAACCATCTACCTCTTCCGCTTTCACGGATGCGCTTAGCCTGACTCGCTTTCCGGCATATTGACCTGCACTAAATTGCTGCATGAGGGTGCCAAACCCTTCCGTCGCCGGTTGTTTGGCTTTCAAGTAAGCACTAGGGAAACCGTGGTAGCTCGCTTGCGGATCCAGACTGGTCTCATAGTTGCCAGGATTGCTACCTGCTAAAAGCCACCCCTCAGGCGCTGCAGAGTTTTTGGTCGACTGGGGTTGCGCTGGCAAACGGATGGAAACGAGCAGCATAAGGATGCACATCCCACCCGCCGATGTGATAAGCATGGCTTTCCTGGACGGACGGCTCCTCTTGATGGCAGTCAACATGGCGTTTTATCTCCTCTGGGAGGGTTCGACGAACACTCGATTGAAAGGATATCGCATTCCGTTGGCTCGATCACTAGCGTGACGCGCCAGCGACGGTGGCCCCAATTTGATTCAAGAGAATCAGTGAGTCGGAGCAGGTCCATCGTTCACAGCATTGTCCGTTTCTAAAATGAAAAATGCTGATGCCTGGAAGTTCGATGCGCTGCCCAGCGGCGGAAACGCCCCTAAAATCCTCGTGCATCGTTCCGGTAATTATGTAGCGTGCCACTAACGTGTCGCCGTCACCGATGAGGTCCTCAGCCTTCACTTGTGCGTTGGGGAACACTTTCCAGAAGGCGTAGTAGAACTGCTTCACACTTTCGAGGCCTGGCTCAATTCCCTGATAACCATGCACGACTATGTCGTTTGAATAAAAATGAAAATAGTCATCTCGCCTCTTGGGATCAGCAAAACACTCGAGCGCCTGAGTGTACCTTTCTCGGTTTGACATTCTGTCATTCTAGCAAGGCTGAACTGCAGCTAAGACCGCCGCCCGGGCGACTGAAATCCGCCGGAGAAAACGGAGACAGCCGCTTCCGGGACCTCAATGATGTGGCGCAGGGGTGCCGTCTGACCATTGAAAAACGGTTACCATGAAGATGGTTTCCGGCTCTGGAACGTCGCGAAATTCGTCATTGAACAACACAGGCGAGCCCGCCAGGTCCGCTCCCCAACTCGCACCCTCTGTTCTGGGAACATGAAACATGAGATGCGGGTGCCAGTGTCCGACGGAATCGCCAAGGTTTCCTTCTTTCGACAGCATGTAAGACATAGCGCCGGCTTCGGGCATTGGCAGTTCGTTCTTGGCGATCGCGGTCGTGATGTTGTCATGCATCTGCTCTTTGGATATTCCGGTCAATACCAGCCTCGTCCTATTAACTGTGTACGGAAGAATTGTCCGCACAGCAGCTGGGTTATAACAAATCGGCCCGCGCATCTTAGGATTCCAGAACTCAGGACTATCGAATGGAGACATCCAGGCGCGTTCCACCAGGCACGTAAATCCATTCTTACCTTCGACCACGGTCTGGTAGCCACCTTTCTCTAGGACGAGAACCGTTGCATCGCCAGATATGGATGTGGGGGCCGCGCTCCGCGCAAGGGCTATCTCGGCATTGCGGTCCGCAGCCAGATATTGGTCAAGCGGCGCCATATTGGGATATTGAGATTTGGCATCCTCCGCCCACATCTGTCGCGAGGCTCCGGAAACAGAACTGAGGACGAGGATTAGGGAGGCGACTGCAGTGAATCCATTTCGGGTCATCGGGGTACTCCGGAAAGACATGTGACGTTGCACTCGTTCCATTCACTGGAGAGCAGATAGGCGCGTGATAAGCGACCTGGTGTATCGGGAAAAGGGTACCTCAGGAACTAAAGCCCGGCAATATTTAAAGCAGTTTACCGCCCGACCAAAGTCGCGCCCGAATACAAAGCCAGGTTCTTACAGGCTTTGCAAGATAGTCTCTCCTGGAGTTAGAAAGTGGCCCTCAGCGCAAACTGGCCAAAGCGGCGCTCGTCGTGATTACCGCCAAGGGCGAGACTACCGAGCCCACCCTTCAACTCACCGACTGTCAGTGGGGTCGTGGTTGCGCCGCTATAGTAGAGATTGGCTTCATTTGCGTAGAAGTTGTGGTGATTGAAAACATCGAATCCCTCGGCTCGGAACTCCAATCCGACGCGTTCCGTGACCTTGAATGTTTTGCTGGCGGCCAAATCACTGTTCCACGCGCCGGGCCCAGTGAACGTATTACGCCGGCTCATGTTTCCCGGAAACGGCCCCAGATCCGAGATACCCAATTCAGAGTCAAGAGGTGCGAAACCAGCCGGAAGAGGAAGTGTCAAAGCGTTGAATTGGTTCGGACCCACGGCCTGCGGAGATTTTGCAACCTTCTTGTTTGTGATCGGGGTCGCCGCTGTCAAACGCGGCACCGTGTACCCAATCAGGACGTTGCTGTAGTCATATGCAGAGAAAGGGGTGCCGGTGCGAGCGGTAATGATTCCCGAGACCGTCCAGCCCCCGAGCGCCTCACGACCAAGAAGATTCCCGCTCTTAAACCAAGGGGTTTCCCAAATGGGAGAAACAACGATCCGGTTCCCCACGTTGAAGTCGGAACTGCCCCAGTCGAGGCCCGGCTGGGTGTAGTCGGTGTATCCCGTCGATCCAAGGTAAAAGCCATCGGAGTCTTCGCTGAAGGTCGAGCTCAGATTGTCGAGCGAGTGCGACCAGGTATAGTTGGCGATTAAGGTAAGACCGGTATTATGCAGGTTTTGTGTCTGGAACTTTACGTTGAAAGAATTGTAGCTGCTGCCGCCCAAACTACCGCGCATGTTGATGGCCGCATATTGCTGATTTGAGCGGGTAAGGCACGTCGGCGTTCCCGTGGCTTGATTGCTGTAGCCGGAATTGACGCATGCGGCGCCTTGTACCAGCGGATCACCCAGGTTATATTGACCGGAGCCCACCTGATTAATGTTCTCGATGTCATACAGGTGAGTACCCTTCGCGCCGCTGTAAGACAATTCCACCACCGTGTTTCGCAGGACTTCCCGCTGCAGCGCCAGACTCCAGAACTGCGTCTGCGCAGTTTCGATGTTGGGGTCCGGCATGCGTAACTCGACCGGGCCGAGGTAAGTTGTAGGACCGGGCAGACCGAGGGGGCCAAGATTGTTGTTGGTGACCACCGTCCCGCAAGTAGCTGAGGCCGGCCCGCAGTTAGAACTCACCACGGCGCTGGCCGGAGGATTGAAGCTGGCGTTGTAGGTCACGTTGCCAAAGTTGCGCTCGTAGCTGATGCCATAACCGGCCCGGATGCTGCTCTTACCGTCCCCGGCCGGGTCGAAGGCAAGACCGATTCTTGGTGCGACCGTACCCCAGCGCGGCGCCCAGAACTGGCCGATGGAACTCTGGTTCGCAATTTGAACACCGCCGGTCCGCACCTGCTGCGCAATGCTGGAGCCGGGACCAAAGTAGAAGTTTGAATCTAATTGCGGCTTGTTGTTGTGTTGCACGCCGTAGTGCTCATAGCGCACACCGTAATTCAGCGTGAGGCGTGGAGTCGCACGAAAGCTGTCCTGGGCATACGTAGCCCAATCCTTGTAGCGGTAACTACGCCCATAAACAGCCGATTGCAGCGGTGGAGTCACGGCACAGGATGCGTTCTCTTCCAGGTTGCCATAGATATCGAGGGGGCAAGGCAGCTTGCCTTGTGGATTCACCCTGGCTTCAAAAGCAGTCAGCTGGCTTCCCCTCGGATTGCCCGCTGTATTGGTTAAATCGGCGAAGCTGTCCCCAACCGAGGTACCAAGCTCCTCGATCGCTTGCGCGTAAGCGCCATAGGATACGTTCAACTGTATGTAAGTCAGCACGCCGCCAAACCGCATGGAATGCCTGCCCTTGGTCCAGGTTAGATCGTCCTGGGGCTGAATGGTGTTTTGCGGACCCCCATATGGCAGACCACCGTTGTCGACTGAGCCGTCATTTTGCAACCCTGGCAATTGAATATTGCCGTTCGTGGCCGGGTCCGTGGGCGGAACAATCATCAGGCTCGGGGTGTTCGTCAGTGCGGTGTCGAAGGAGGTCACATTATTGAAGCGGGTGAAGCTGATCTTTGCGCTGTTGAGC
>Ga0302324_100016537_pt1 | contig 14690 bp, 8 predicted proteins | sample Palsa_T0_1_FD_201949 | JGI IMG/M metagenome (GOLD analysis project Ga0302324, IMG submission 201949) | Peat permafrost microbial communities from Stordalen Mire near Abisko, Sweden - Palsa_T0_1 | ecosystem: Environmental > Terrestrial > Soil > Palsa > Peat permafrost | place: Sweden: Abisko...
GTCCTGGTTGAAGGTTTCCATTTGACGCTTGCTGAGCGGGGGTTGAAATCGGCGGAACGAGATTGCGAAGAGGTCGCCGCTGTTCCCCGGCACTCCTGTGAGAGTGACCTCTACCGTGCCGTCCGGCTTGAAGAGAGTATCTTGCGAACGGTTATCGCCATGGGAGTGGAACGCCTGAAAGCCCTTCAAGCGCGCGGTGTACCACTGCATTACGCCCTCCACCTTTACGTCCGCCACCATATACATAACCGCCTGGGTTGCGCTTTTGCAGAAACCACCGCGAGGAAGCGGTTGCGACATATACGTTCCGGGGTAAACCGGAAGACCCGTGAGTTCATCGATTTTGTCCGGAGCGCTTGCAATGGCAGAAAGTACGAACGCCAAGCTGAGGGTTGCCGTTAAGCAAAAACGCTTTTTCATTTGCCTACTCCTTGTGTGCAGGAACCTGCCGTGACTCAATCCCGCGTATCTAACTTCGCATGCCCTAAACCGGTGGCGCTTGAACGTTGCCGTACTCGTAGCGAATAGAGTGGTGTGTTTTATTCGCATCACCGATGTCCATGTCCATTTCTTCGCGCAAGGAGACCGTCAGCAGCAGAACGGACGTCATTGAAAACCAACTAACGGTACGAGACGCGGTTCGAGACATAGACTGCTCCTGATTGATTGCAAAAGTTAGCCGTCGCTGCTGCGATTCAACCCGGTGTGATGGAAGCTGATTTTGCAAGTTATTCGCATCACCGGCTTAATGGCTGCGGTGCGGCGGGCGCTTTGGCTTGGCGCATTTGCTTCAATCGTTTCATCATTTGAGGATCGTGGGCCCAGGCCACGGACTTCTCTTGAGGAGCGCCGAAGAGTTCAGGGGACAGGTAGAACCCGCGTTCGCGCTCATCTTTTTGCGCTTCCACCGCCATGGGATGAGCGTTGGCCCATGCATCCTGGCGGATGCCGGTCACCTGCCATGAAACCTTCATTCCAGGGTGTCCGCCTGCGATCTTGAACTGGTTATCAGCCAGTTCCGCGGCGACATAGATGGGAGCAAAACCGCCGATGCACGTCAACTGATAGCGAAAATCGCGATTGAGGGCGCTGAACCAGTCAGGCATCGACACCGTAGCCTCGCCGCTGGCATCCAGCGTAACGACGCCGTCGTACATGTTCTTCATCTCGGACGATTCGACAGAAGTATGGTAGAGATACTTGTTGGCCGGGTCGATGGGGTGGTCAATCCGGCTTACGGCGCCCCCATAAAGGGTTCCGGTTATGAGAACATCGCCTTCAAAAATGCCCGCGGCAGTATTGGCGCCAGTGGCGCCCGAGAAGCCCCCGGTTGCATAGATTCCGTAGCCCCCATAGTGCCCCGCACCGCCTTGAAAAACCCCACCATTGCCACCGCCGCCCGTAAAAGATGAGGAATCATCTCCCGCGCTGCCGTAGGCGTCAATACCGTCGCTCCCATTTTGTCCGGTGCCGCTGACTGCATCCCCCGCCTGGCTGTAGATTGCGGGGCTACCGGTTGCAGACGCGACTACGGCGAGTTGGGCCGCGGGATTCTGCGTTCCGATGCCGACCTGCCCGTTTTGCAGGATCGACATGCGCGCTGTGTAGTTCGTGTAGAAATCGAGACCAAACTTGGTGGCCCCGATTACGCGATTTGAGGCGATGCCTTCACCACTGCTGCCGCCACCAAACCGCAGTCCCGGAGTTGGGCCGCCGGCATTCTTCCCGAAGCCGTCCGCGTCGATGATGGAGGCGCCTGCGGTCGAGCTCACCACGAGGGCGGCCGCACCCACAGTCCCGGTCGCTGTCAGGTTGGCGGTGTTGGTATTGCCTTCCAGCCAGATCGTGCTCTTGCCAGTGAGGTCGGTAATGCCCAGATTGCCAGCGCCCTCGGCGTTTCCTGAACCGGCGGAGATAATGTTCCAGGTGTGCCCGCCCGCGCTGCTATTGGCGAGTGCGAACCAGGTTCCGAATGTGGTCGCACCACCCACCGACAACGGGGTGTAGCCGTTGCCGCTCGGCGCGATGCCGACTCCGGCATTCGCCTTGAACTCCTGCGGTGCGGTGAAGTCGTTGGCCGTGCCGAGCTGCGGAATATTTGCGGTGTTCAGGTTCAGCGTGACAGCGCCGGTGGTACCGCCGCCAGTGAGCCCGGTCCCCGCAATCACCGATGTGATCTTGCCCGTCCCGGGGAAAGTTTGGCCTGCGGCAAATGCGATGACTCCTTTGTTGTTGATCTTCAATCCGGTCTCGGCCAGCGCCCCGGTGCCCGAAGCGTACAACAGGTTCAGTGTCCCGTAGGGCGCTGCGGTATTGCTGGCAGCGGGTTCGGCTTGCAGTTGGAACGTTTGTGGCACCGCAACGGAGGAAGTGCTGTTGAAGGCCGAGGCGACAAAATCCTCCGGCCGCGAAAATTTACCCGCCGTTGCAGTGGCCACTCCCAGCGCCGGCAAGTTCAATTTGCCCGCGACATTGACCGCTGTTACGCCGGTCTGCGTCAGTATTGAATTCTGAATGTTCTTAGCCGTGGTGAATAAAGGAATAGCGTTGATCGTCCCGCCTGTGGTGGTCACATTGGACGCCGCCGGTGGTGCGGTCGTGTCGCTTTGGCTGTTCGTGCCTGCTGCTGCCGCTGTCGGCGAATTGCTCGATACCGCCGGCGATCCCGGTTGTGCCAGCACGAAGGCCGAGAGCGGGAATCCCCCCAGAGTCTCCGCATCTGCGGCCTTCAGTGCGTACGGCACACTCAACAACAACACGCGCGGTTGTTCCGGCTGTTCGGAGACCTGCACTTCCAGCCAGCGCGCTTCCCCAGACGCAAAAACGCTCGTCGGCAATCCCTGCACCGTGGTTGACCCCAGCGTCACGGTATAGTGTCCAGACCTGCCAGGTTGCACATTTTGAGTTTCTACCCACAGTGGCGCCCCACCCTGAGATTCGGCGTAGAGGGAAAAAGTGACTCCGGTAAGGCTGGTCATTGGCCTTCCGTCTGCGCCGGTCAGAACGCCACTGAAGTTCACCAGAGTAGGAACTGCCGGGCTGGAAGATGTTGCCGCGGTCTGGCCAGAAACGATGCTGACCGCGATACAGATGAAGCACAAGAGTGAGTAGGGTCGAACCGCATTGCAAAACATAAAGTTTCCCCTGGGTTGCATCCGATTTGCGCCCGCCCCAAGCAAGCGCCCGACTTGAGCGCAAATGTCGTCCAAATCGGAGGAATCGTCAATGAAACAGAGCTTTAAGCGTGGATTAACAACCAAGTCCTGCTGGCACAATAGCTTATAAATACTCCTTAACTTCAGAAGAGAGCCCAATGCCGTGCTAAGATTTCGGGCAAGCCGTTGTTGCCGTTCGCTTGCGGATCATGCCTGATTCATATCCACAGCCCCCTCGCTATCGTTTTGGTCCCTTTGAGCTGACCCCTACCGAGGGGACTCTTACGCGCAACGGTACCCGAGTGAAATTGCAGGACCTTCCTTACCGTCTGCTGGTGATGTTGGTCGAGCGGCCCGGGCAAGTCGTAACCCGGGATGAGGTTCGCCAGGGGTTGTGGCCGCAGAACACGTTCGTCGAGTTTGACAACAGTCTGGGCGTGGCAATTCGCAAGATCAGAGATTCCCTGGGGGATGACGCCGAAGCCCCGAGATACATCGAAACGGTTCCGCGCCGCGGGTACCGCTTTCGAGCGCCCGTCACGGTGCACGGGAACAATGAAGCGGCTGAGACGGAAAAAACAATCAAGTCACAGTCCTCGCCTTTGGCTGCGGTTACCCCTGCCGGAGCGATTACAGGCCAGCGTTCGACGGTACGCTGGGCCGTCTTCGCTTTGCTGGCGTTGTTACTCATCGGCGCCGGCGTGTATGCCGTTCGATGGTCTCCCCGGCGAGCGAACGCAAAGCCTGTCGAGATTGTGGCGATCTCTCCCCATGTCCGTCGCTCGGTAGCCGTGCTGGGTTTTCGGAATCTGCGGGGGCGTCCGCAAGACAATTGGCTGTCCGCGGCCTTCAGCGAAATGCTGAACACGGAACTGGCTGCGGGAGGCGAATTACGCCTGGTTTCGGGTGAGGACGTAGCGCGGGCCAAGAGCGAGCTGCCGCTTACGGATGAAGATACTCTGGCTTTATCGACCCTGAAGCGCTTGCACGTCGATCCCGGTGCCGACGTTGTCGTGCTCGGCTCCTACACTCCGCTTCCAGGCAGCGAACCAAGTCGTCTCCGCCTGGACATTCGAGTACAGGAGACCGTGGGCGGCGAGACGCTGGGCGAAGAGTCCGCCATCGGCAGCGAGGAAGATTTGTTGGATCTGGTAACCAGGGCAAGTTCGGGAGTCCGCAAGCACTTGGGGTTGAGTGCGGGCGCTCCGCAGGCCACGATGACAGCTCGCGCCTCCTTGCCGTCCAATCAGGAAGCGGTACGCTTCTACACAGAGGGTCGGGCGCGCGCGTGGGCATTCGATTTTGCCGGGGCTCGCACCTCATTGCTTAAAGCCGTGGCGGCGGACCCTGCTTATCCGCTGGCCCACCAAGCGCTATCGCAGGCTTGGGAGCACCTGGGTTACGACGCAAAAGCGAAAGCTGAGGCCCAGTTAGCACTGGACCGCGGCGAACACCTTCCGCAGGAAGAACGTTTGCTGGTGCAGGGACATTACTGGGAGACGACGTCGAACTTTCCGAAGGCGGTGGAGGCCTATCAAGCGCTGTTCAACCTCTTCCCGGATAATCTCGAATACGGACTACGCCTGGCTTCAGCGCAGCGCCGGGTAAAATCGTCGGACTGTTTGCAAACCCTGGACGCTCTGCGGCGTCTACCCGCTCCGGAAGGCGAGGATCCGCGCATCGACCTGGTTGAGGCATCCGCGTGGATTGATCACGATATGGCGAAAGCCCACGCCGCAGCCGAACGCGCAATCGAGAAGGGCAGCGCTCAGGGCTCGCATCTGCTGGTGGCGCGCGGTTATGGGATTCTGTGTCAACAAGGCGACACCTCCGGCACTTCCGCAGCGGAAGCCCTGGCGGCCTGCGAAAGTGCTCGTCAGAGTTTTGCAGCGGCTGGCGACCGCAACAATGAGGCGCGAACCCTGAATGATTTAGCCGGCCACTACTTCCATCGCGGAGACTTAGTCCGAGCCGAAGCCATGTGGCGCGCGGCTGAACCTGTGTTCCGGGGAGTCGGCGATGCAGAGGGGAAGGCAGCGGTCGCGAACAATCTGGGTGATGTGTTTCTGCTCGAGGGAAAGCTCAATCAGGCGGATAAGTTTCTAAGGCAGGCAATCCCCGATTATCAAGCGATGGAAGACAAGGGTGGGATAGCCGGCGTCCTTAGCGATTTGGGCAACATATCGCGTCAAAGAGGAAATCTGGAAGCAGCGGTCACCACGTATCAACAAGCCAGGGCAACCGCTGCGGAAATCGATGACAAGAGCGTGGTCGCCTACGCTCTTAACGGACTCGGAGACACTCTCGCGGATCGCGGTGATCTGGCGGCGGCGCGAAAATCCTACGAAGAAGCACTGGCGTTAAGAAATCAGGCTGGAGAGAAACAAACCGCGGCTGAAACGGAGGTTGCGCTGGCTCAACTCTCCATCGAAGAGAGTCGTGCGATCGAGGCCGAGGCTGTGGCGCGAAAATGCCGTGATCAATTTCATCAAGAACTCCAAACCGACGACGAACTAACCGCGAGTGTGGTTTTGATCCAGGCGTTACTCGCCCAGGGAAAACGAGCCGATGCGCAGAAGGAACTTGAAGCCTCACAGCCTCTCGCGGCGAATACCCAGAACGTTCTACTCCGCCTCCAGTTCGCGCTGGCATCGGCGCGAGTGGCAATGGCCTCGGGCAATTCGGGGCCAGTTCGGCGTTCCCTCCAGCAAGTGATACAGGAGGCTCGCCGGCACGAGTTCCTTGGTGTTGACCTTGAAGCTCGGCTTACGCTGGCGCAACTCTCCATGCTGACGAAGAGCGGAGCGGCGGCACGAGAGCAATTCGTTTCTTTGGAAAAGGAAGCACGGGCCAAGGGCTACGGACTAATTGCTCGTAAGGCCGCCGCCAGCCTGGTCAATGCGCTTCGTTTATTTCCGGCCGTAGTGCCCAGGGAAGCCGACGTCGTCGTGGCTGACGGCTCAGCCTCCTATGTTTGGGAAATGTTACAAAATTGTCACAGGTGCGACTCGCAGGAGGTGCAATCGACGTGCTTCTTCTTCAACGGCGTGAGAGAATTGAGTCATGACACGGACCAGCCTGCCCCAGCCGCACGAGCAGCGTAAGGTTGAAGAACTGCTCGTGAAACTCTCGAAAGTGAAACCGATCTCGGCCAAACAAGCCCCGATTGTCCAAGGAATGTCTGCCATTCGGCCAGATTGCACTGCCAAGTCGCAAGTCTTCTTTTCGACGTAGGAAAATAGAATTTACCCTGTCCGAGCCCACGGCTTAGTCTGTGGGCTTTTCGTTGCCGAAAACATAGCCGGAGCAGCCATCTCCGAAACTGGGATTTGAGTGCATCTGCCCAATCAGTTATGTTTGAAGGAATAACCCAGGTGGAGGAAGCGCTCGAGCCGAAATCGCGATGCAGGACCTTTCCGTTCATCATCATCCCGTTCATCCATCTTTTCTGCCGACGCACACGCGGGCCACAGAGTACGCACTCAGCAGCGAGCAGATAGAGTTTTTTCATGAATACGGGTACCTGAAAGGAGTCCGCATGCTGTCGGAGGGACAGGTGGAAGCGCTCAGGAGTGAGCTGGCTCAATTGCTTGACGCGCCGGCTGAAGAACGAGAATTATTTTACGAATATAACTCGAATGAGTCAGGTGATCCGAATCACGTGCTGTTCCATGCCCTGGGCGCATGGCGGATAGCACCTGGTTTTCACGACATCCTCTGGCATCCTGCTTTTACAATCCCGGCAGCGCAACTTCTAGGCGGAGCGGTTCGGTTCTGGCACGACCAACTCTTCTGCAAGCCGTCTCATCATGGCGGCGTTGTGGCATGGCATCAGGACTATTCTTATTGGACGCGAACTCAACCCCTGGCCCATCTGACCTGCTGGATTGGCCTTGACGATTCGACTCGCGAGAACGGGTGCTTGCAGTACATTGCGGGCAGTCATCGCTGGCCTGATCTACCTATCACGGGACTCGCTGGCGACATGGATGCAATCGGCGCCGTTCTCGACCAACAACAGAAACGCGAGTTCGAAAATCCGGTCGCGGTGGAATTGAAGAAAGGCGAGGCTTCATTCCATCATCCGCGGTTGGTACACGGATCATTCGCTAATCATTCCGAGCGCTCGCGCCGCGCCACCGTGATCAATGTCATGAAGGATGGCGTGCGTTCTGGGAGCAGTGAGCCGCTGCTCCACGGAGTGCCCGTCATCCCGCCCGGCCAGAAGATTGACGGGCAGTTCTTTCCATTACTATCGGAAAAATGATGCCGGCGTGGAAGCGCCAGTTCCAGGCATCCGCAGGTTCGCTCGACTGTTGAATTCGCACCAACATTCGTCGGATCGCTCACAGGATCTGCTCTCCGCGATGGGGCAAGCTAACGCACCGTAAGCACTGCGAGTGCTCGCGCTGGCAACGAAAGTTGGACACTGCCGTTTACGATTGCCGCGGATGCATTCCCAAAAACAGACTGCAGTTCATGCGCGGCCTCAATGGGTGTCTCTGCGACGGGTACGCTGAGGTCGCGAGTCGTATTCGCGTTGTTGTATACCACCAGTAGTTTCTCCTCTGGTGACTCGCGCAGGAAGGCGTAGTAAGAATCATCCCATCCGATATGCCACTGCGCACCTGTGCGCAGAGCGGGGTGGGCATGGCGCAAGGCGAGCAGAGATTGTACGTAGACAAATACATCCTGTTGTTCCGGGGAACGACCGCCGGCAGTAAAAGCGTTATTGGGATCTCCGGGAAAGCCTCCCGGGAAATCGCGCCGGTTGTCAGGGTCGTCGCTGCCTTGCATTGCGATTTCGTCACCCGAATAGATTTGCGGAATCCCGCGCACGGTCAGCAAGAGTGAGAAAGCCGCCTTGAGCTTTGCTGGACTGCTGCTTTTTTCGCTGAGGAAGCGCTCCTGATCGTGATTTCCGATGAAGGTGACCAGGGTTTCCGGGTGGGGATAGAGTTCGTCGCGTCGAAGAACCTCGACTATCTTGTCCATGGAAGCGCCATTGATGATCACGTCGCGCAAGGCATGGAACAGGGGAAAGTCAAACACCGTCGCCAGGCCGCTGTCGATGTTATCGAACTGCTTCCGACCTCCTTCGAAGAAAGATGTGATCGCGGGGTCGCCGTCCGCCACTTCGCCGATGTCGTTGATCTGGGGGTAAATTGAGCGCATTCGCTCATGCCAGCCGCTCCAGAAGCGGCGCGTGGAGTAAGGGAATGTGTCCAGCCGGAAGCCATCCAGCTGAGCGCTCTCGGTCCACCACATGGCATTTTGTGCGAGGTAGAGAGCAAGGTCCTGGTCGTCCGGATTGAGGTCGGGTAATTTACCCGCAAACCAGCCGTCGAGAGTGTTGAGATATTCACGCGGCGAAGCATGCGGATCCACAAGGCCGTTGAACGAATACGAAGGATCGAGATGGTGCTCGGGCGTGCCATGAAACCAGGTGGGCGTGGGTGGATCGTCAGCCCACGGATGGCGCGGCCCGGTATGGTTGACAACGTAATCGATGAGTACCTTCATGCCCAGACGATGAGCGTCGGATACCAGTGCCTGATACTCCTGCATTGAACCCATGTGGTCGTCAAGGGCGTAGAAGTCAACCACGTGATATCCGTGATAGTCGGAGTCGGTGTTCTTCCACACGGGAGTAAGCCACAGCGTGGTAACGCCAAGATCGTGCAAGTATCCGAGATGATCCCGAATGCCGCGCAGATCGCCGCCGTGATAGGCCCGGGGATTGCTCCGGTCATAATCGCTCGGATCCGAGCCAGGCGGCCGGTCGTTAGAGGGATCGCCGTCCGCGAAGCGGTCCGGCATGATCAGATAGATGACATCGTCGCGAGAGAAGCCTTCGAAACGGCCGCGCGATTCAGCCCGATGAAGCAGCGGCAAGGACACGGTTGTTGATCCCGCCGAGCTCACCACACGCAAAGTGACATTACCGGAGCGCAGCCCGGAATTGAGTTTCAGATGGACAAACAGATAGTGTCCGTTGGTGGAAGCATCGGCGCCGAGAGTGGTCACCCCTTTCGTCGAACTCTCCACTCGCGCGTTGTTCAGGTTTTTACCAGTCAGCAGCAGCGTGAGCGCAGGGGTGTAATCCCTCCACCAGTTAGGAGGCTCAACTGTGCGAACAACTGGAACTTGTTTTGCCGCGATGTCCGTCTGCGTCCACACTGGTGACGCGGTCAGGCATGCCAGTATCAGCAGAAGCGGAATGGAGCCACGTTTTTTCATGGTAGTACCGGCAGCGTGGACGAGCGGACAATCGAGCAGCGCCGACTAGCGCTTCGTGTGTCTCCGCAAAACCGATCGAAAGGCGGAGAACACTTCGTTCCCCGCCCGGGTGCGATCGATCAGAATGTGATGCGAACGGCAAACTGCATTTCGCGATTTGATTGCAGACGCACTACCAGGGGATTGCTGGTGGTCGTTATGCCGTCCACCGGCGCTCCTCCCGCATTGAGATTCTGTTGGAAGCTGCCGTTTTGGAATTGTGGATGGTTGAACAAATTGAACACGTCCGCGCGGAACTCTACCTTGAAGCGTTCCTTAACCGGGAAGTCCTTCATCACGCCGGTGTCCCAGGAGTGGAAACCAGGACCAAACAAAGCATTCCTTCCGAGAGTACCGGGTCGCGTATTTGGCGGATCTGAAAAGTCTCCGCTGATAATTCCGCGAGAAGTCGAGTGATCGATTTCTACCTTGACCGGACCGGTAACGTCCGGCCGATTTTCGGGTCCGCCATTGTAGTTGAGATCAAAGGGAGTACCCGATTGGAGCGTGACGATGTTGTTCCACTGCCACCCCCCCACGATGTAATTGAGGACGCTCGACATGTCGCCGCCGAACTGCTTGCCCTTGCCGAAGGGAAGTTCGTAGAGCGAGGCGAAAACGAAATTATTCCGAATATCCTGGGGCGCATTTCCCTTGTTGTATTGCAAGAGGGCGTTCCCATTTGCATCCACAAAGATCGGAACCGTGCTGCTGATGGGGCCGAAGGCGCCGTCGGAATCATCGATGGTATGGGACCAGGTATAGGCGGCAGTGAACTGCAGACCCCTGGCAAGAGTGCGCTTGAAACTCGTCTGCAAACCGTTGTAGGTACCGTCGCCGATGAAGGCATATTCATTGACCGCCCCGCCCAGGCCACTCCAGCGCGATCCGGGGCACGGAGTGACCGCACCCAGACAGAGCGGCGTGCTGTTCGCATTGAAAGCCGTGGCGAGGTGCGTCATTTTCGTGCCCACGTAGGCCACGTCCAGCGCCATGTTATTGCCCAACTGGTGTTGCACCTGCAGGTTCCACTGCTGCACGTTGGAGTTTTTGCTGTTAGTCGGCCAGTAGATAACATTCACGTTCGTGGGATCGCTGGCGTTCGCCGCCACGGCTGGAGGCAGAGCATTGGTTGCCTGGGTCCAGTCGTTGCAAGGCGCGGTCGGACAGCCAGTGGGCATGATCGGATTGGTTCCGGTGGTTGGCCCCATTCCGCTCAGGGTGATGCGATAGCCGGCCGGACTTTGGGTGGCACAGTTACTATTGTTACCAGGGCAGGCCTCATAGCTGGCGGTTCCGTTGAAGTCAGGATTGTTGCTGAGTTGTTCGCCGACTCCTCCGCGATCGAGATAATAGAAGATGCCGTAGCCGCCGCGGAGTACGGTCTTGCCGTCTCCCCGCAAATCGTAGGCGAACCCGATTCGGGGCGCCCAGTCGTTCTTGTCAGTCTTGATCAGGCTTCGCGGCAACCCTGCCGCCGCGGCGCTGCCAGGTGTAACGAGAAGGCCAGTGCCCGGAAAAGCTGCATTGATGGGATCCCAATTGGACATCTGATTATTAATTTCGTAAGGCCAGGTATAGAAGTCATAGCGAAGGCCCAAGTTTAAAGTCAGACGGCTGTTTACACGCCAATCGTCCTGAGCGAAGTAACCGGTTTCCCAGCTGCGCGTCTGATACAAGCCCTGGAACTGTCCAACCTCATAGTCGGGAAAGCCGGCGAGGATTTCGGAAACTTCATAACCGGTGAATCGTCCGGTGCCGGGGTAGTCATTGCCGCCAAGGATAAAGGAGCCCTTGGCATCGTTGCCCTGAACATAGCCAAGCCGCCTCTGTCCAACCGTGGTTCCGAATTTGAAGACGTGCCGGCCGTGGACGTACGACAGCGAATCGGTGAACTGGTAGAGTTTTTGGTCGACGTTGTAGGGGCCGCCGTCACCCTGATAGGTGATCTCCGTCGCGTTGCCACCAATCAGAACCTGGCCTCCGAGAAGCGGCGTGGGATTAGCGCCCGGAATTCCGATGCCTGCCCCCAGCTTGTCCCCTTGGTCTGGCGGATTGTAGCCATAGACCGAAGTGATGTAACCGAAGTGAAATTCGTTCACGATATTAGGACCGAACGTTCGGGTGTAGCCCGCCGCCAAACCTCGGGGATGGTTAATGTTGTTGCCAGAGCCGAATCCAGAAGGATCATTGGGCCCAAGGCTGTTGGTTACCGTGAAATTATCCTGGGCGTAGCTGTAACGGAAGAAGATCTGATCTTTCTGGGTTGCATTGAAATCGATGCGGAAATCGAAGTCGTCGAAATTGCGGATCTGTTGCCGGTCGGTAACGTAGTTGTTGAGGATCGTCCCGGTTACATTCGGTTCAGGGAAGGTCTGCAAATATTTCAAACCCACAGGATTTGGGTTGGGAATCATATTGGTCGCCGTCGTGCCGTTCCAGCCGAAAGGCGAACAGGTGATTGGATTAAAAATGAAACCCTTGGAAATCGGGTTATTGTTGTTGTCGAAGCCATTGAAATAAGCAGGATTGGTCAGGGCGCACTGTGGAACGCTGGGCGTGGTCAAGCCGAGCAGTTGGGAAAAGTCGGCGATTCCGTTCTCGCCGCTGAACGTGCCTCGCATTTGGTCGGTAGGAACGGTGTCATATTCCACTCCGTTCGGGTTGCTCTGCCGTCGACCCTGGTAATCGGCAAATCCAAACAGCTTATTCTTCCAGATTGCTCCACCCACGGTGCCACCGAACTGGGCTTGCCGGAATACGATGGGAGTGGTCTGTCCGTAGGGCTCGGCCGCCCCAAAGCCGCTGCGGCGGAACAGGAATGCTGATCCATGAATTTGGTTGGTTCCCGCCTTGATGCTGGTCTCCAGGATGGCGCCTCCTCCTTTACCGAACTCGGCGGGGGCTACGCTGGTATTCACACGGAATTCCTGGATCGCCTCGGCGGGCGGAAAGAAGATGATGCCGTTAACGAAGGCGTCATTATTATCGACGCCGTCAAGGATAAAATTGTCGGCTTGCGGGCGCAAACCGTTTGCCGACAGCGCGGCGCCGCCGGTTTCTGAATTACGGAAAGTCTCGGCATTCGTTCCGGAACCGCCGCCGGATGAGATGTCGCCATAAGCTCCGCGGGTGACGCCCGGAGTCAGCAGAGCCAACTGGGTGAAATTGCGGCCGTTGAGCGGGAGCTCCGTCACCTGCCTGCCCTGGATGACTTCACCCATGCTCGAGGTTGAGGTATCCACCAACGGCACCCCGGCAGTGACGTCAACGCTCGTGGTCACACTCCCAGTTTCCAATTTAAGGCTTATTTCCTGCACCTGGGAAACTTCCAGGGTAAAGTCGGCAGTCGAGGTCTTAAAGGCCGCCTTTTTAATCTCCAGATGATATCTGCCGGCGGTCAGTGCGTTGACCACGTACTGCCCCGAGTCGTCGGTCTGGACCGTCACGGTGCGTGCGGTTTCAATACTGGTAACAGTAATGGAGGCGTTTCCGATAACCGCACCGGTCGCATCCGTAATGGTTCCCAATAAGCGTGCGGTGTCGGTCTGCGCAAACGTGAGGGTTGTGAGAGCCAGGATGAGGGTAAGGACCAGGGCAAGGAAGTAATTGCGCTTCATCATAAAAATTGTTCCTCCGGATTTCGCGGACGCCAGGAGACTGTGGGCTTGCGGCTACAAAACCGGTTTAGTACAGCAGTTTTAGTGCAAAGCAAAGGCGGCCGAAGCGTTTCACTATGTTTTTAAACAGTTACAGGAGTAAAATCCTCTGTTGGCAGTAGGAAATGCCAACTGTTACATCGGTGTTTTTATGGCTGTGACGCACACTTTCACCGCCCCTCCGGATGAATACTCCCAGCAAATAGAGAACATTATTAAAAGCCATAGCCTGCGCGGTTGTGAGTCACTTTGCAGATTGCTGCAATACGTCGCTAAACAGTCCCTGGATCATCCGGGTGCGCCGCTGAAGGAATATCAAATTGCCACCGAGGTTTTTGGCCGGCCCAGGGACTTCGATCCCCAGTCGGATTCAACCGTTCGCGTGCAAGCCAGCCGCCTCCGGGTAAAGCTGGCGGAGTACTATGCCGGGGAGGGAGCGTCGGATCCTATCCTGGTCAAAATTCCGAAGGGAAGTTACCACCTTGTCTTTGAGACAAGGCCGAGCCTTTCGCAGCTACGATCCCTGGCTGTACCGACTGCTCAATCCCAGCAACTCGGCAGCATGGGGTCAGCCGTTCCCGCAAGAATTGGATCGGCGGTCATTTTGCTCTTCGCCGTTCTCGTCACTCTATTAATCGTTCTGAGCAGCCTGCTGTGGAGCCGAAAGCTGTCTCAACCTGCCATAGCCACACCCGGCGCGCAGGAAGCTGCCACCCCGTTAGCTACTTTTTGGAAGCCCTTCACAGCTGGAGCAGGCGAGCCTTGGGTAATCTTCAGCAACGCTGCTTTCGTAGGACGTCCGGAGACGGGCATGCGCTACTACAATTCGCAGGCCGATTCGAGCAAGACAGTCTACGACCACTACACTGGAGTGGGCGAGGTGTTGGCGATCCACGCCCTCGACGATGCCTTCGGGACGCTGGGACGGCGAATCCTGGTGAAGCGCGGCAGTTTGTTCACGCTCGACGACGTAAAGAACAACAACTTGATCTTCGTAGGTTCCCCTTCAGAAAACCTTTCCCTCCTCGACATTCCGAACACACAGGAATTTGTTTTTCAAAGGGTAGCCTCGGGTCCGCGTCGAGGCGATCTTTCGATCGTCAGCAAGCACCCGAAGCCCGGAGAGCCCAGCACATTTCTGGCGAGTCCCTCTAATGCGCCGTTGACCGAAGATTACGCGGTAATCGGGCTGGTTCCGGGAATAGGGGCGCACTACGTGATGATTCTGGCCGGGTCGACTACATTCGGGACGCAAGGCGTCGTAGAGTTCGTTTGCCGCCAGGAATCGGTGGAAAAATTGCTGCATGAGATCCCCGGCTCGGCTGCTGCCGACGGGATAAAGCCGTTCGAAGCGCTGGTCCGAGTGAAAATTGCTCGCGGCGTGCCCGTCGGTACCGACCTCGTTAGCGTGCGACCGATGTGAGTTGAAGTGGCTGCGTTGTACTGGGCTCTAACCCAGGTTAGGGATTCGCCAGGCCTATAGCGTTCGCGGCTCTGTCGCGATGGTGGCATCGGTCAGCACGCGAGGATGGCGAAGCTCGTGTGGGTCCTCGACCCGATAAGTTAATAGGGCGGCCAGAACGAAGAAAACTCCGCC
>Ga0302324_100016540_pt1 | contig 14689 bp, 11 predicted proteins | sample Palsa_T0_1_FD_201949 | JGI IMG/M metagenome (GOLD analysis project Ga0302324, IMG submission 201949) | Peat permafrost microbial communities from Stordalen Mire near Abisko, Sweden - Palsa_T0_1 | ecosystem: Environmental > Terrestrial > Soil > Palsa > Peat permafrost | place: Sweden: Abisko...
GCTGCCGATCACGTCGGTGATCTTGCCGTCGAGCGTGGTGACCAGAACCCGATGGTGGTTGGTGTCGCTGATGAACAGGCGATGTCCCGCGGCATCTGCGAGGATTTTGCCCGGGAATTCCAGTTCGCCGGATTTGAAATCCTGCCGCGCTAAATGGAAGTGCATCGGCTTGCCGAGCGTTCCATCCTTGGCTCCGGCATCGAGCAGCTTTTGGATCGTCTGATCCAGTTCGTCGCGGTGTCCCTCGCCGGAGAGGGAGCCGACCACGTTCCCCCGCGGGTCGATCAGAATCAACGTCGGCCAGGAGTTGACCCCATAGGCATTCCAGATGTTGTAGTCATTATCCACCGCGACCGGGTGGGTGATATTGTGCCGCAGCACTGCGGCCAGAATGTTCTGGGCGTCTTTCTCTTCATCGAACTTGCCGGAGTGTACGCCGATGATGACCAGAGGCTGATTGTGATATTTGTCTTCGAGATATTTCAGATCGGGAAAGACGTGCATGCAGTTGATGCAGCAGTACGTCCAGAAATCCAGCAGCACGACCTGCCCCCGCAGGTCTTTGATGGAAATGGGCTTGTCGGTGTTGATCCAGCCGTTGGCCCCGGTGAAATCCGGCGCCGGCACCGTCGCCGCATCGTCCGCCGCCAGCGCCTTGCCCGTGCTGCCGGCCCCGCAGCCGCTCAGCAGCGCGACAAGACAAACTGTCAGAAGCACCCGTTTAGATCGCATACGCATATAATCGGCTGGAAGAGCGTTCTATTCCATCTGTCTCAGGAACCGCGAGGCGCGATGGCGCGAAGATAAACGCGAAGCGGGGGTAGGAAATTCAAATGAGAGAAATGAATGCTCTGGAGTGGGGCAAGATCACGGATCATGGCCCGCGCGGGAGCCCGACGCATCTAACGACGCATTTTCCTTCGCGTCTATCCTCGCGGCATCGCGCCTTCGCGGTTCTTCCTCCGCGCTTGACGTAGGTAGCTCGCAAAGGACAATTTCAGCATGACGTGGATCCGGAAACATCTGCCTGTTGCCGCTTGGGCCATGACGCTGGTCGGTCTTTGCATCGCGGTCCGTGCCGATGCGCCAGCCACCACGCAGGAAGACCGCAGCAGCGCGTTCCTCCGCTTTGTCGATGACGGCAAAGGCGGCGGCACGCTTCAGACATCGATCACCGATTACAAAAATGCCGCCGGCGTGATCGTGCACCTCGTGGCCGCGGTGCATGTCGCGGAGCCGGGGTATTACCACGGGCTCAACCGTGAGTTTCAATCTTACGATGCGTTGCTGTATGAGCTGGTCAGTCCGCGCGGGGCGGGCGTACCCGAGCCGGGGGCAACTCCCGTCAGCGCCATTAGCATGTTTCAGCATTGGCTCAAGGATGCGCTATCCCTCGATTTTCAGCTCGACGACGTTGATTACAAAGCCGGCAACTTCGTTCATGCAGACCTGGATTACGAAACGTTCGAGGCCATGCAATCGCAGCGCGGCGAGTCGATGCTCGGCATCATGCTCCAGCAGATGCTGCATCAAATGGCCGCCCAGGACACGACCAACAAGAGCCAGGATTTCGGGCTGATCGACCTGGTCATCCTGCTGCGCTCGCCGGATCGTCCCCGGCAGTTGAAGCTGTTGCTCGCCCAGCAATTCGGCGACATCGAAGACCAGATGTCCGGCCTGACCGGGCCCAACGGCTCGGTCATCATTACCGAACGCAATAAAAAAGCGCTGGCGGTCCTGCAGGACAACATCGACGCAGGGAAGAAAAACATCGGCATCTTCTTCGGCGCCGCCCACATGCCGGACATGTCCCGGCGATTGGAAGACATGGGATTCAAGCCCACCGGCCAGGTCACTTGGCGCGTGGCCTGGGACATGACTGCACCGCCCGCCACCACCCAGCCCACGACGGCGCCGGCAACGGCGGCCGAGAAGTAGGCCCATGCAAGAGACGAGGATCGGCGCTACGGTCATCCGCCCCGCGAGTTTTGATGAAATCGTCGCCCTTCGCTACGAGGTGCTGCGCGCCGGCCTCCCGCCCGAAGCCGCCGTCTTTCCGGGAGATCATGAACCGACTTCCAGGCATTACGGCACGTTCGTCGATGGCCGGAATGTCGGCTGCGCGACGCTCCATTTGAACCAATGGCTCGATGAACCGGCCTGGCAACTTCGCGGGATGGCCACCGCCCCCGATTTCCGCGGCAGCGGCATCGGCCGGACCATTCTCCAATTCATCGAGAAAGACCTGCTGGCCCACCACACCGTCCACCTGCTCTGGTGCAACGCCCGCGTCCCCGCCGCCGGTTTTTATCAGCGGCTCGGTTGGCAGATCGTCTCCGACCAGTTCGAGATTCCCACCGCCGGCCCACACTTCCGCATGGTCAAGCGGCTGTAGTCAGTCCTTTGGCGATCACCGCAAGACCGGCTCGTATCGCTCATCCGTACCGAGGCGCCCCGCGTCGGTCCCGCCACTGTTGGCGGGCAGTGCGCCGGGGTTGTCGTACCGGTCGTCGCTGGGAGCGCGGTCAATGATTGGAGCGTAACCCGCCGTTTGCGCCGGCGGAGCGGTGGGGGGCCTGGAGTTGGCACACCCCACCGCCAAGGCCGCCATGCCGATAAAGAGAATTGTGTACTTCATGGTACATCCTCCTCTCTATTTTAGGCACGTCGCACAGCTGTAATCACCGGCCGCCAGTTGCGCCACCGTTGGGATGGCGATGAGGTTGGTTCTCGCGGCATGCCGGAGCGTCACCCAGAGTCGCAATCAGGCGGCGAAGCGTCGCGGCGAAGTGTCGCCGCAAAACCGCACGCGGCATTCGGATTTGGGATTTCCGATTTGATTCAATTTGATTCGGGGATTCGGACTTCGGTTTTCGGATTTCGGATTTGTCTGTTGATCCTTCCTCCCCCTAAAATCCACAGCCGCATTATGGCTCACTCCCTCAACCAGCTGGTTCCGTATCCCAAGCCTTCCTGGCTGAAAATGAAAATGCCCGCGGGCGAGGGGTACGCGCGGCTGCTCAAGCTGGTCAACGACGAGCGACTGCACACGGTTTGCCAGTCGGCCAAGTGCCCCAACATGGGAGAGTGTTGGTCGGCGGGGACGGCGACGCTCATGATCCTCGGCGATGTCTGCACGAGATCGTGCGGGTTCTGCCACATTGCCACGGGTCGGCCGCCCACGCTCGATCTGGATGAGCCGCGGCGGGTGGGCAAGGCGGTGGCGGCGATGGGGCTCAAACATTGCGTCATCACCAGCGTCAACCGCGACGAGCTGCGCGACGGCGGCGCGGAGGTCTGGGCGGAAACCATTCGCCAGGTGCGACTGCAATCGCCGGGGACGAATGTCGAGGTGCTGATCCCCGATTTCTGCGGCAACTGGTCGGCCCTGCAAACGGTGCTGAACGAGAAGCCGGAGATTCTCAATCACAACATCGAAACCGTGCCGCGGCTCTACCCGCGGGTTCGGCCGCAGGCGAAATATCGCCGATCACTGGAGCTGCTTCAAATCGCCCGGCGGCAGGGACTGGTCAGCAAAACCGGCATGATGCTCGGGCTCGGCGAAGAAGAGCACGAGATCGAAGCGGTGCTGGATGACCTGGTCTCCATCGGCTGCGAAATTCTGACGCTGGGCCAATACCTCCAGCCGACGGCCGAGCATTTGCCGGTCGAGCGCTGGGTGCATCCCGATGAGTTTGCTGAATGGAAATCCCGCGGCGAATCCCGCGGCCTGCGCCACGTCGAAGCCGGGCCCTTGGTCCGCAGCAGCTATCACGCGGAGAAGCAGGTGCAGGCGCACGCCAGCGCCTGAGACCGACTGGAAACAGGCCACTCGTTGCCAAACCGATCTCTTTACGAGCCCCAGACCATTCGGGCGCTGTTCGACGAAATGTCGGCCACCTATGGCCTGATGAACCTCATCACTTCCTTCGGATTTGCCGCGCGCTGGCGCCATCAGGTCGTGGAGAATCTTCCCCTGGCGGAGGCTGGGCGCATCGTGGACCTGATGAGCGGAATGAACGAGCTCTGCCATTGCGTCTCCAAGCGTGTTTCGGCCAACGTGCGAATGACTGGAATCGATATCTCGCCTGAGATGGTGCGCCGCGCTCGGAAGGATTGGCCATTTCACGCCGAGGTTTTGCTGGAGGACGTGCTGGCGTGGCAATATCAGCGCGCCAGCGCGGATGTGATCATCAGCTCCTTCGGGCTCAAGACATTCAACCTCGAGCAGCAGGAGGAGCTGGCGCGCCTGGTGTCACTTTTGCTCAAGCCGGGAGGGGCGTTCTCCTTCGTCGAGATTTCCGTTCCGCCATCCCGTTTTCTCCGATGGCCTTACATGTTTTACCTGCACGTGATCATCCCGCTGCTGGGCCGACTGTTCCTCGGCAATCCCGCGAATTATCGCCTCCTGGGCATCTTCACGCAGGCCTTCGGTAACTGCCGCCATTTCGCCCAGTGCCTGCGGCAACAGGGTCTCGAAGTGCATGAGACAAGCCATTTCTTCGGCTGCGCGACTGGCGTTCGCGGAAAAAGGCCCCGGACAGAGTCCGCCCCGTAGCAATGAGGCGCGCGCGACTGGAATATCGCGCCTCGGCGGCTGGTTCCAACAATATGCGAATCCCTCTTTCGCTTTTCGCCACGGGCGCGGTGTTGTTCCCGATGATGATCGCGGCGATCTCTTGCGCCGGCCACGATCCCAAATCCGAGTCCGCAGTGCCTTCCACCCAGCCCGCGGCGGTTGCCCACATCGCCTGGCAACCCTGGTCTGACGACCAATTCGCGCAAGCGAGGCGCGAGCACAAATTTGTCCTGCTCGATCTCGAGGCGGTTTGGTGCCATTGGTGCCATGTGCAGGATGAGACCACCTATCGCGATCCGAAGGTGATCGCGTTGATCGGCTCGAAATTTATCGCGGTGAAAGTGGATCAGGATTCACGTCCGGATATTTCCAACCGCTATGAGGATTATGGCTGGCCCGCGACGGTGGTCTTCAACGCGGATGGTGGCGAGATCGTCAAGCGGCGCGGGTATTTGCCGCCGATGGAAATGTCATCGATGTTGCAGGCGATCATCGACGATCCGACGCCGGGGCCGTCGGTGGAGCCTGAAACGCCGATCACGTATTCCGCCAATACGTCTCTGCCCGGTGATTTGCACAAGCAGCTCGACGACAAGCTGGTCGATCTGTACGACCCGCAGCTGGGGGGATGGGGCCACGCTCAGAAGTACGTTGACTGGGACAAGATGGAATATGAGATGGCCCGCTTCCGCGCCGGCGACGCGGCGGCCGGACAGCGAGCCGTCAAGACGCTCACGGCGGGTTTGAAGCTGATCGATCCGGTGTGGGGCGGCGTGTATCAATACTCCATCGACGGGGATTGGGATCATCCGCACTTTGAGAAGCTCATGCAGTTTCAGGGGGAGATGATGCGCATCTACGCCCTGGCGTATCTGAACTTTCACGACCCGGCGTATCTGAAGGCGGCCGACGACATTCACCGTTACATCGACGCGTTTCTGCGCTCGGCGGACGGGGCGTACTGCGTGAGCCAGGATGCGGACTTGGTGGACGGGACGTATGCCGACCAATATTTCAAGCTCGATGATGCCAATCGGCGCAAGCGCGGCGTGCCGCGGGTGGATGGCCATTTATATGCCCGCGAAAATGGCTGGGCGATCAGCGGGCTGGTGACGCTTTACGAAGCCGGCGGGGATGCGGGCGCGCTGGCGAATGCACTGACTGCGGCCCGGTGGGTGCTGGCAAATCGCGCGTTGCCCGGTGGCGGATTTCGGCATGGGGAAACGGATGCGGCCGGACCGTATTTGGGAGACACGCTGTTCATGGGACGAGCGTTTCTCGCTCTGTATGCCGCGACGGCGGATCGCGCTTGGCTGGCGCGGGCATCGGCGGCGGCCGATTTTATCGGCGCGCATTTCACGACCCAGACGCCGGCGGGATTCGCCACGATTGCCGGCGAGAGTTTCGGGGGCCTGGCCGCCAAACCCGAGGTGGATGAAAACGTCGCGGCGGCGCGGTTCTTGAATCTGCTCAGTTATTACACAGGGAAAGCGGCGGATCGTGATCGGGCCGAGCGGGCGATGCGATATCTGGCGACTCCGCAGATCGCCGGCGTGATCGGGGCGCCGATCGCCGGGATTTTGCTGGCTGATGATGAGATGTCGGGCCCGCCGTTGCATATCACCGTCGTCGGGCCAAAATCCTCGGCCGGCGCTGCGGAGCTGTTTGCCACGGCATTGCGCGCTCCGACCGCATATCAGCGCGTCGAATGGTGGGATTCCGCCGAAGGCCCCCTGCCCAATTCGGATGTGGAATATCCCCAATTCGCCTTCCCCGCCGCGTTCCTCTGCACGGGCAACGCCTGTTCCTCGCCGGCCAAGACTCCCGAGGCGCTGGCCGCGAAGCTGGCGCAGCGATGACCGCATTGGAACGCTATAATGTGGCTGTCAAGACCCGTCGGGGCCGCGTCTTGAGGAAGCAGGCTCAATGTCGGAGTCGGTCATTCGCGTTCTGCTAATCGAGGGGGATGCCGGCCAGGCGAAGCTGGTGAAGGAGATGCTCTCCTCGATCGCGCGCTGCCGATTCGAGGTGCGTGATTGTGCTGGCATCGACGGGGCGGTCGAGCTGCTGAAGGAACGGCGCTGGGACGTGGCGCTGTTTGACCTGCGACACTCGGATGTTTCGCCCCGGACGGGGGTGCGGCGACTGCGCGAGGTTGATCGGGCGATGCCCGTGGTGCTCTTGTGCGGGAGCGAGACCGAAGCGATGGCGGACGCGCTGGTGGAAGAGGGAGCGCACGATTACCTGGCCGAGGAAGTTCTGGGCTCGCGCACGCTGGCGCGTATGCTGCGGCACGCGGCGGACCGGCGGCGCAACGAGGAGGAGCTGCGCCGCGAGCGCGATCTGCTCCGCACGCTGATCGACAATCTGCCCGATCACATTTACGTCAAGGACGTCCACAGCGGCTTTCTGCTCAACAATGCGGCCCATCTCAAATTTCTGGGCGCTTCGTCGCAGGAACAGGTGCTGGGAAAGACCGACAAGGACGTTTTCCCGCCGGGCGTGGGGGATGTTTTCTATGCCGAGGAACAGGAGATCATCCGCACCGGCGAGGCGTTGATCAGCCGGGAGGAGCGCAACGTCGATGCCGGCGGCAACGAGCATTGGGTGACCTCCACCAAGGTTCCCTGGCGCGACGCATCGGGGCGGATTCTCGGGCTCGTGGGTCTGAGCCGCGACATCACACGCCGCAAGAACAACGAGCAGAAGCTGCGGGATCAGAACACCCGGCTCGAGGAGGCGCTGGAAAAACTCAAGCAGGCGCAGAGCCATCTCGTTCAATCCGAGAAACTGGCGGGACTGGGGCAGATGGTGGCGGGGATCGCCCACGAGATGAACAACCCGCTGTCATTCGCCGGCAACAATGTCGCCGTCGCCCAGCGCGACCTGCTGGCGGTTTGCGATTTGATTCGCCTGTATCGCCAGGGCGATGCGACGCTGCGGAAACATCAGCCGGAGCTGATGGACCAGATCATCAGGACCGACGAGCGAATCGACATCGATTACACGGTCTCGAGCCTTCAGGAATTGATGCAGCGGTCGCGCGAGGGAATCGACCGCATCCGGCAAATCGTCCGCGACCTGTGCGACTTTGCCCGGCTCGACACCAGCGACCTGCAGGATGCCGACCTCAACGACGGCATCCGGGCGATGCTGAACATCGTCGGCGGGGCGGCCCGGAACAAGGGGATCGACATCGAGCCGTCGCTGGAGCGGATTCCGCTGGTGCCATGTTATCCGGCCAAGATCAATCAGGCGGTGCTGAACCTGCTCTCCAACGCCATCGACGCCTGCTCGAGCGGGGGGAAGGTGACCGTGCGCACCGCCGCCGGGCCCCGGTATGTCGAGATCGTAGTCTCCGACAACGGCAGCGGCATCGATCCCACGATTCAGGAGCGGGTGTTCGATCCGTTCTTCACCACCAAGCCGCCGGGCAAGGGCACTGGGCTGGGGCTGAGCATCAGCTACGGCGTGGTGCGGGCGCACGGCGGCGACATCAGCTTTGCGTCAACTCCGGGACACGGAGCCACGTTTACGGTTAAGCTCCCGGTGCCGGCGAACGCGCTGACACATTGAGTTGATCGACGATTTTCCATGGAGCGTGCTTGTGAGCAACGGATTGCAACGGTTAACCGCAGCCAAAACGTGGGGCGTCATTGGGATTCTGATCGCAGCGACATTTGGCTGTCGGGCTCCCGCCGCGCCCGTGACGGAGCAGCCGAAGATTGATTACTCCGCGCCGCTTCCCGAGGGGGAGTTGGCGCTGCGGAAAATCTCGCCGAACCAATATCCCGATTTTGCCGCGGACCTGGCCGATCTGAAGCCCGACGATCTTCGCCGAGCGGTGGATCACAGCCTGGAATATCTCGCCCGGCCCAGCAGCGAGCGAAGCTATCCGTATCTCGATATCTCGCACGATCGGGCCGTGGCGACGCTGCGGGCGTTTCGTGCCATGCTCGATCATCCCCCGGCGGCCGAGCAGTGGAACGCGGCAATCGCTCAGACGTTCGATGTCTACCAGAGCATCGGCGCGCCCGACCCCCAGGGCGGCGGATACACCGGCAGCGTGCTGTTCACCGGCTACTTCACACCCACCTACGACGCCAGCCTCACGCGCGGCGGCTCGTATCAATGGCCGCTCTATAAACGCCCCGCCGACCTGGTCAGCGACGCCGACGGCGAGCACGACGGCCGCCGCGCCGCCGATGGATCGATCGCCCCGTATCTGACTCGGCAGCAAATCGAAACCGGCGCACTCGCGGGGCAGGAATTGGTCTGGCTCACCAGCCGATGGAACGCTTACGTCATCACCATCCAAGGCTCGGCCCGGCTGCGCCTGCCCGATGGCCGCATCTACGAAGTCGGCTTCGCCGGCGACAACGGATACGACTACACCAGCCCCGGCCAGCAGTTGGTCGCCGATGGGTTGATCGCCAAAGCGGACCTGAGCTTTCACACGCTGCGGCAGTATTTCGATGCCCACCCCGAGGCGATGGACAAATATCTCTGGCTCAACCAGCGGACCGTTTTCTTCACCGAGCGCCCCGGCGGCCCGTTCGGCTCATTGAACGTGCCGGTGACGCCGTTCTGCTCCATCGCCACCGATAAGCACGTCTATCCCCCCGCCCTGCTGGCGTTCGTTTCGATCCGCGGCGGCCCGGACGCTGAGCCGTCGGCTTCGCGCCAGGCGTTCGCCCTGGATCAGGACCGCGGCGGCGCCATTCGCTCCGCCGGCCGATGCGATCTCTACATGGGCATCGGCGATCAGGCCGAGAACCTCTCCGGCGTCCAACTCAGCACCGGCAAGCTCTATTACCTCGCCGTGAAACCGGAATTGACGGGGCATTGAACCCGCGTCAATCGCATGTGTCGGAACATATTTCCCCCTCCCCCGGAGTACCGGGGGAGGCGAACGAGAGTAGTGGCACGGAACATGCGATTGCCGTGGCATTGAACCGTAATGAAATCTCTTCCATCGCTCGGGCCGGTCGTTTACAGTACCGCGGCCAACCGCTCCGCGAGTGGAGCTTATGTCCGCCTCTCAATTATCGCAGCATGAATTGAAACGACCGGGTGACGATTTTCCGCCGGAAGCCGCCAGCGATGCAGAGCGTCGATCGCGGCTCATTGCCGACGAGTTGGTGCCGCGCGCCGTCGCCGACGAGCGGCTGGGGCGCGACATCCGTTTGCTCAGCGAGATGTTCGCCGACGTGTTGCTGGAGCAGGTGACGCCGTCGGCGTTTGACGCGATCGCCCAGGTGCTGCGGCTGGCCCAGAGCCGCCGGGCCAGCGGGTCGGTCGAGGAGTCGCCGCTCGAGCAGTACATTCGGCAGCTGCCGGTGGACGATGCGCGGGTGGTCGCCCGGGCGCTGTGCATTCAATTCGATTTGTCCAATCTGTCGGAAGACCGCCATCGGATTCGGGTGCTCGAGGAGCGCGAGAGCCAGCGCTGGCCGGCGCCGCGTGCCGAGTCGATCGGCGACGCCATCGCGCGGCTGGCCAAGGCGGGGTTCTCCGCCGAGGGGATGCAGGATCTGCTCGACACGCTGGAAGTCGAGATGGTCTTCACCGCGCATCCAACCGAAGCCAAGCGGCGATCGATCCGCGGCAAGCTGCGCCGGCTGCGGGAATATCTGGCCCGGCTGGATCACGCCCTGCCGCGCGAGCGGCATTATCTGCGCCGCCGGATGCAAGCTGAACTGACCAGCCTTTGGCAGACAGATTTTGTCCGTCCCCGGCGGCCGACGGTGCTGGAAGAAGTCAAGCGCGGTTTGGCGTTCTCGACCTCGCTGTGGGAAATCCTGCCGCGCGTGCAGGAAGATTTGCGCGAAGCGCTGACCGCCAATTTCCCGGGGCATGTTTTCCGATTGCCGCGGATCGTGCGCTTCGCCTCGTGGATGGGGGGCGACCGGGACGGCAATCCGTTTGTCACCAGCGAAGTGACGGCCCGGGCGCTGCTATGGCTGCGGCAGGCGGCGGTGGAAAATCATCTGGCGCAGTGCCGGAAGCTGCTGAAGATTTTGAGCGTCTCGGATCAGCGCGTAGGCATCGCCGAGGAGGTGCGGGCGGCGCTCACCGATGCCCTGACGCGCTGGCCGGCGGTGCGAGCGGCGGTCGAGGACGTTTCCAAGCATGAGGTTTATCGGCAGCTTCTGACGGTCATCGAATGGCGGCTCGATCAGACGCTGCTGGCGGCCGACGGCCAATCGGCCGAGGGGGCGTTTGGCCGGGCGGGGGAACTCGAGGCGTATCTGGCGCTCATCGCCAAGAGTCTGCGCGAGGGGCAGTGCGAGGCGCAGGCCGAGGCGGAGCTTTCCGATTGGCGATGCCAGCTGGAGATTTTCGGCTTCCACACCGCCCGGCTGGACGTGCGGCAGGAGTCGAGCAAATACCAGGCGGCGATCGCCGATATTTTCAAGGTCGGCCGAATCGCCGACGACTATCTTTCGCTCAATGAAGAGCAGAAGCAGAAGGTATTGACGCAGCATATGCGCTGGCCGTGGATGCTGCCGGACGATCTGCTGACCGCCGACACGCGGGAAATCCTCGCGCTGTTTCGCCTGCTGGCCAAGATCGCCTCCGAGTACGGCCCCGAGGCGCTGGGGGCGCACGTCATCAGCATGACGCACCAGCCCAGCGACATGCTCGCGGTGCTCTGGCTCAGCGAATGGGCCGGCGGCGGCGCGGGCAAGGTGCAGATGCCGATCGTTCCACTGTTCGAGACCATCGACGATCTGCAGCGCAGCTCGCGGACGTTGGGGGCGATTCTCGCCGAGCCGCTCTACGCCCAGCGCATCGCGGAGCAGGGCAACACGCAGATGGTCATGATTGGCTACTCCGACAGCACCAAGGACGGCGGCTACCTGACGGCTCAATGGGAACTGTTCAAAGCCCAGAGCGCGCTGATGAAAACCGCGGGCGCGGTTCGGCTGATCTTTTTCCACGGCCGCGGCGGGTCGCTCGGTCGCGGCGGTGGGCCGGCGGCGCGCAGCATTCAATCGCTGCCGCTGGGCTCCGTGGCCGGCAAACTTCGTATGACCGAGCAGGGAGAATCATTGGCCGAGCGCTATGACGATCCGCGCATCGCCCATCGCCATCTCGAACAGGTCATCGGCGCGACGCTACTGGTCAGCGGCGCCCCCGGCCCCGCGCCGCACGAGGCCTGGCTGGCGGCCATGGCGCGCTTGGCCCATTTCGCCTACGAAAACTATCGCGCATTCGTCGAGCACCCGGAGTTTCTCGAATACTTCGAGCATGCCACACCCATCGGCGAGATCGAGCAGCTTCCCATCGGCTCGCGCCCTGCGCGCCGCAACGCCAAGCGCTCGCTCAAGGACCTGCGGGCCATTCCCTGGGTCTTCTCCTGGACGCAGAATCGGCATCTGATCCCCGCGTGGTTTGGCCTGGGCGCGGCCGTCGAGCGCTACGCCGCCGAGAACCCCGCCGCCTGGACCGAGTTGCAGGAAATGTACCGCGACTGGCCGTTCTTCCGCGGCACCATCGACAACGCCGTCCTGGCCCTGGCCAAGTCCGACATGGGCATCGCCCGGGCCTACGCCCGGCTGTCCGAGTCATCGCACCTGGCCACGGGCGTCTGGAACGTGGTGAAAACGGAGTTCGATCGCGCCCGGGCGGCCGTGCTGAAAATCACCGGCACCAACTCGCTGCTGGAAAACACCCCCTGGCTGGCCCGCTCGATCGAAGTGCGCAACCCCTACGTCGATCCGCTGAATCTGTTGCAGATCGAGTTCTTCCGAAAAATGCGCGCCGAGCCGAGCGAGGAACAACTCGCCGCCCTGCGCTCCCTCATCCGCCTGACCATCGGCGGCATTGCATCTGGTTTGCGCACTACGGGATGATCGGGCATCGCCGGAACCGCGAAGGCGCGATGGCGCGAAGACAGACGCGAAGGGAAATGCGTGGTTAAAGGCGTCGCATCCGAAGGCCTACCAGCAGTCAATAGCCATTGTCGACTTGAGTTTTTGTTTTCTTCATTTCGATTTCCCTCCCCCCGCTTCGCGTCTGCCTTCGCGCCATCGTGTCTTCGCGGTTCCCCCCGCGTCATCAGTTCGCCTTCTCCCCCGCCAGCACGAAACGATAGCCGGAATGGCGGTGGTATTCGGCGAATGCGACGCCGGCCTGGTCGCGGAGAGCGATGATCTCCGCCCTCGTGAACGCCTGGGCGACGCTGACTCGGCCGTCGTGTCTGACCATGGGGTTGGCCAGAAGCGTCAGCAGCGAGACGCCGAGGTAGGCGCGGCGATGGCGCACCAGGTCGCCGACGACCAGCCCGCGGGCGGCGACGCGGCCCATCTCGCGGAGGACGCTCACGATGTCCGCTTCGTCGAGATGATGCAGGAACAGGGAGGCGATGGCGTAGTCGAAACTGCCGTCCGCGAAGGGCAAGCGAATGGCGTTTGCCTGCACGATGCGGACGTTTCCCTCGTCAATTGCTGCCCGTGCGGTCTTGGCATGCAGATCGACGCCGATGACCTGAACGCTGAAGCCGCGCCGGGCGGCCCATTTCAGAATCGCCCGCGGAACGTCCGCCGATCCGGTCGCCACGTCCAGAATGCGAATCGTCCGGCCATGCTCCCAACCTTGGCTGAACCGTTCCAGATGACCCAGCGTCGAGCGTGTGTAGCCGAGCAGCGCATTGATCCGCCGCAGAAACCCGAGGCTGCCGCGGAGCCACTGGGGATTGGCCCCCGGTTCGTCCATCCACTCGGCGGCGCGCAACCGCCGCGATAAAAATCCCGGCTTGAAAATCTCCAGCACTGAGGGCGGATGCTTCACTGCGGCGGATGTTCTAGCATGAACGGATGTGATTGCCGCCCTTTTTCCACTGTCGGTTTTCGAGGAAGTGTGGCTATGAAATCGACAAGCTGCCCGAGGGACCGGTGGAGCAGCGGCAGCGGGACATACTGAACGGCGTCGACGCCGAGCCTGCGCTCAATGTCGACGAGAGCGAACAATATCTCGCGCTCATGGTCGCAGCGCCAGAAAAGAACAATGAGCGGGTCCTCCGGAATATAGTACGGGTTTGGCCACACACATTCGCGCTGAATCGCCTCGCACACCGCGGTGGCAACCGCCCTCCGATTGGGGTCGTCCCCCCACGCTTCTAACGCGGCGGGCGTGCGAGCCGTGAGTTGATCCACGATGTACTGCGTTTTCGGCTTCAGCCGTTCCAAGCTCAATAGGTTCGCGGTAATCCAACCGATGACCGGTACGAACCAGCACGCGCGCTCAAGGGTTGAGGGCGGCTCTATCGGATTGGGAAAATCGATCAGCGGTGCGATCATTTGCCGTCGCATTATCCCGTGGTTTATCGACATTGAACAGACTTTTCCGCTGGCCGCACCGGCACACAAATCGCGGATATGATTGGGGAAGATGTCCCTCTCGCTTCCCGTTCATGGCCGCGGCGCTGGGTTGAATCCGGCCAATCGGTTCGAGTCGATTGACTTTGAGCCCGATGGCGATGCACTGGATGCGGAGATTGACCAGCGGCCGGGGCCGACGACGCAGTTTTTGCGGGACAATTCTCGAAGCATCATCGCTCACAACGACAGCCCCGATGTCGGCTTCTCTGACAGCATCAATCCGTACCGCGGCTGCGAGCATGGGTGCATTTACTGCTATGCCCGGCCGACGCACGAATATCTCAGCTTTTCGGCGGGGTTGGATTTTGAAACCAAGATCATGGTGAAGGAGCGGGCGCCCGATCTGCTGCGGGGGGAGTTGTCTGCGAAAAAATATCAGCCGGCGGCTCTGACGATGAGCGGGGTGACGGATTGCTATCAGCCGATCGAGCGGAAGCTGCGGCTCACGCGGCGATGTCTGGAGGTGCTGCTCGAATTTCGCAACCCGGTGGCGATCATCACCAAGAACCATCTGGTGACGCGGGATATCGATCTGTTTTCGCAACTGGCCAAGCTCGACGCGGCGGCGGTGCTGGTTTCGGTGACGACGCTGGACGGCGAGCTGGCGCGGAAGATGGAGCCGCGGACCAGTGCCCCGCGGCGACGGTTGGAGGCGATCGCGCAGCTCGTGGCGGCGGGGATTCCAACGGGGGTGATGGTGGCGCCGGTGATTCCGGGCCTGACG
>Ga0302324_100016543_pt1 | contig 14687 bp, 12 predicted proteins | sample Palsa_T0_1_FD_201949 | JGI IMG/M metagenome (GOLD analysis project Ga0302324, IMG submission 201949) | Peat permafrost microbial communities from Stordalen Mire near Abisko, Sweden - Palsa_T0_1 | ecosystem: Environmental > Terrestrial > Soil > Palsa > Peat permafrost | place: Sweden: Abisko...
CCTGCCGCTGCGTACCAAGTCGACCATCTGCCGTTTAAACTCCGGCGTATATCGAACACTCTTGTCGGCCATCTCGAACACCTCCAAATCTAACCATGAGGTGTCCACGAAAACGGGTCAACTCCAGCATGCCCGCGAACAACAATTTCGTCGGATGCTCTTAAACGTCGTGGCACGCAACCAAGACGATCACGTGAAGAATATTGCGTTCCTGATGAACAAGACAGGCGTTTGGTCACTTTCCCCCGCGTTTGATGTTACCTACGCATATAACCCTAATGGAGCGTGGACGAATCGCCACCAGATGACAATCAATGGTAAGGCCGATAACCTCACCCTCGAGGATTTCAAGGCGGTCGCGCAGGTGGCGGGACTCAAGCGTGGTAGATCTGAACTTATCCTCGCCGAAGTTCTCGGCGCGGTTAAGGGGTGGCCACGGTATGCAAAGACGGCAGGCGTTCTCGCCTCCCAGCGCGACGCCATCACTAGCACATTTAGGTTGAAATTCGATCGTCGCTAATCCCGACTTCGAGGCCATGAGGCCCGGCTGCATTTAGTTCTAATTTAGTAGGCGCTTTTGAATGGAGCCAAGCACCACTCTGGGAACAGTCGTCATAGCCTGAGGTTACCCAAACAGCTGACCTCTGCTCTCCGTCGCATACAAACGATGGGAGCATTCAGCTCAGAGCGGCGGAACACTAGATTGCAGAACTCTCCCGAGTTTTTTTCTCAGCGCACACTAGCCGCATATCACAAGATCGCAAGGTAAGTGCTTATTTTTGATAGCGAGACACCCTGGTTCACGACCAGGGACTTGAGTCCGTGCCGCTCCAGCGCGACTTAGGTTTCCGACCTGAGAGCTCGATCGAATTAGCCTCTCTTCGGCATCTGTTGCTTAGACTCGACTGAGTCCTTCGAAGCTGCGTCGTTCCCACTTGGCGTTGAATATTTATCGTAACATGTTACGATAAATACATGAAGCAGATCCGTCGGTTTCTGCGGGGACGCCCCTCCAGCGGCAAAGCACTGACCGCCGCTGAGCGCATGCATCGCATGCGGAAGCGACGGAAGGCTCAGGGCCTTAAGTCCGTTACCCAGTGGGTGGTCGACGGTTTCCCGCTGACTCTGTACTCCGATCATCGTCGGCTGGACATGCGGAGCCTTGCGATGCACACGTTGATCGCGCGTAGGATTGCGCGAAATCCCAAATTACTGGACGTTGCCCGGAATAATCTTAAGCGCTGGCGCAAGCGATGGGGCCGGGAGACGCCGGACTGGCATACCGAATGGCAGTCAATCCTCAAGCGACCTTGGCGAGAGATCGCCGCCTTAATCACAGACTCTGGAGCGCTTGCAACACGATTACGTCAGTCTTCTCCTTTTGCGGGTGTGCTGTCGCCCGCAGAGCGCAAGGGCATTTATGACGCGTTCCGAGCTTGAGCACCTGATCAGAGCTGCCGGCGCTATTGCGGAGGACTCAGAGATTATAGTCATAGGAAGTCAGTCTATCCTCGGCCAATTTCCGGATGCCCCGCGAGCGCTCCTCATGTCCGCTGAGGCTGGTGTCTATCCTCTGCATCACCCGGAGCGCGCGGACCTCATTGACGGCAGCATTGGCGAGGGCTCCCATTTTCATGAAACGTTTGGGTACTACGCGCAGGGAGTCGGCGAAGAAACTGCGACGCTCCCCGAGGGCTGGCAGTCCCGTCTGGTAAGGATCTCGAACGTTAACACGGCCGGCACGACTGGGCTTTGTCTGGAGGTCCACGACCTTGCTATCTCGAAGTACGTGGCGGGGCGCGAAAAAGATCTTCAGTTCACGCGCGAATTGGCGCGCCATGGACTAACCGACGAGAAAGCGCTGTTGAAGCGGCTAGTCGGGACGACGGTAAACCCTGCGGTGCGCGAGATCGTTGCGGGGCGCATCAGAGGCGATTCGCGCGCGCGCAAGAGCTCCTCAGCTTAGGATGTGCCGGTGCGATCGTTAATGCGAATGAATGAGAAAGCCGACCGTACGGCCGGCGACCTGCAACTCGTTGATGCGGGCGAGGGAATTTGAGTAGCCCCTCGATCAGGCCGCCCGAGAAATTGCTATTCATTAGACTTATTCATGCCATTCAACAACAAGGAAAGGCTATGCAATCGATACCGATCGGGGCCACGGGCTCGTTCAGTCTTGTTGTCATGCCCGATCATCTCGCCAGCCGATTCAAGGATGTGACATTGCCTCCGGTCCTGGCAACGCCCGTCATGATCATGGTAATGGAAAACGCGGCGCTGAACGCGATCAAGCCTTATTTCGACGCCGGCGAAAGCGCGCTTGGCACGCGCGTCGACGTGCGCCATTTGGTGGCGACGCCACCTGGTCGCCGCGTCATTGGCGAAGCGACAGTGACCAATGTTAATGGGCGACGCATTGAGTTTTCGATTCGCGCGACCGAAGGAGACGAGGAGATTGGAACGGGTACACACGAGCGCGTAGTAGTGCAGCTGTCCAAGTTAGCCGACCGGATGAAGGTCAAATTCGGATAGCGCTTCGACAACTTGGCTACCTGTTAGCTGCCGCTCACCGAGGTCCGGAGCGGGTCAAGCGACCTTTACCAATGCCTTTCCGGTTTCCGAGCTGAACGTCTGGAATCGGATGGCCAATCAGGCGCTTCCCGGCCCAATTCCTGACATTCCACCTTGCAATGTGCATTCTCTAAAGCTGACATTCGAGCAGTATGTTCATTGATGCCCGGTAATATTTGATAAACACGGCGTGCATCTGCCAACATGACGTAAATGTCGGGAGGGATCGACGTGGCTGAAGGCGGCGGCGAAGAGCAGACGACGGACGCTCATACCGGCACACCCGACATATTTATAAGCTACGCCTCGCAAGATGCGGCCGTTGCCAACGCTGTCGTCGCCGCCCTAGAGGGCAAGGGAATTAAGTGTTGGATTGCTCCACGGGATGTAACACCGGGCGCACTGTACGCCGATGAAATTATTCGCTCGATCAACGGGGCTAAGGCTCTTGTGGTCGTCCTGTCGAAAAGCGCCGTTGCATCGCCTCACGTTGGCAAGGAGGTCGAGCGGGCATCTTCAAAGCGGCGACCGATCATTACGCTCCGGACCGATACAACACCGCTGACGAATGCCCTGGAGTACTTCTTAAGCGAGTCGCAGTGGGTTGATTTGGCAGGCGATGGCACTGAAGTTGCATTTGCGAAAATCGTCAACGCGGTCCGAGCTGATTTGACGGCTGACAACGTAGTGGGGCCTAGTCATCGGGGAGGCACCCCACAGACGGCATTCGATCGCTCTTCACGTCTTCCGGTAGGTGTACAGCCGAATCGGCGCGTCAGCCGCCCAGCGGTGGTGTCGATGATCGTGATCGCGCTCGTCGTTGGTTATGTTGCAGTAGACAGACTTTGGTTGTCCAAGCACGAGACCGTGGAGAAGTTAAAAGCTGTAGCCCCAGCCGCTGCATCCTCGTTCAACCCACCGCTACACTCTATCGCCGTCCTACCGTTCGTGAACATGAGCGGCGATGCGAAGCAGGACTACTTCTCGGACGGAATCAGCGAAGAGTTGCTTGATTCGCTGTCGCGTCTGAATGATTTACAGGTCGCCGCCCGAACGTCCTCGTTTTCATTCAAGGGGCAAAACGTCGATGTATCGACCATCGCGCATAAACTAAATGTCGGCACCATCTTGGAAGGCAGCGTACGTCGGGCCGGAAAGACGGTGAGGATCACGGTCCAGTTGATAGATGCTGTAAGTGGTTTCCATATTTGGTCAGAGACGTACGACCGAACGCTGAGTGACATACTAAAGGTCCAGACGGAAGTGGCCACCTCTGTGGCCCAGAAGCTCAAAATACAAATGTCCGCATACGGTTCTGAGCAACTCGCCCCAGGAAGCACCAACAATGCGGAAGCCTACGACGCCTACTTACGTGGCGTACAACTGTATACAAAAGCACACATAGATCAGTCCGGGGTGATCGCTCGCTCCTCTCTGGAGGAGTTCGACCGAGCCGTCTCATTAGATTCAGAATTCGCTCAGGCGTATGCCAAGCGGGCCGATGGGCTTCTTCAAGTTGCTCAGTGGGAACATGACCAAGGCGCTCGAGAAATCGAACGAGCCCAAGCGCTCACAGCAGCGCAGCAAGCCGTGGCGCTCGCACCGGCTCTTGGTGAGGCGCATCTGTCACTCGGTTCGGCTCGATTAGATGCGCTTTTAGACATCGCTAGCGCGGCTCCTGAATTTGATCGCGCACTCTTGCTGGCGCCAGGCAGCGCGCGGGTGCAAGCTGAATCTGCAAACTTCGCCTATATATTAGGGCATTTCGATTCCGCAGTGAGGGCCGCTCGGCGGGCTGTAATACTCGACCCTCAAAACATCTCGGCGCATATTGACCTCACCGACATACTGACCGGTGCGAGACGATTTGATGAGGCGCGCGTTGCATTAGAGGATGCAAGCATCCTCCATCCAGCCTCTCGATTGATTGCCGGGACCAAAGCGAATCTACTCCTCGCCTCCGGGCAAATTGACTCCGCAGTAAAGCATTGTGAATCGCCGAATACCCCGCTTGATCAGTGGGCGCGAAGCGCTTGTTTGGCACTTGCGTACAATGCGTCTGGCCGACGAATTGAAGCTGAGCGCGAGCTAGAAACATTTCAATCGATCGAAGGGGAGTCGTCCGCAGTCTTCTATGCTGGAACCTACGCTCAATGGGGAAATCTGAAGGCGGCATTAAAGTGGCTGAGTACCGCGGAGCGGTTACGAGATCCGGGTTTGATGTGGCTAAGAGTATCGTGGGAGTTCGATCCAATTCGGAATAACCCTGAGTTTCGAGCAATTGAGGCGCGACTCAAATTTCCGCGATAGACACGTTAATGTGTACTTCGGATGATTTGGACTTCCTGTTAGCAACCACTCGCGACCGGCAGGTAGGGGTCACGAAGTGACCTTCGACCGATCCAGACGGCAGAGGGTCGCCGGCCGGCCAAAAGCGGGCACTGCGACGACCTACCGACTTACTCCAAAGCATCCGTTCCATCCCCTGCCTAATCGACCGATTTTGCTATGCTCGGCGGCATTGGCGACCGTAACCGGGCCGCGATTCGCAGGAAGAATTAATTGGGAGAAGGCGGTCGTAGTAGCGCGACAACTCAAGGCCCATTGCCCGACAACGCCGGCGAAGCAAACGCCGTGCCGACAGAGCACGAATCCAATGCGGGCCCAGCCGCCGCATCAGCGCCCAATCAGGAAAACGCAGTACCTATGCTCGACGTCCACGCACCCCACGATGCTGTACGCACCTGGAAGGATTTTTTCATCCATATTGCGGCCATCGCTGTCGGCCTGCTCATCGCAATTGGGCTCGAACAGACCGTCGAGTACTTCCACCACCGCCATCAAGTGGAGGAGATCCGTCGCTCTCTCGCCGAGGAGCGCCGCATAAACGAGGTTATCTTCACAAGTGCATGCAACGAATTCCGCCGCTACGCCCCCATTTTGCTGGGCAGCTTGCAGACCCTCACCTATCTTCGTACTCACCCTGGTGCTCCACCGAGCCAGTGGCCGGGCCGGTTCAGTTTCTACATCCTCATTGTCCACTTCCAGGATTCAGCGTGGAAGATTGCCTTGCAAAGCGCTGCGCTTGCGTACATGCCGCGCGCTGAGGTGCGAACTTACAGCGATGTCTATGCCAGTCTGGCCGCGGTCAGCGACCATTCCGTGGACGAGTTCCACGCGGTCATTCGCGCGAAAAGCTTCATGCTTCAGATAACTGATCCTTCTTCGTTCAATTCAGAGCAAAGCGTCCAAGCCTACGCTCTAATCTCGGATGTCGTCACAAGCCTGTATCTCATGGGCGTCGGTGAGCGCAACGTCGCCAGCTCTTTCAGCGACTTCCACGGTTCTCCAACGGACATGGAACTCTATGCCCTCATTCCGCCAGCGCCTGCGAAGCAGGACGTTGACGCAGTTCGCGAGATCGCCGCCCCCATAAATCGCGAGAAATAGGAATCCCGATTGCTGCCGCTGGTCGAGGACGGCTTCGGGTCAAAAGGACGATTCGGTGGCCTTCCAAGTCCCATCGGTCGTCGCTACCCAGCTAACAGCGGGCATCGCGACTGTTGATGGACGCACCCTAAAGCTGTAGTTCTGTTCGCCGGAAATGCGCGGAAGTTGATGGCCCGTCCAACGTCCGTGACGATGTCGACTGGTCGAATCGAGGGGTAAATTGACCCAAAACGAGCAACAACATCCGAAGAGCCTCCCCTCAGCGGAAGTACCCGCGATAGACGAACCGCCCCAGATCGAATCGGAAACTACTGATGAGCCCAACACACAACAGGAGGCAGGGCAGGCACCCCCTATGCTCGACGTCGACGCGCATCACGAGGCCTTGTATACCTGGAAGGGTTTCTAGCTGGATGGTAATGCATCGTCGCAACCTCAACGCCCTGGCTCAGGACCAGGTGCTTGCCTCATATTACGATCTCGGCCAACCAAGCGGCAGCTACGAGCAAAACCATAAAAGTGACCGTATCATTTAAGAGTAAGCGTGATCGGCCAACCAGAAAATTGTCTCAAGCCGAAAGCCGCCATTGTGGGGAAGGAGTCGCGAACACATGATCACCGTCTTCGGGGAAGGGAGAGGTTTCCGGGTTGTCTGGCTGCTGGAGGAGATGGGCATCGCTTATCGGCTGAGGCCGGTGGATCTATTGGCCGGCGTTGGGAGGGACACCGAGTTCCTGGCCATCAACCCCGCTGGATTTATCCCCGCGTTGGTGGATGGCGACGTGACGATGGTCGAGTCCATCGCGATCATGGAATATCTGATGGCGCGCTACGGACCGACGCCGCTCGCGCCCGCTTCGCACGATCCCGCTTTCCCTGCCTATCAGCAGTTCCTTCACCTGGGCGAAGCGGGCCTCGCGGCTTCCATTTTCTTTGTCGTCGGTGCCCGCAACTTCGCACCGCCTGCGCAACGGCAAAACTGGAGCGCCGGCCAGGCGCAGCATGTGTTCGATAGCCGTCTGGGACTGGTGACGCGCCAGCTCGCGCGCTCGCCCTACCTGGCCGGCGAGGCCTTCACGGCGGCCGATATCTCCGTGACCTACGCTCTGGAGTTGGCCAAAAGAGCTGGGGGCGTCGTCCTCGGAAAGGCAGAACAGGACTATGTGGCTCGCACCAGCGCACGCGAAGCGTACAAGCGGGCCATGGAAACATGTCAGGGAACCAAGGCCTGGGCTGCTGAAGCGGAGGCGAAATCCAAGGGCGCTTGGTAGCGTTTCAGCGGGCCTACGAGCGGCACGGCTCATTGACCCAAGGCGATCTGGCGCGGGCCCCAATTCCGAAGCTCGCGCCTACGCTGCGTAGTTTAACAGTCAAAACCAAGAGCCCGCGAATGGCCGACCGCCTGGGACCAGAAGTTTTTAGGCCGCGCTTCCTGATGACGGCGCAGTGACAGATCCAATTTTAGTTATTGAGAGGGTGTGCCATGACATTAGAAGAGATTTTTTACGCAAGTCAATCTATCGCGTCCGTCGCGGTCGTAGGGTCTCTGATCTATTTGGGCTTTCAGGTGCGCGCGGCCGATCGTAGCCAGCGGGCAATCATGCAGCAAGGTCGTGCAGATCGGGCCAGTAACGCGTCGCTGACGGTTGCAGGCGCGGAGCTCGCGAAAGTCTGGGAAAAGGGTATGGCGGCAGATCCAACGCTTACGCGCGAAGAAGTGACCCAATGGCTGCTGTTATGCCGCGCAGCATTCCTAAGCGGAGAAGACTCATTTCTACAGTACCGAGCCGGCGCGCTGGATCAGGCGGCGTTCGACAGCTATTGTGCAGGCGTCCGCTCGTACATGAGCCGCGCGGGATTTCGAGCTGCGTGGAAAATTTCGGCGGGACAGTTTGGTAAAGACTTCCGCGATTTCGTTGACGCGCAAGTCGCCGCTGCGCCAATTTTACCGAACGTAGACGTGTATTCGATATGGCAAAATGCTCTGCAAACGCAAGAAGGCGGTTCTTAGAAATCGCCCGGTTTTTCCGACCGACCTGCAGACATTAGCGGTCTGAAAGCAACCACGCATCATTAACCGTTCGGCCTCAGGCGAGAACCTGCCTCACAACCAGGGCCTCCGCCAATGATCGAGATTGCAGGTTCAAATCAGGGGGCGATTGTGGACTTGTTTTCTGCGAATTCCGGGATAGCCGTTACCGCGTTCCGCAATTGCCCTACCCGCTCGCGAACGGCACATGGCCATTAATGCGGCGAGAACCACGGCGGCGCCTCGGGCGGCCGCACCCCGCCAAAAGCACTCGTCCAGCCGCGGAAGATTCGCCTCACGGTCAGCCTGTGCTTCGCGGTGCCGATGTTGTCACGGACGATAAGAAGTGCTGCGCAATACGACACCCGGATGTTTCCCGGTTACCTGCCCGTCGGCTACCACCCATTCACCTGACACCATGACACTTGGAATGCCCAACGGAGGTACCTCTGGATGCTCGATAGTCGACTGGTCGAGTACGGTTTCTGGGTCGAAGATGACAAGGTCGGCAAAATACCCCTTCGCAATGCGCGCGCGATCCTTCAACCCAAGTTGTTGAGCCGGAAGACCCGTCATCTTGTGAATGGCCGTCTCGAGCGGGAGCGCGTGTTGTTCACGTACATAGCGGCCAAGTACTCGGGGAAACGAGCCTGCCCCGCGGGGATGCGGGTCGTGCAGGGCGCCATCGCTGCAAAACATGATCTGTGGCTGCATGATGAACCAGCGGACGTCATCTTCGCTCATAGTCGTACCGATGATGTCCTCCATTTCCACCGTGGAATTGACCTCGGCGATTGTAGCTTTCACGATGCGCATATAGGCATCGACCGCCGATACGTTCCACGTGGCGGCGATTTGCTCCAGCGTCTTGCCAGCCATGGCCGGCTCGGGCGTGTAGAGTGTGAACCGGATCGCCGAGGCGCCACCGTTGTGGGCCAAGGCCTGAGCCACCTTGTCAGGGTTGTAATAATCACGATCCGGGATAAGCACGCGAATGTCCGAACGCCAGTAGGTATACGGATAGACGTCGGCCTTGAGATCGATGCGCTCGCGCTTTGCCGCAGCAAAGTAGGCCGGCATGCGTTTCGCGGCGAGGTGCCAACCTGGAGTCGAGCCGAGTTTGATGTGCGAGATTTCCACTGGTATCTTTGCCTCGCGGCCAATGCGCAATACCTCGTCGAACGACTCGAAAACATGGTCGGCCTCGTCGCGGACATGGCTGATATAGAACCCACCCGCCGCCGCTGCGATTTTCGAGAGTTCTATGACCTCCTCGGTGGTCGCGAAATGACCCTCTTCATATTCGAGCCCAGTAGATAGGCCGAAGGCGCCAGCCTGCAACTCGTGGGCGAGCAACAATTTCATCTGAGCCAGTTCCACCGGGCTTGAGGGACGAAACAGATCCTTGCCCATAGTTTTTTCACGCAACGTTGCGTGGCCAATCATGCTGGCGACGTTGATCGCGGCAGGAGTCGATTCCAACTTCGAGTAGAAATCAGCCAACGGGTAGTTCGAGTCACCATCCTGACCCACCAGGATCGTCGTTATTCCCTGCCGGGAGATGTTGGCGGCGTCTAGATCCTCGAGCAATCCGTCATTTCCATGACTGTGCATGTCGATGAAGCCGGGTGCGAGGGCCAAACCGTGTTCGTCCCAAACGGTTTCGCCGGGGACGGGCGCCAAATGCGTCCCTACACCGGCAATGCGCCTGCCACGAATGCGGACGTCTGCGGCGAAGGGAGGCTTTCCCGTGCCGTCGTACACATTGACATTTTTTAGAAGGACATCAGCCGCATAAAGGGGTACGCCGAATAAAATCAAATGCAAGATGACCAGTGCTTTTATAGTTCTCATGTCACTCACACATTAATCTCAAGTCAAAAGTATACAGAGGTCGCCAGTAAAGCACACCGTCGGTGCGGCGCGCTGCCCGTAGTCAAAAACTGGTGCCAGCCACGCGATCGAACATCTCTGAAGCGGACCGTTGTGAGAGACCGCAACAAGGTCAACTCCGGACGCTGAAGCCAATCTGGTCCACTCACCAACCGTGGTAGCTGCGGCCCGCTTTGGCCCCTATGTCGAAGTACGCCTCGGGTAGCGGAACTACAGGCGGTGCAGTTATGGGATGGCTGACGTCACCTCATTTATTGGGTGCCATTTAGTAACGTGCTTTCCTGTGTCCTTGCAGGCGGGGGCGGGAACGCCGCTTTGCTGATCCCCATCTGCCCGCACGCTTCCCCGACCGGCTGACGCGCTACGCGAACCTGAGAGTTTTGGAGGCTCAGGAGCTGCGGCAGCCGCGTGAAGAGAACTCTCGGCTTGAGCGCCTGGTGGCTGATCTGACGTTGGAACTCGGTTGCGGCCCTTTCGCCATCCCTCCCAGGTACGGCATAAAGTGTGGTGAAGCTCGAAGCGACGGCGGTCGTCTCAATCACAGACGTGTTAGGGGTACAACTCGGCACCGGAAAGCGCATATTCGTTCGCTCCTCCTGCCGCCAGTACCTGGCCAGATTGCAGAAGTGTTGCCATTCTTTCAATCGATTTGGACACGTCTCCAATGTCCAACCCGAAGCGACAGTGAGCAACCCCCGTCGATGTGATCAATCCCGGCTATTTCTTCGGCGGGTACAGGGTGCCATCGCGGTGGCTGTAGCGCATCACGCCCGGCTCGGCGATCATATCGATGTCCGAATAGACGCAGCGATCTTGCGGATCGCTGTTGCCGATCTCTAGCACCTTGGCGGCACGGCTGGATTTATTGACGAGGTGATGGCCATCGGGGTCGCCGCGTCGGAATGCGGCACAATCCCCGGCTCGCAGCACCTCGTCGCCACTGTCGGTGATCAGCGTCAGTTCACCCTCGAGCACCCATACGAATTCGTCCTCATGGCTGTGCCAGTGACGCTGGCTGGACCAGGCGCCTGGTTGGATAACGGTCAGATTCACGCCGAACTGAGTCAGGTGCGCACCGCGCGCGAGCCGCTGCGTCGACTGTTCGAGGCACGGCCGGTCGAAGGGCGGCGGATAATTGCACTCGGTCTCAACAGGTACTGCAGTGAGCGGGATCTTTTTCGGCATAAGCCACACGACGGACGGGTAGAATTATTTGCTGGCCATAACCGTATGCTCTTGGCCGCGCAGCTGCAAGATGCGCGATCGTAAATAGGGCCGAGACCGGACGCGGATACCGTGTTGCGTATTGTTCCGAGCACCTGGTTCACAGCCAGGCGCTCTGTGTCGCACTGCTTCAAGAGATGGCGCGGATTTCTGCGTGGAGGCGACTCGACGAGGCACTCAGCAAGTTCGGTCCGCCCGAGATTTTCAACCCCGACCAGGGATCGCAATTTACGAGCGAGGACTAGACGACACCGTTGAAGGCGGCGGGTGTTGCGATTAGCATGGACGGCAAGGTCGCTGGATCGACAATGTGTTTATCGGGCGGCTTTGGCGCACCGTGAAATACGAAGACGTCTACCTGCGCGCCTACGCATCAGGCGGAGAAGCGCGGCATTCGCTGACAAAATATTTCGCTTTTACAATGCACGGCGCGTGCACGAGTCCCTCGCTTATGCGAATCCCGACGAGGTGGACTTCGGCGCGCTCAACACAATGGTGCAGGCAGCTGTCTGAAGGAGCGCTCGCAGCATGTCCCTCGTCAAAGAGTACCACCGCCAATTTCCCTGGCGCGACTGGTCTCAGGCCGTCGCACTGTGCCCCATCACGCGCGGCCAGCAGGTTCTCGATCTCGGCTGCGGCCCTGGCGACCTCGCTGCAGAGCTTGCCGCCCGCGGAGTCGCGGTTACGGGCATCGACCATGACCCCGAGCTCCTCGCGGCCGCTCGGACGCGCGCCCCTGAGGGGAATTTCGAGCAGCAGGACTTGAGCGCACTCACGCTGCCCATTAGCTTCGATGGGATCTGGTGCAGCTTCACTGCTGCCTACTTCGTCGCCTTCACCACGACATTCGCCCGCTGGTGCACATTCTTGAAACCCAGCGCCTGGGTCTGTCTTATCGATGTCGATGATCTCCTCGGGCACGAGCCCCGATCGGATGCGACGCGCGACACCGTTGAGCGCTTCTACGACGAGGCTCTCGAGAACCGCCGCTATGATTTCCGAGTCGGCCGACGACTGGCCTCCGCACTCGAAAGCCAGGGATTTCGTGTCGCCACCGCCGAGCTTTTTGATCGCGAACTTGCCTTTGACGGTGCCGCCTCACCCGAGGTGCTCAACGCCTGGCGGGCACGGTTTGCGAGAATGGGGGGACTGAAGGCCTTTCTCGGCAAAGATTTTGCTGACTTCACCGAGAGCTTCGTCCGCGCGCTGGAATCCCCTCAGCATCGGGCGCTATGTAGGGTAGTGTGTTGCGTGGGCAAGCGGGGTTAAAGGCGGCGAGTCTGAAGAGTGAGTATGATCGCGCAGACTTCCATAGCGTCGAGTTCGGGGGACACCCAGGTTAGCGGGTACCCTCGATCGCTGCTCCTGGAGCTCTATACGCAGTCGGTTTTTTCCACGCCGAAGCCAACAATCCCCGAGCCAGCGTTTCTCCCGCCCTTCGGCCGTGAGACCGCGCTGCGGCGAGAGTTTTCATATTGAAAAATAGATCAAGAATTCAGGTGATCGATCCGTTTCTTGACGTAAATGTCAATGCCGCTGCGACTACCCTATCCCGAGCGCACGGCGCCCCTTCCTTCCGGTGCAAGACATGACCGACGACGATCGCGCACCGCCATCGCCCGAGATTAGACCCCTCGAGAATGACCTCGGGGGTGCCGAGCAATCCTCAAAGCACGCCGCTAAAGCGTCGCGGGCAGTGTTTCTGAGTTATGCCTCGGACGATGCCGCTGCAGCCTTGCGTATCTGTGAGAGCCTACGTGCAGCGGGAATTGAAGTCTGGTTCGATCAAAGTGAGCTGCGCGGCGGAGACGCCTGGGACGCAGCGATCCGCCGTCAGATTAAACGGTGCTCGCTTTTCATGGCGGTCATCTCGGCGAGTGCGCACGCGCGCGTCGAGGGGTACTTTCGTCTGGAGTGGAAGCTGGCGGTAGACCGATCACACTTCATGGCGTCGGACCAGAGATTCCTGCTGCCGGTAGTGATCGACAGTACCCCGCAAACCGACGAACGGATACCCGAACGGTTCCGCGAAATGCATTGGTTGAGCGCACCAGAAGGCGCAACTACGGCTGCGTTCATTCAGCGCGTCGTTGATCTATTGTCACCGGATCCGTTGCGAACTCTCGACGCTGAACCGGCGCCGGCTGAGCGGGTGCGCTTCGGACCCCCTCCAGTGGCACGGCTGCCAGCACGTATTGACGGCCTGATTGGGCGTGAGCTGGAGCTTAAAGAGATGGCGGAATTGGTGCGCGCGCATCGTGCCGTCACCGTTCTAGGCCCCGGCGGCATTGGCAAGACGCAGTGTGTGCTGGAGTTGGCGCGCCGCATCAGCACGGAGTTCGCCGACGGTATTTGGTTCTTCGACCTCGTGCCGATGAGAAAAGGTGCAGATTGGCTGCAGGCTCTCCGAGCAGTACTTGCTATTCCGGCGGCGGATGTTGACGAGCTGCTCTCCAGAATCGCATCGATGCTGCAGGGGCGGCGCATGCTGATCGTGCTGGATAACTGCGACCGCATCGCCGCCGAGGTGGGGGCACTTGTCATCGAGTTGCTGCGCGGTGCCGACACGGTGAAAGTGCTGGCCACATCGCAGGCTCCGCTCAACTTCATTGGCGAACGCGTGATGCGGCTGCCGCCGCTCGCGTTGCCAGAAACTGCGCCGATGGACCAACAGTCCCTGGAATGCATCGCAGCTACACCAGCAGTTGAAATGCTTCTCACCCGCATCAGATCCCATCAACCGAGCTTTCAACTCACCGAAGCGAATGCGGCTACCGTTGTCGAGATTTGCCATCGTCTCGACGGCATGCCCTTGGCGCTGGAACTGGCTGCGGCGCGGTTTACATTGCTCACGCCCGATCAAGTGTTGCAGCGGCTCGAGCAGCGGTTTCGCTTCTTGAGCAGCAAAGCTGCTGGGCGAGATGATCGCCACCAAAACCTTCTCGCCCTGCTCGACTGGAGCTTCAGTTTACTGTCAGCACCCGAGCAGCAGCTACTGCGCTGGTGCAGCGTCTTTGTACAAGGATGGACCGTAGAGTCGGCCGTCGACATGGCGGCGTCGCTTGGCCACGATCCGGACGAGGCGCTCGAGATTCTTGCAAGCCTCGTTAACAAGTCCTTGGTTGCGGTGGTTCCAACCACGAGCGCGCCGCGCTATCGCTTACTTGAGAGCGTTCGCAGCTACGCCTGCAATAGCCTGCACGCGACCGACGAGGAAGCGCGCGCGCACGAGACACACGTGGCAGTCGTAGTAAAGATGTGCGAAACAGCGGAAGCCGAGATGCTGGCTGGTCGCATGCGCGAACAGACCGAGCATTTAATGCATGAGCACGGCAACGTGGCCGCCGCCCTTGACTACGCGCTCGACGTAAAGAGGGAACACGCGTCTGCGCAGCGGATCGTCGGGAGCCTAATGCTGTACCTGAAGGTGCGCAGCTTTTTTGTCGAGGCGTCAAAATGGTGCGAACGAGCTTTGGCCGGCACCGAGGCTCTTGAGACACGCGAACGCGGACGAGCCCTC
>Ga0302324_100016544_pt1 | contig 14687 bp, 13 predicted proteins | sample Palsa_T0_1_FD_201949 | JGI IMG/M metagenome (GOLD analysis project Ga0302324, IMG submission 201949) | Peat permafrost microbial communities from Stordalen Mire near Abisko, Sweden - Palsa_T0_1 | ecosystem: Environmental > Terrestrial > Soil > Palsa > Peat permafrost | place: Sweden: Abisko...
TGTCCGTTGACGAACAGGATCTCCTTGTCGCGCCCGGTGATGTACAACTCGCCCGCATGCAGCAGACCCAGATCGCCCGTGCGCAGCCAGCCGTCGGCCGTGAAGCTCGCCGCGTTGCTCGCATCGTCCTGGAAATACCCCGGCGTGACATTCTCGCCACGGATATGTATATGCCCCACGCGACCCGCGGGCAGAAGCTGATCAGCCGCATCCGCAATGCGCAAGGCGCAATGCGGAATAGCGCCGCCAACGCTCATGAGCTGCAGCGCATCGCGCGAGCCCGCGGGCAATACGGCCGGTGCTGCATTGAGGCCGAGCTGATGGCGATCGAAACGCGTGGCCTGATAGGGCGCACCGGGCTGCGGGAAGCTCACTGCGAGCGAGGCTTCCGCCAGACCGTAGACCGGATACATGGCCGTACGCTTGAGGCCGGTGGGTGCAAGCCGGGTCATGAATTCATCACACAGCTCGACGCTGATGGGCTCGGCGCCGTTGAAGATAAGTCTGACAGCGCTCAGATCCAGAGTACCGACGGGGCGCTCGCCGAGCACCTTGAGGTAGTGCCGGTAGCCGAAGTTCGGCGAGCACAGGATGCTCGCGCGCACGCGCGCGGCCGTCTGCAGCCACAGCAACGGACGGCGCACGAACAGCTCGGTGGCCATCAGATGCGTGTCCACGCGATTGGCGAACATGATGATATGAAAGCCGATCAGTCCCATATCGTGCGTCAGAGGCATCCAGGACAGGCTGACGTCGCTGTCCGTGAAGGCCGCGGCCGTGCTCACGCCGTGCACGTTGGCCATCAGGTTGGCGTGCGTGAGCACGATGCCCTTAGGCGTGCTGGTCGAGCCCGAGGAGTACTGAATGAAAGCGACGTCCTGCGGCTGCGCCCGGTGCAGTTTGCCGCTGCGCCCGAGCACGTCGAGCTCCTCGACCAGAAACGCGCGCGGGCGCAGCGATTCATAGAGCGCGGACTCGCCATGGGCGAGCGCGAAATTGCCGATGCGCTCGAGCAAGCGCTGCTCGGTATACAGAAACGGGTCCTTGAGGGCTCGCGCGATGCGCAGGAGCTTGTGCCGGTGCTCATCGCTGATGCCGGGTGCCACCGGCACCGGAATGATGCCGCCGAGCACGGCCGCCCAGAACGCATCCACGAACGGCTCGTTGGCCGACAGCAGCAAAATCAGCTTGTCGCCGGGCCGCGCACCGAGGCGCTGCAGCCGATACAGGATTCCCAGCGCGCGCTCATAGAGCGCGCCATAGGACACCGAGCGCGTCTCGTGCTCGCCTTCGAGATACGTGAGGCTGCGCGGCGCGCCGCGGTTGGCTTCCATCAGCGCCGTCAGCGTGGTTGCATTCATGCGAGCGTATAATTCTAACTGACATGGGTGAGCATAACGCCAGCGGCCCGGATGCGCCGAGCGATGGCGCGCTACGCAATACGCTGTATCGCCGCTTGACGGCTTCCAGTCGGCGCATGACGCGCACACGGCGCTTGCTGTATGCGATCGCCGCGCCCGTATTGCTCACGCTCATCCGCTGCTGGTGGCGCAGTTGCCGTATCGTCGCGGTCGTGGGCGAGGAGCATCTGGACGCCGCGCTGGCGAGCGCCCCATCGTTCCTGCCGTGCTACTGGCATCAGCATCAGTTATTCTGCGCGCGCTATCTGCTCCAAGCGCAGCGCGGCCGCGCGCTACGGGTCGGTTTTCTGGTCAGCCCCTCGGTGGATGGCGAGCTCGGCGCGATGATCATCCGTCGCGCTGGCGCTTATGTCATCCGCGGCTCCTCCTCGCATACCGGAGCGCTCGCACTCAAGGGCTACTTTGAAGCCCTGATGCGCGAGCGCGTGTCGCCCGCGATCACACCGGATGGTCCGCGCGGTCCGCGCTTCAAGTTCAAGCCCGGTGCGATTCTGCTCGCGCAGATGTCGGGCCGCCCGATGCTGCCTTTGGCCTACGCCGCGTCGCGCGCGTGGCTCGTGCATTGGGATCGATTCGTGCTGCCCGTGCCCTTCTGCCGTATCGCCGTGGCGCTGGGCCCAGCGCGTCATGTGCCGCGCGCGCTCGATGCGGCCGCGCTGCAGACACTCACGCTCGACATGCAGCGCACGCTGCACGAGACTTTCGCGCGCGCGCGCGCTGCGTTGGATTAGGAGACCCAGGTCGCTAAATCAGCGGCTTAGCTTGTAATCCTGTCTGCCTGTGCCAGAATCCCAGACCTCATGTCAAAGCCGCTGGGACCCTCCGCCGACCTCTCAGCTTCCGACGTGCTGGCCCCACATTTCTGGACAGGCAAGGCCGAACGGCCTGCGCCAGGCATTGACGTGGCCTGCACCAAGATCGCCGTGGATTTGCAGAACCTCAGTCGCGAAGGCGCCGATGAGTGCATCGGCCGCTGCCTGGAGATCCTGCGCGAGGCGACCTCCGCGGATGCCGCCTTTGCGCTGTTCTTCGATCAGAGCGCGACGCACATCGAGTCGGTGCTCAGCGCGCGTGGCCATTTTGCACAGTGCCATCCCGAGGCGCTGCGCGGGACCCCGATCAGCTCGCTGAGCTGGCTGAGCTCGCGCTGCGAGCACCTGAAGCTGTCGGAATTTCGCGATACCGCCTCGCCGCGCAAGGAGCAGGTCGAGGACGCCGGCACGCTGGCGGAGCTGGCGATCGGCGCGGCGCTGTTGGTGGCGTTTCGCATCAAGAACCAGCCGGCCGGCTTTCTCGGGCTCGCCTATGGATTGCCGCGCGGTGGCTATGACGTCAACCTGCAGTTGCTGATGAAACTGCTCGGTACCAGCCTGGCGACCGGCCTGGAGCGCGTGCGCCTGACGCTTGCCATCTCGCGCATCGAGGAGCGTAACGCCCTGGCCGAGCTTGCGGCCAACGACGGGCTCTGGGATTTCGACGTCGAAGGCAATGATGTTTACTTCTCGCCGCGCTGGCGGGCCATGCTCGGCTATGACGAGGCTGATCTGAAGGGCGGCTTCGACTGGCGCAGCCTCGTGCATCCGGACGACTCTTCGCGCGTGCAGGCGGCGATTCGCGAGCACGTCGCCAACAAGACGCCCATCTTCGAGAGCGTGCATCGCATGCGCCATCGCAGCGGTGAATGGCGCTGGGTCATCAGCCGCGCGAAGGCGCAACTCGACGCCCATGGCCGGCTGCTGCGCCTGGTCGGTGTCGAGCTGGATATCACCGAGCGCAAGCTATACGAGGAGGCGCTGTTTCGCGAAAAGGAGAGCGCCCAGATCACCCTGCAATCGATCGGCGATGGCGTAATCACGACCGATGCGCTCTCGACCATCGACTACATCAATCCTGTGGCCGAGCAGCTCACGGGCTGGCGGCTGGAGGATTCCATGGGCCGGCCGGTGGAGGAGATCTTCCGCGCGTTCCACGAGGAGACCTGCGAGCCGCTCGAGAATCCGCTGACCGTCTCGATACGCCGGGCACGGCCGATCAAGTCGGTGCGGCCCATGCTGCTGATCAGGCGCGATGGCAACGAGCTTTATGTCGAGAGCACGGCCTCTCCGATTCGTGCCGGCAACGGCAAGGTCGGCGGCGGCGTACTGGTATTCCATGACGTGAGTGAATCGCGCGAGCTCAATCGGCGCCTGAGCTATCACGCCAGTCACGACCTGCTGACCGGACTGGTCAATCGGCGCGAGTTCGAAAACCGCGTCGAGCGCGCGCTCAAGAGTGCGAAGGCGCGCGAGGCTCAATACGCGTTGTGTTATCTGGATATTGATCAGTTCAAGATCGTCAATGATACCTGCGGGCACAGCGCCGGGGATGCGTTGCTGGGCCAGATGGGCGCGCTGCTGAAATCCAAAGTACGCTGGCGCGATACGCTCTCGCGACTCGGCGGCGATGAGTTCGGCATTTTGCTGGAGAGCTGCACGCTCGATGAGGCCATGCACATGGCCGAGTCGGTGCGCGAGGCGGTGCGCAATTTCCGCTTCAGCTGGGAGGAGCGCGTATTTCGCCTCGGCGCGAGCATCGGCGTGGTGCCGATCACGGCGGACAACGAGGACGTGGCCAGCATCCTGTCGGCCGCCGACAGCGCCTGCGCGGCCGCCAAGGAGCTCGGACGCAACCGCGTGCACAGCTTTGCCGAAAACGATATCGAGCTCATGCGCCGGCGGCGCGAGATGCAATGGGCGGCCCGCATCAACGCCGCGCTCGAGGAAGGCCGCTTCGAATTATTTCGCATGCCGATCGCGGCGCTGCAGAAGCCCGAGACCGGCGCGCATTACGAGCTGTTGCTGCGCATGCGCGATGAGAACGGACGCATCGTCGCGCCTGACAACTTCATTGCCGCCGCCGAGCGCTATGGCATCACGCCGAGCATCGATCGCTGGGTGATCGAGAACGCGCTGCGCTGGCTGGTCTCGGAGGCCGACGAGCGCAATGGGCTTGCGATGTGCTCGATCAATCTGTCGGGCCAGAGTCTCGGCGATGACAAGTTTCTGCCCTACGTCATCGATCAGTTCAACCGCAGCGGCCTGGACCCTTCCAAGATCTGCTTTGAGATCACCGAGACTGCGGCCGTGGCGAGCTTCGCCCAGGCCAACCGCTTCATCCAGTCTCTCAAGCAGCTCGGCTGCAAGTTCGCGCTCGATGACTTCGGTACGGGGCTGTCCTCATTCGGCTATCTCAAACACTTTCCGGTCGACTACCTGAAGATCGATGGCAGCTTCGTGCGCGAGATCCTGCACGATCCGATCGATCGCGAGATGGTCCGCTCGATCAACGAGATCGGCCATCTCACCGGCAAACAGACCATTGCGGAGTTCGCCGAGAACGCCGAGATCATTCAGATGCTCAAGAACATCGGCGTCGACTACGCGCAGGGCTACGGCATAGCCCAGCCGCAGCGCATACTGAAGTCCGCTGCCGGCCTCTAGTCGGGCAGCTCGTAAGGCAACGGCAACGAGCGGGCAGCGAGCCGGTGCGCCGCGCCGCCCGCTCGCGCCTCCTCGGCCTCGTGCGCAGCGCCGGGCAATGGCGCCACGGCCAGAAACTCGCTGCAGCCGTCGGCACGCAGCACGCAGTCGACCACGCGCAAGGCGCGCCCATCCGCGAGTTGCCCGACATCGCCGGGCGCCAGCGGCTGGGACGAAGTCGTCTCGAAGCGTTGCAGACGCCGCTTCACGCGGCCGCGGTAGTGCGCGCGGGCAATCACTTCCTGACCGGTGTAGCAGCCTTTGCTGAACGAGATCGCATCGATGCAATCCAGATTGAGCATCTGAGCGACAAACAGTCCCGAGGTTGGCGCGTAGACCTGCGGGATGCCCGCCGCGATATCCAGCGCGCGCCATTGCTCGCGGCTCATCGGCTCCCCAAGGGGCGCGGGCTCGCTCAGGGGCTGGATCAGCAAACGGCGGCTGCGCTCGTAGAGCCACGCTTGCGGCCACGCTCGCACGGCATCGCCTGTGTCTATCCCGAAGACGCGGTATTGCGCGCTCGCATCGGCGAGCGTGAGTTTCGCGCGCAACAGGTAGCGGCGCAGATGCGCGGCCATGTCGGGCACGAGCTCGCGGGGCAAGAGCGCGAGCACTTCGCTGCCCGAGAGCCCGACAAGCCACAACAGCGCGAGCACGCGGCCCTGGGGGCTGTGCAAACCCGCGCGCAAAATCGCGCCCGGCGCGAGTCGCGTGAGGTCGTTGGAGACTTGGCCCTGCAGGAAATTGTGCGCCTCAGGGCCGCTGAATTGCAGCGCGCCGAGATCCTGCAGCGGACAGATGAAAGCGGGCTCGCTCATGCTCATGGTGGTCGATATGCAGCGATTCTGGCACACTCAGGCAACACCCATGCCAGAACGACCGCTGTCGCCGCACTTGACGGTCTACAGATGGACCTACGCGATGACGCTGTCCATTCTGCACCGCCTCTCGGGTATCGTGCTGTGCCTCGCGCTGATCGGACTGATCGTGTGGCTATTGGCCGCGGCCGCCGGCCCCGACGCTTACAGCGCGGCCATGAGCGTGCTCGCATCGCGGCCGTTCAAAGCGCTGATCGCAATCGCGATACTCGCATTGTGCTTTCACTTCGCCAACGGGCTGCGCCACCTGGCCTGGGATATCGGCTGGGGTTTTGAGCGCGTGCAGGCGCGCCGCAGTGCCATGCTGGTCGTGGCTGCGGCGCTATTGGCGACCGTGGCCTGCGTGCTGCTGATGTTTCGCGCCGGCGCAGGTGGCGCATGAGTCTGCGCACACCCCTCGGACGCGTACTGGGTGACGGCGCCGCGCATGATGGCGTGGGTAAATGGCTGCAGCAGCGCGTCACGGCGATCGCGCTCGCGCCGCTGAGCGTGTGGCTGGCGCTCTCGCTGCTGGGGCTGCCCACGCGCGATTACGCGGCCGTCACGGCCTGGATCGCGCTGGGACTGCACCCGGTGCTGCTCGCGCTCATCGTGCTGCTCGCGTTCTGGCATGCGTGGCTGGGCATCGAAGTGGTGATCGAGGACTACGAGTCGCGAGCGGGTCTCAGATCACTGTGGTTGCTGCTGTGCGCGTTCGCGCTCGCGTTGCTGGCCGCAAGTGGCCTCTACGCGGTATTGCGCATTGCCCTGCGAAGCGCCGTATGAGGGCCTACGAGTTCGTCGACCACACGTACGACGTGGTGGTCGTCGGGGCGGGCGGCGCGGGACTGCGCGCGACGCTCGGCCTGTCGGAAGCAGGACTGTCGACCGCCTGCGTGACCAAGGTCTTTCCGACGCGCAGCCACACCGTGGCCGCGCAGGGCGGCATCAGCGCGGCGCTGGCCAACATGGGCGAGGACGACTGGCGCTGGCACATGTATGACACGGTCAAGGGCTCGGACTGGCTCGGGGATCAGGATGCGATCGAGTTCATGTGCAAGGAGGCGCCCGCAGCCGTTATTGAGCTCGAGCATTACGGCGTGCCGTTCTCGCGCACCGACGATGGGCGCATCTACCAGCGGCCCTTCGGCGGCATGACCACGCATTATGGTGAAGGCATTGCACAGCGCACCTGCGCTGCGGCCGATCGCACCGGGCACGCCATGCTGCATACGCTGTATCAGCAGTCGATCCGGCATCAGGCGGAGTTTTATATCGAATATTTCGCTATCGATCTGATCATGGAGGATGGCGAGTGCCGCGGCGTGCTCACGATCGATCTGGCCACGGGCAAACTGCATCGCTTCCGCGCGCAGATGACCATCCTCGCGACCGGCGGCTATGGCCGCGCCTACTTTTCCTGCACTTCGGCGCACACCTGCACCGGCGACGGCGGCGGCATGGCGTTGCGCGCCGGACTGCCATTGCAGGACATGGAGTTCGTGCAGTTTCATCCGACCGGTATCTACGGTTCGGGTTGTCTGATCACTGAGGGTTCGCGCGGCGAGGGCGGCTACCTGACCAATTCACTCGGCGAGCGTTTCATGGAGCGCTACGCGCCGAACGCGAAGGATCTCGCCTCGCGTGACGTGGTCAGCCGCGCGATGACGATCGAGATTCGCGAGGGCCGCGGTGTCGGGCCGCTGAAGGATCACATTGCCCTGCACCTCGAGCACCTCGGCGCCGACGTGATCCACGAGCGCCTGCCGGGCATCGCCGAGACCGCTCGCATCTTTGCCGGTGTGGATGTCACGCGCGAGCCGATCCCGATCCTGCCAACCGTGCATTACAACATGGGCGGCATTCCTTGCACGATTCGCGGCGAGGTCGTCACGGTTAAGCAGGGCGTTAGCGACAGCGTGGTGGCTGGGCTCATGGCAGTCGGCGAGGGGGCTTGCGTGTCGGTGCACGGCGCGAACCGGCTGGGCTCGAACTCACTGCTCGACCTCGTGGTCTTCGGCCGTGAGGCCGCGCGCCATTGCGCCGCGGTGGTGCGACCCGGGGTGGCGCAGCGGCCACTGGCTAAAGATGCCTCGGAGCGTGCGCTGGCTCGCCTGGACCGGCTGCGCTACGCGAAGGGCTCGCGACCGACCGCTGCGATCCGTCTGGAGATGCAGAAAATCATGCAGGCCGATGCGGCCGTGTTTCGCACCGGGCAGACCCTGGCGCAGGGCATTGAGAAGCTCGCACGCACCTTTGAATCCTTCCAGGATGTGAGCGTGTCGGATCGCAGCCTGATCTGGAATACGGATCTGATCGAGACCCTCGAGCTCGAGAATCTGCTGCTGCAGGCGCTGGCGACGATACATTCGGCCAATAACCGCCAGGAGAGCCGCGGCGCCCACGCGCGCGAGGATTACCCTGCGCGCGATGATAAAAACTGGCTTAAACACAGTCTGTGCTGGGTGGACGCGCAGGGCCGTGCGCAGCTGGATTACCGCGCGGTGCATCTGAATACCTTGACCAACGAGGTCGAGACGATAGCGCCCAAGGCGCGCACCTATTGACCCGCAGGAGCAGGAGCGAACATGGCTGACCTAGTGTTGCCGCCGAACTCGCGTATCGACACCCGCGCCGGCAAGACATTTGCGGCACCGGCCGGCGCCAAGAACGTGCGGCGCTTCAGGATCTATCGCTACGACCCCGATTCGGGGCAGCGGCCGCGCATCGACACCTTTGAGCTGGACATGTCGCGCTGCGGGCCGATGGTGCTCGATGCGCTGTTACTCATCAAGAACGAGATCGATACGACCCTGTCCTTGCGCCGCTCCTGTCGCGAGGGTATCTGCGGCTCGTGCTCGATGAATATCAATGGCCTGAACACGCTGGCCTGCACGCGCTCCTGTGCGGAGATCAAAGACCGCGAGGTGCACATCTATCCGCTGCCGCACATGAGCGTGCTCAAGGATCTGGTCACGGATCTGACCCATTTCTACGCGCAGTACGCAGCCGTGCAGCCATGGCTGCAGACTCAGACCCCAGCCCCGCCCGATCGCGAGCGGCTGCAGTCCAAGGCCGAGCAGGAGCGCATCGACCGGCCGTCGGCCTGCATCCTGTGCGCCTGCTGCTCGACCGCCTGCCCGAGTTACTGGTGGAACTCCGAGCGCTACCTGGGTCCGGCTGCTCTGTTGGCTGCCTACCGCTGGCTCGTGGACAGCCGTGATGAGGCCGCCGGGCAGCGACTGGATGCGCTCGAGGATCCGTTCAGGCTCTACCGCTGTCATACGATCATGAACTGCACCGAGGCCTGCCCGAAGGACCTGAACCCCGCCAAGGCCATCGGTGCGATCAAGCGCATGCTGGCCGAGCGACAACATTGAGCGCCGATCGTGAGCGACTGGCCTGGCGCTGCCGGCGCGGCATCAAGGAGCTTGATCTGCTGTTGCTGCGCTGGCTGGAGCGCTACTTTGAGGCGGCCACGGCCGAGCAACGTGCGGGGTTTGCGGCCTTGCTGGAACTGCCGGATCCCGAGCTGGCCTGCTACTTGCTGGGCTCTGAGCGAGCCGTCCCTCCCGCGCTGCGGGCCGCGGTTGCGGCAGTGCGGAGCGAGGCCGGAACCTTCCGCGGGAACGCCGACTCTAAGCCACATTACGTCACCAACTGATGTGCATGGGCCAACGTTCGCATGAGCCGCTCAACTGATAGACTTCTGCCAGCGAACTTTCAGGACCGTCCCTGGTCCCCTCAGGCCGCGTCGCAGCGGTCTGCCACAGTGATGGCAGGATTGCTCATGGGTCCGGATGCGAGTGACCTCAGTCTGGTACGGCGCGTACAGCGCGGGGAGCGCGGTGCCTACGATCTGCTGGTGCTCAAGTATCAACATAAGGTGGTCAAGCTGGTCATGCGCTATCTGCGTGACCCTGCCGACGCCGAGGACGTTGCCCAGGAGGCCTTCATCAAGGCCTACCGGGCGCTGCCCCAGTTTCGTGGCGACAGCGCCTTCTATACCTGGCTCTATCGCATCGCGATCAATACGGCCAAGAACGCGCTGGCCGCGCGCGATCGGCAACCGGTGAGCTACGAATTTGATACGCAACAGGGCGAAGACGGTCCCGATATGATCAGTCGTCTGAAGGATCCGGAGACGCCCGAGGGTCTGGCCCTGACCGAGGAGATTCGCGAGACGGTCAATGCGGCGATCGTGGCGTTGCCGGAGGATCTGCGCACCGCGATCGTATTGCGCGAGCTCGAGGGCTTGAGCTATGAAGAGATTGCCGCGTCGATGGACTGTCCGGTCGGCACGGTGCGTTCCCGCATCTTTCGCGCGCGCGAGGCGATCGATCGACGTCTGCGGGAAGTGTTTGACGGCGGACTGGGCCGGGCGGAGGAGCTGGTATGAATCGCGACGAGTTGGAAAGCCAGCTGTCGGCGATGTTCGATGGCGAGTTGCCGGCGGCGGAGTGCGAGCTGCTCGCGCGCCGCATTGACCGGGAAGAGAATCTGCGCTCCTGCTGGGCGCGCTATGCCTTGATCGGCGCGGCCATGCGTTCGGAGCCAGTGGCCACGGCCCGCCGCGGGTTTGCGGCGCGCGTAAGCGCGGCGCTGGCTGGGCGCTCCCTGGCCGCCAGACGGCGCCAGAGCCTGTGGTGGAGCGGGGCGCTGGCCGCGAGCCTGGTCGCCGGGGTGGCGGGAGTCTCGGTCATGATGCTGCGCGATGCGGCGCTGCGGCGGGGCGGGGCTGTCGCGGTGATGCCGCAGGCTTCGATGAATGTGGCGCAGGTCTCGAGCCCGGCGGACAGTCGCGTCGCGCCCGCGCCGGCCACGCAAGTGCGAGCGCTCAATAGCGCGCCCAGCTACGTGACGCCAGCCGCTCGCGGCAGTGCGAACACGTTCCTGCGCACCCAACTGGCTGACTACATCGTCGCGCACAGCGCATTCTCGACGCCGCTGGTGCGCCGTAATCTGCTGTCGGAGCTGGTCACGGGCGAGGACGGGGTCAGTATCGCACCGGGTTTCGCAGGTGCGGTCAGCCCGGCCCAGCAAGCTGTGGCCGCTGGCGCCGATGCGATCAGTCCCGTCTCCCGCGCCGGCCGCTAGCCTCCCGGCGCGGCTGCTGCGCGCCGCCGGCGGCTGCGCGCTGCTGACTCTTTGCTGGACGACGATGCCGGTTCGCGCCGCGAGCGATGATGCGCACCAGTGGCTGGCGCGGGCCGATCAGGCGCTCGCGACGCGCAACTACGAGGGCGTATTCGTTCACGAGCATGCCGGCGGGGACTCCGAGACGCTGCGCGTCGTTCACCGCGTCAGCGACGGCGAGGTAGCCGAGCGGCTCTTATCGATGGACGGCTCGGGCCGTGAATTCATCCGCAAGGGAACTCAGCTGATCTGCTACCTGCCCGATCAGCATACCGTGCTCGTGGAGCGCAGCCCCGATACGAGCCTGATTCTGGGCGGCGTGCCGCGCAGCGATGCGATCAGCGCCGGGCAGTACGAGGTCAAGTCGCTCTCGAGTGCACGCGTGCTGGGCCGCGCTGCCCACGTGATCGCCATTACACCGCTCGATGGCATGCGCTATGGCTATCGCGTCTGGATCGATGAGGCCACGGCGATGCCGCTGAAGACGCAACTGCGCGACAGCCACGGCGGGGTGCTCGAGCAGATGGTGTTCACGAGCCTGAGCCTGCCCACGCATATCGCTGATGCCGAGCTCGAGACCACGATCGATGCGCGCAATTACCGCTGGGTGCGGCACGACTCCGAGGCGATCGCACGCTGGCACAGACGACGCGAGTGGCAAAGCAGGCGCGAGTGGCCAAGCTGGCAAGTCAGCGCCTTGCCGCCTGGATTTCGCATTCTGGCGAGCTCACGGCAGATGTTGCACGGCGGACCGGTTCAGCACCTGGTGTTCAGCGACGGGCTGGCATCGGTCTCGGTCTTCATCGAGCGCGGACCGGCCGGCGACAGCGACACGGCCGGCGAGGACATCGCGAATCTGGGCACTTCCTCGGCCTACGCGACCATCGTCGAGGGCTATCGGGTCATTGCGGTCGGGGAGGTGCCACCCGAGACCGTGCGCGCGATCGCGCAGTCGATTCGCAGTGCCGCTGCCGCCCCAGGGGGCGCCGATGCGCTGCCGGGCCTGGGGCCGCCGGCCCCTGATGTGGGCGCCGGGGCGTTTGGCGGCACGATGCCGGCGGTGCCGATTACACCGCTAGCCCCGCAGGCGGTCAGCGACAGCAGCGCTGCATTTGGCGCCAGCCACGGGAACAGCGAGGTGATGGCACCGGGCTCGGCCGCCTTCGCGGGCGGCGGGCCTGGGCCTGCGTCCCATTGAGTGCGCTGGAGGTGGGCGGGGCGCCCACGCTGACATTATTGACGCGCGCCGAGTGCGGCCTGTGCGAGGAGATGCACGCCGCGCTGCGGGCCCTGGCTCGGCGTGCCGCGCTGCCGCCGCTCGCCATTGTCGACGTGGACAGTGATGCGCAATTGCAGCGCCGTTACGGCCTTAAGATACCGGTGCTGTTGCTCGGTGCGACGCTGGTGTGCAGCCAGCGCCTGGATGCGAGCGAGCTGCTGCGGCTGCTCGGACAGCCTTGAGGCTATAATCCGCGCGCCTCGATGCCGGGGCGTTCAAGTCGCCTGATGCAATTCATACGCAACTTCTCCATTATCGCGCACGTCGATCATGGCAAATCAACCCTGGCGGACCGCTTCATTCAGCTCTGCGGCGGACTCGAAGAACGGGAAATGCAGGCCCAGGTGCTCGACTCCATGGATCTGGAGCGCGAGCGCGGCATCACCATCAAGGCGCAGAGCGTCACCTTGCAGTACCTGGCCCACGATGGCGAGCGCTATCAGCTCAACCTGATCGATACGCCGGGGCACGTGGATTTCTCCTACGAAGTCTCGCGCAGCCTGGCGGCCTGCGATGGCGCCCTCCTGGTCGTCGATGCATCCCAGGGCGTGGAGGCACAGAGTGTCGCCAATTGCTACACGGCGCTCGAGCAGGGGCTCGAAGTGCTGCCCGTGATCAACAAGATCGACCTGCCCTCGGCCGATCCGGACCGGGTCGCGACCGAGATCGAGCAGATCATCGGTATCGACGCGACCGATGCCATGCGCGTGAGCGCCAAGACCGGCGAGGGCGTGCCCGAATTGCTCGAGGCGATCATCCATCGCATCCCAGCGCCGCGCGGCGACCCGTTGGCGCCCTTACAGGCGCTGATCGTCGACTCCTGGTTCGACAACTACGTCGGCGTGGTCTCGCTGGTTCGGGTCGTCAACGGCACCTTGCGCCGCGGAGAGAAGATCCGCGTGTTCTCCACTGGCCGCAGTCACAATGTGGACCGGCTCGGCCGCTTCACCCCCAAGCCAATCGTGCTCGAGGCCCTGAGCGCCGGGGAGGTCGGGTTCATCATTGCCGGCATCAGGCAGATTGACGGCGCGCCGGTCGGCGACACCATCACGCTCGACGCGCGGCCGTGCGCTGATGCATTGCCCGGTTTCAAGCAGATCCAGCCGCGGGTTTTCGCCGGCCTGTTCCCGGTCAATGCCGAGGACTACGAGGCGTTCCGCGATGCGCTCGCCAAGCTCAAGCTCAATGACTCGGCGCTGCACTACGAGCCGGAGGTGTCCGCGGCGCTGGGCTTCGGTTTTCGCTGCGGCTTCCTCGGCCTGTTGCACATGGACATCGTGCAGGAGCGCCTCGAGCGCGAATACTCACTCGAGCTCATCACCAGCGCCCCGACCGTGATCTATGAGCTCGCGCGCACCAATGGCAAGATCGAGCAGATCGATAATCCCTCGAAACTGCCGCCCGCCAATGAGATCGCCGAAATACGCGAGCCGATCATCAATGCCAGCATCCTGGTGCCGCCGGACTATGTCGGCGCGGTGCTGGCGCTGTGCAGCGAGAAGCGCGGCACTCAGAAAAAGATGCAATTCCTGGCCAGCGCGGTGTCGTTGCAATACGAGCTGCCCTTGGCTGAAGTCGTGATGGATTTCTTCGACCGGCTCAAATCGGCCAGCCGCGGCTACGCCTCGTTCGATTATGTCTTCAGTCATTTTCAGAGCGCACCATTGGTCAAGCTTGATATTCTGATCAACGGCGAGCCGGTCGATGCGCTCTCGATCATCGTGCACCGGGACAACGCGTACGCGCGCGGGCGCGATCTGGTCGACCGCATGCACGAGCTGATTCCGCGGCAGATGTTCGAGGTTGCGGTGCAGGCGGCGATAGGCACCCACGTGATTGCACGTGCGACCGTCAAGGCGCTGCGCAAGAACGTGCTGGCCAAGTGCTATGGCGGGGACATCACGCGCAAGCGCAAGCTGCTGGAAAAACAGAAAGAGGGCAAGAAGCGCATGAAGCAGGTCGGGCAGGTCGAGATTCCGCAGGCCGCCTTTCTGGCGGTGCTCAAAGTAGGACGCAAATGAGTCAAGTGCTGACGCTCCTGGCCTGGGCGGCCTGGCCCGTGACGCTGCTGGCGATCATCGATGACTGGTTCGTGCGGCCACGTCGACGGCTTGCGAAGGGCGATGCCGCGGCGGCGACTGATACGCCGTTGATGCGTGCGGTGCACGTGTTACTGCCGATCGTACTGATCGCGGCGGTGCTGCGGCTGCTGGGCTCCGAGCGGCTCGATTTCAGCCTGGTGCTCGTGCTCGTGGTGGCGTTCGCCGGCGGGATCTGGCTATTGGATCATTTCGTGTTCGCCCCCTGGCGCGCGCGCGCCGCACGCGCCGCCGGCGCCGATGCATCAGCGCAGCCGCTGCCGGTCACCGTCGACTACGCGCGCAGCTTCTTTCCGGTCGCCCTGATCGTGCTGCTGGTGCGCTCTTTCATCTTTGAGCCCTTTCGCATCCCCTCGGATTCGATGATGCCGACGCTG
>Ga0302324_100016548_pt1 | contig 14684 bp, 11 predicted proteins | sample Palsa_T0_1_FD_201949 | JGI IMG/M metagenome (GOLD analysis project Ga0302324, IMG submission 201949) | Peat permafrost microbial communities from Stordalen Mire near Abisko, Sweden - Palsa_T0_1 | ecosystem: Environmental > Terrestrial > Soil > Palsa > Peat permafrost | place: Sweden: Abisko...
CAGTCGGGCGGTAGGATCGAGCCAGCTAGGCAGCGACGACCACAGCATCGGCAGCATCGACGTAATCATAACCCTGGCGATGGCGAGCAAAAATCACCTAGGCTCGCTCGTCATCCGGCTGAAATACGGCCTTGACCAATCCTGCTATATCCCCCTCCTCGCGCTACTCTCTGCACCGACCAATTACAATCGCCTGCTGTCCGTCAATTTTCGCGAGACCATCGCCAAGCAAGCCATCCGCGAGGCCGTGCGCAATCAGTGCGGCGCATGCGACGGTACAGCTATCCGCAAAATGGATAACGGCGTCGTCCACGCCTGCACCCAATGCGGCGCTACGGGCATCCGCCGATACTCCGACGCGGAGCGCATGCGCACGATGGGCATCGACCAAGCGGCAGCCGGTAAATACCTGCGCATGGTGGATAGACTGATCGACGCCATGTGTACTGCGGAGCATGAGGTAACGCGCGGCGTGCGAGACAGGCTTGCGGCTTGAGTTTTTTTGTGGTATCTGCCACAATAAATAAAATTTGACGCGGCGCTGAGCATTCGCGACGAGTACCACAGCGATGCACGCGCACGTCCGTAGCGAATACTAAACCTGTGCAACTCGGTGCGACCTCCGACTATAGGACTCGCCGGGCGCCGCACGAAACGCGGCAAGAACATGGAAGCGCCAGCCGATTGGCGACGGCACCCGGCTTGAACCCGGACGAGGCGAAAGCCCTTGGAAGTTCGACTCTATCCCGCTTCCGCCAGGGACCAGCGAAAGGATTCAGCAGGAAGGATTTTTAACTGGCAGGCCAAGGAAAAGAGGCCACAACCACGCTTCAGTAGATTCAGGAACACGTACAGAGAAATTGAGGACGCTATTGTCGCCATTGACGTGCCGCTGCTAGCGCGGAAGCTTGGTGTCGACTTGGACCACACAGCCCCCGAAAGGAACGATCATGATCAGGCCCATGACACTCGCCGAACAAGTAAGAGACGCGCAAAAGACGTTAAGTAGCTGGTCGAATCAGAAGAGGGAGTCGGTACGTCTGGAAGGCTCAGGGATCCAGCAGGACCGTGGTAAAGATCGCATAAGCTACACCGAGAGGCTGCAGCAACCCAAGAAACGTTGAAGATCGATCAATAAGTCGCCGCTGACAGCGGTAGCGCCGCATGCGAGGCGCTTACGCAAGCAGGCGCAGCGCGGAGGGTTGGAAGTTCGGGGGTTGCCTTGGTTACTCGATCTGCTGGTCGAGCATAACATGGTGGCACCGTATGACACAGCCAGTAGTTTGGAAACTATGCTGGTGCATGTTCGTACTACGTGGAGAACATGTACAACGAAGAAAACGAGTTGCATGAACTATTCGATAGCAAGCGTATTCGCGGAGAATGGTTCAAGCTGGATGAGGCAGACATCGCTGAGATTGGACGGCGCAGTGTTCTGATTGCCAATGGGACGTAAGAGCAAACTTACTGAAGACCAATGGTCGGAGATCGAACAGCGTCATCTGAAGGGCGAAGCTATGCGCGCTCTCGCCCGTGAGTTCAAAATTGACCCAGCCAGCATTAGCGCACGCATTTCCCAGCGGGTAAAACAGACGAAAACGCTTGCGAATCAATTGGCTACGGCTGAGCTTGCTGTCGAGCGTTTACCAATTTCCCAACGCATGGTTATTCGTACTGTCGCCGACGACCTGAAGGTAATAAATACCAACATGGCGGCGGCTGGTGCGCTGAGTTCTGGAACGTCTCGTATCTTGTCGCAGATCGCGAATGAACAAGCGTTGAAGATCGACATGGCTGAACCGTTCGGCGATATAGAGTTGCTGAAGGGAGTTACATTTGCACAAAAGGGTGCACTTGAAGCCGCTCAGCTTCCAGCGATGTTCATGACGGGTAAGGCTGATCCGCAGAAAGTGCTCGGCACGGGCGATGAAGACGAAGACACAGCAATGGGCGGCCTCCATCTGATCCGCGCCCGGAAGGCCGCGCGTGAAAAAGGTACTGCGTGACGCCTGGCTAAAGCAGCTAGAGGATTGGCAGCGCGATCCGGTCTGGTATGCGCACGATAGGCTAGGTCTCTCGCTCACCAGTCAGCAGCGGCAACTGGTCGAAGCGATTGCCCCCAGCGGCGCCAAGGTAAGCGCGAGGGCAGGGCACGGTGTAGGTAAGTCGGCTGCTGTATCGGCCGTGATATGGTGGTTCCTGGACTGCTTCGAGTACCCGAAGATACCATGCACTGCGCCCAGCGCCAGCCAACTGCGCGACGTGCTGTGGAGCGAACTAGCCAAGACGTTGCGCCGGTCGGATGAATTCAGCCGCGGCCTGGGCCTGCACCCTGATATGTACTTGGGCGCCGCATTCGAGATCACGCAGGATCGCATAGCGCACAGGCAGGCTGGAACGGAATGGTTCGCGGCGGCCAGGACGGCGCGCAAGGAAAACCCCGATGCGCTGCAAGGCTTACACGCATCGAACATTCGCATCAGTGAGGACGGCAGCGCCGTAGAGCAAGCGGACGAAGGCGGCAACATTCTCTTCGTGGTCGAAGAGGCATCAGGGGTAGACGACAAGATTTTTGAGGTGGCCGAGGGCGCGCTGTCGAGTCACGGCGCCCGGCTGCTGATGGTCGGCAACCCGACACGCAACACCGGATATTTCGCTGACTCGCACAAGAAGAGCAAGCGTGAATACACAGCGCTGCATTTCTCCTGCGCTGACTCGCCCCTAGTTGATCCTGGCTACCGAGAGGGACTGATACGCAAGTTCGGCGAAGGCTCGAATGTGGTTCGGGTGCGGGCTGATGGGGAGTTTCCGAAGCAAGACGATGACACGATCATCGCTGTGGACGATGCCGAGGCGCTGGTAACGCGCGAGATACCGGCCAGTCGCCACGGTGATCGACGCCTGGGCGTGGACGTGGCGCGCTACGGCGACGACCGCACGACATTCGTGCTGCGCCATGGCAATGTCATTGAGCATGTGAAGATCAAGGCCAAGCAGGATACGATGGCGACAGCCAACGAAGCCAAGCGCTTGCGCATCGAGTGGCGGGCTGATGCGATCTATGTGGATGAGATCGGCGTAGGCGCTGGCGTAGTTGATCGACTCAAGGAGCTTCGCGAGCCAGTGATAGCAGTCAACGTGGCCGAACGCTCGCCGGACAAGGACGAAGATAAGGTCACGCAGACGAAGTACCGTGATGGTCAAGCCGTGCCGCGTGAGGCCAAGCCGGCAAAGCTGCGCGACTGGCTATGGTTTGAGATGCGTCGCTGGTATTCAGAGGATTGCCCCGTGATCGTGCAGCGCGACGAGCTGGCCGACGACTTGGCCGGCGAAGTATCGAGCGTGCGCTACAAGTACAACCACGACGGTGAGCTGGTGGCCGAGTCGAAGGACGACATGCGCAAGCGCGGGCTGCGATCGCCGGACATTGCCGAGGGGCTGCTTATGACGTTCAGTCCGGCGCGGAATGTGATGGACAAGTGGGCGCGGCTGGCTAAATGACACAGCAAAAGCTGGCTTGTCCGTATTGCGGTGAGAGTTACTGGCCTCGCGGCGCATGGCAACACGACAAATGCAAGATGGTGGTTAAACAAGCCGTGGTGGTTAAACACGCTGCTGATGTGGTGGTTAAACAATCCCGCATGGCTGACCGACATAAGCAGACACCAGAACGTGCCGAATACATGCGCAATTACATGCGCGATAGAATGAGGCGCATTCGATTACATCGGGAAATGCCATGATCAACCTTGATGACTTTCTGCCAGCGAGCGATAAGTTCCAATACCGCATTGGAACGCCAGATGTGCAAGTGTTGTCTGGTCATGAGATCAGAAAACAACTTCGCCTGAAGCCATTGGAAGATGGCTACATTGATCCGTAACCACATGTCCAAGAAGCACAGCGTCAAGTCAGCGGTGGATGCTGCCCGCCGGCAAGAGCGCGCCCATACGCGGGATAGTGAGTTCCGGGACTCGTTCCAAAATTTCCAGGCCAAGCTGGGGTTGGGCACCGACAATCTAATGTCGGGCAGCACGTATGGGTTCAACCCCATCAGCCGCATTCGCACGCTGTTGGAATGGATTTACCGTGGCAACTGGATTGGCGGCGTGGCTGTCAACGTCATTGCCGACGACATGACGCGCGGTGGCATCGAGCTGAAAGGCCAGCTTCATCCCGGCGACACGGAGACCTTGGACGAGGCAGCCGTCGAGCTGGGCATCTGGCCCAAGCTGAACAACACGATCAAATGGTCGCGGCTCTATGGCGGCTGCCTCGCTGTGCTGCTGATTGATGGGCAAGACCCTCGCACGCCCTTGCGCGAGGAATCGATCGGTCCAGGCCAGTTCAAAGGCTTGCTTGTGCTCGATCGCTGGATGGTTACGCCTAGCCTGCAAGACCTTGTTACAGAGTACGGCCCAAGCATGGGCTTGCCACGGTACTACACAGTGACGGCAGATGCGCCAGCACTTCCGCGCATGACGATCCACCATAGCCGGTGCATCCGCCTTGAAGGGCTTGAGCTGCCGTACTGGCAGAAGCTAACGGAAAACCTATGGGGCTTGAGCGTGTTGGAACCGCTCTATGATCGCATGGTGGCATTCGACTCGGCATCGACCGGCGCCGCGCAGCTTGTGTACAAGTCCTACCTGCGCACGCTCAAGGTTCAAGGGTTGACCGATATCATTGCAAGCGGCGGCCCGCAGTTGGATGGCATTGCGAAGTACGTCAGCCAGATCACCCGCTACCAGGGGATCGAAGGCATGACGATGATCGATGGTAATGACGAGCTTGAGATTCAGGGGCACACGGCATTCAGCGGACTGTCAGATGCGTTGCTGCAATTCGGACAGCAGATATCCGGCGCGCTGCAGGTGCCTTTGGTGCGGTTGTTCGGCCAATCGCCGGCCGGACTGAACAGCTCGGGCGATTCTGACCTGCGCACGTACTACGATGGTATCAAGCAACGCCAAGAGCAGTCGTTGCGGGTTGGAATCACGAAGGTATATCGCATCCTCGCGCGCTCACTCAAGATCGAGCTGCCGGACGGCTTCCGACTGGAATTCCGCCCGCTGTGGCAACTGTCGGAGACCGAGAAGGCGGACATTGGCGCGAAGACTACGGATGCCATCGTCAAGGCATTTGAGGCAGGCTTGATCAGCGCACGTACGGCGCTGGAAGAACTGCGCGCGGCAAGCCACATCTGCGGCATCTACAGCACGATCACGGATGAGGATATCGAGGCGGCCAGCGAAGAGCTTCTTCCTGCGATACCGGAAGGCGAAACGGTCAAGGAGCAGGGTGACATTGAGTTGCCTGAAACATTGGTGCAGCCTGGAGGCGCAGAATGATTGAAAATTGCTTGCTTATCGCGCTGGCATGCGTTGGAATTCTGTTAGTCGTAATTGGATTTGGCTTGATGATCTATGCTGCATGCGCCTATTTCTGCTTTGAAAAACGCATTCGAGAGGCACGCAACGAATCGCGCAATGGATGGCAAGATCGTGGTAGCGATATTTGACGGCAAGAACGCCCAGCGCCGGCGCAATCTCAAAGCCGAAGCGCGCGCAGCCAAGAAAAGCCCATTCCTTGGCGTGCGTCGGGCTGACCAGCAATACGGTGTTGCCCTGCGCAAGATCGCGCGCGCCGTTGGTGATATCGTCACCGGCCACGCGCCAAACGGCATCGTGACCGACCCTAGCGTGATAAGCGGCGCGCTGGACCAGTACGCCGAGCTGCTGCGCCCGTGGGCCAAGGCAGTGTCATGGCGCATGCTGACCGATGTTGCTAAGCGCGACGAACACGCCTGGAAAGAGCATGGCCTGGAGATGGGCCGCGCGCTGCACAAGGAAATCCAGGGAGCCGAGATCGGTGACACGATGCGCAAGTTGCTGGATGAGCAGGTAGACCTTATCACCAGCATTCCGCGCGATGCGGGTAAGCGGGTACACAAGATCGCCACCGAGGCGCGCGTGAACAGTTCGCGGGCCGATGAACTTGCGAAAGAGATCATGCGCACGTCGGAAGTTACGGCATCACGGGCGACGCTGATAGCGCGCACCGAGACTGCCCGTGTGTCGGCAACACTGAACCGCGCGCGGGCTGAATCGGTAGGTGCAACGCATTATGTGTGGATGACTGCGAACGATGCCAGCGTGCGCCACGATCACCGTGTGCTAGCGGGCAAGGTGTTCCGTTATGACGATCCGCCGATCTCTGACCAAGCGCAGGGGATTCGCGCGGGACCAGGCGAAATATTCAACTGTAGATGCTACGGAGTTGCGGTGATATAAATCCGCCGTGCAGCACGTAGCCATCCATTACCAAGCCCAGCCATCGCGCTGGGCTTTTGCATTCCCAACGTAGCCCACATAGGAGCACCACAAATGAAGTCGATTCGAACTTTGCTGGCACTGGCGTTGACCGCGCTTGTCAGCGTGGCAGCAATGGGCGACATCGCCTATCCGACCACGAACCCGACGTATCTGCCGAATGGGATTTTACCACCGCAATCGCTGACTGCTGCTGGCACCGTCACGGCGACGCTTAACGGTATTGACACGGTATATGTGCGCGTCGCCGGCACTGGCGCGACCATTGTTGCGAACATGCAAATTGCGACCGAGCGTGGCAGCAGCGCGACCTATACGGCTATATCGTGCGTGTCCGTGCCTGGTGGCCCAGTCTCAACGATTAGCGCCAACGGCCTGTATCGGTGCGCGGTAGCTGGCGCAGGTAGCCTGCAATTCAATCTGTCGTCGCTGGCTTCTGGTACGGTCACGGTAGATATGTCCGGCGCCGTCGGCGATCGTGACGTGACGACGCAGCCGATTCGTCGGACAACGTATATGGCGACTGTCAAGGCTCTAGCGCCAGCGGCATCCGCTACGGACTTCTTCACGCTGACCGGCTCTGCGACAACAACCGTGCGCGTGCTAAGCGCGTCGTGCGATGGAGTATCTACCGCTGCTGCCACGGCCAACGTGGTTGCTTTGCTGCGCTCGACGGCGAACGCCACAGGCACGCACTCGGCGCCAACGGCTGTACCTCTGGATAGCAATAACGCTGCGGCGACTGCAACGGTGCTGGCTTATACCGCCAACCCAGGCACCCTCGGCACGCTGATTGGCAACATCGATACAAAGTCGTTGACCACTAACACTGCCGCATCGTCCGCTTTCCTGAGCCAGCCGACGATCTTCGACTTTAACGCAGGCGATGAGCAGCAAGTCGTACTCCGCGGGGCAACGCAAGTGTTCGCGCTCAATGGGGCAGCTGCTTCGTTCACCAGCGGCGCTGCGTTGAACTGCACTGTTAAGTGGACGGAAGAATAAGCATGAAGCGCATTCTCACCGCCGCGCTTGCGCTGTTGTGTGTGCTGGGACAGGCCGCTGGGCCTGTTCCGCCATACCCTAACCGCGTCTATCAGACGTTCGTTCCGACCGGCAACAGCACGTTGACGGCCACTACTTCCAGCAGCAATGCTGCGCTGCCATCGCTTGGGCCAGTAGCGCTCCTGTGCAACACCAGTACGAGCTATACGGCATATGTGGCATTCGGCATCGATAACACTATCGTTGCGACCACGGCCGCATCTTTCGCGCTCCTGCCAAACATGTGCGCAACCCTTGATGCAACTGGCTACAGCTATATCGCTGGGATCACTGCCAGCAATAGCGCCGCAGTCAGCATAGCTATTGGTAGTGGTTCGCCATCTATTGCCATGCTAGGTGGTGGCTCTGGCGGCGGCGTATCCGATGTGATCGCTGGTACAGGCCTATCGGGTGGCGGTAGTAGCAGCACGGTAACGGTGTCGCTCGCTACGCCCGTGACCGCTGCGCATGGCGGCACTGGCAGTACGTCTGTGCCTGCCGCCGGGACTGTGGCAGTCGGCAATGCTGGCGGCACTGCTTACGCGCCTGTAGCGGTCAGCGGCGATTGCACGCTGACCAGTGCGGGAGCGATTACTTGCCTGGAAACCAACGGAAGCCCGTTTACTGATCTAGCGACAGGCTATTCGACCAGCCATCAGATCACCTCCACAGCCACGACCGGCACAGCCCCATTCGTCATCGCAAGCACGACGCAGGTGGCAAACCTCAATGCGGCTACTGCTGGATCGGCGACGGCGGCCACCAACATTGCTGGTGGTGCGGCGAGCGACATCCCGTATCAAACTGGCAGCGCGACCACATCATTTGTGACGCCCGTGAACGGTGCGGTACTCAATACCAGCTCAAGCGGCGTACCGTCTGAGACAGCTACGCCTACGCTGGGTGTGAACGGCACGACTACCGGTCAACTCAAGCTTGCGACCAGCACCGGCTCTGGTGCATCGACCACTATTACGCCGTCTGCAATAACATCTGCGGCCACAATTACTCTCCCAGCCACAACAGATACGGTCGTCGGGCGCGCGACTACGGATACGCTGACCAATAAATCCATCGCCGGCTCTGAAATCAACAGCTCAGTTGTCGGCGCTACCTATGGTGGCACCGGCATCAACAACGGCAGCAACACGCTGACACTGGCTGGGTCGCTGACAACTACAGGTAGCGCTACACCTACGCTCGCGTTCGGCTCGACTGGCTATACCTATACGTTCCCCGGATCAACCAGCACCCTTGCTATCCTCGGCGCGAACACGTTTACAGGCACGCAGACATTCGCCGATTCCGGCACATGGGGCAGTTCTGGCATCAGTGGCACGACGCTCAACAATACGGTTGTCGGCGGATCGACGGCTGCAGCCATAACGGGTACGACGATCACGGCCAATAGCCATGTAACGTTTGAAGGCGTTACTTCGACGGGTGCGACGGGTAGCGGTAAATTGGTATTTCAGACGTCGCCTACCCTGACTACACCAGTCATCGGTGCCGCTACAGGCACAAGCCTAAGCGTAAGCGGCCAGCTTACATCTACGGTATCGACCGGCACCGCTCCGCTGGTAGTGAGCAGCACAACCCAAGTTGCCAACCTAAATGCTGCAACGGCCGGCGCATCGACCAACGTTGCCGGCGGCGTGGCAAACGATATCCCATACCAAACCGGGGCGGCCACGACCAGCTTTATTGCACCGATCAATGGCGCGATCTTGAATACCAATAGCAGCGGCGTGCCAGCGGAAACCGCAACGCCAGTGCTTGGTGTCAATGCCACGACGACGGGCACGCTGGGCCTCGCCACAAGCACCGCATCAGGCGCCACAACGACGATTCAGCCGGCCAATATCACGACTGCCGCAACCATCACGCTCCCATCCATCACGGGCACGCTGCCGCTTCTGAGCGCAAATACGTTCACCGGAACTCAGACATTTACGGACAATGGCTATTGGGGTAGTGGTGGCATCAACAATGCCGCGCAGGTAACTGTCCTTAATCCGACGGCCAATTACGGCATGATCATAGACAATACCACTGCGACCGCTGCCAATATGTTCGGCCTTCAAATTGAGGCGCCTAATGTATCGACAGGCAGTGGTAGTGGCTACTACCTGAAAATGCAGCACGGTGCAGGTCCGACGAACGATTTCTACGTGCTTGGAAACGGTACTATGGCGGCAGGCGGCACTATTACCGCAGGCGCAGAGCAGACGGACAACGTGCAAATTGCTGGCGGCGGATCGGGCGGAAGCATTACGACGTCTGGTGGTACGATCGCGCTAGGTTCAGGTGGCGGAGCTAATACTACATTCGGCGACACGAATGTTAACGTGACGAATACGCTAAATGCAGGTAAGGGTTCAACGGATTACCTTGAACTATCAGGCGGTTCGACTGGGGCTACCATAAATACGAATGGCGGTAATATAACGATCACGCCTGCAACGACACATAGCGGTACTGTTACATTCGCTGACGGTTCAACATTGGCAAGCACCGGTTTCCTGACTAATTCAGCGGCGTACACGACGAGCGGGACAGCGGCCCCGTGGGCGCTAACGTATACAAATAGTTATTCATCTACAGCAAGCGGTGTCACGGGTTTTAGCTTGACGCCGACAATGACATCTACCGGCGCTTCGTCTGGAAATATGTCGGTAATCAATTTCCTGCCAACAATCGGCAATAGCGCAAATAACATAGGCATTGCGCGCGGCACACTTCTTGGATTATCTGAACCGTCTGGTTATACAGGTACGATTACCACGGCAGAAACGCTTGAATTGTCATCTCCTAATATGGCCGGAAACGCCGCGACAAACTCTTATAACATGGTTGTCGATGCAAACACCAATGGCAATGGCATTACTTCTGGCAGCGTGACTAACGCTGGCGCTTATTTGGCGGGACCATCCGCTGCGGCAGGAGTGGGTGGAACGGTCACGGATATAACCGCAGACGTGCTAATGCCAACAGGTAACGCAGCGGGAACTACTGCTTACGGCATATTCATCAGCGGCAGCGGCGGCGCTAGCAATACCGCAAACTATTCGCTGTACGACAATAGCAGCGCGAATATCACGCTGAACAACGCGGCGTCCAGCGCTGCCGTCGTATCAATTGCAAGCGGCACAACATTTAGCGGGACCGTGCATATTGCCGATAGTGCAACATCGAACACAGGAACGATTGATATCGGCGCGACAGGCGCGACGGTCAATATCGGCGGCGCGGTGGCATTGACCAATCTAGCATCAAGCACGTCAGCCCTGGATTACGTGTGCTACAACGGCAGCACGCATGCCCTGACATACGACAGCTCAGGCACATGCCTGGCGTCGCTTGAGGAGCTGAAAAACAACCTCGGCTATATCGATCCGACGCAGGGCCTCAACGAGATCATGGCGCTCAAGCCATTCTGGGGAACCTATAAGGACGAACAGACCGGTATATCACATCCGACAGACGCAGCAACCGGCCAGGTGGTGCAGGAAGTACAGCCGTTCCTTGGCGCGCATCAGGTAGAGAGCGTTGACCCGCGTCTTGCTGCATACGATGCCGACACCGGAACCTTGCATGGCGTTCGCTACCAGCAATTGACGGCAGTTCTTACGGCGGCAATCCAGGCGCAGCAGGCGCAGATTGCATCCCTGCAGGCGCAGATCACCTCATTGCAGGCATTGAGCACTCGTGCTGTTACGGCGTTGCCTACGCTAGCTAGCCCAGGCGAATCGTTCACGGCGCCAAGTGCGCCTACTCCAGTTGCTGGCGCGCCAGCTGTTGTGCCATCGCAGGCCGCTACGCCTGCCGCGAACGATCCATCATCCTCTAGTGCTCCTGCGGCGGTTAGCCAATGAGTGATCTGGTATTCACGACCGAGCGGATAGGGCCGAAGCGCTCGGCCACGCCGGAAGGATATCTATTCTGCCAGGATGTGCCGATAGCCCGCATTGGAACGATGCTGTATGCGCCGGACGATGACCCGGTTAAGGATATTGTCAATCCGCGCAATCAGCCTGTGCGCGTGGAGCGCGATGCGGATACGTTGTTCAACGACGTAACGATAAGCAGCTTCGCAGGCAAGCCGATCACAAACGACCATCCGCCAAAGACGATGGTCGGACCGACGAATTACAAAGTGTTCTCTGTCGGCACGACGCTGAACGTACGGCGCGGAGTTGGGCGCGATAGCGATGTGTTGCTTGCCGATCTGCTTATCATGGACGAAACCGCCATCAAAGACGTGATGAGCGGACTCGATGAGATTTCATGCGGCTACGACGCGGACATCAAGGAAATGGGCGAAGCTCATGGTCAGCAGATGAACATCATTGGAAATCATGTAGCGCTGGTGTCGGAAGGCCGCTGCGGCCCGCGCTGTGCAATTGGTGACAGCAGCAGCGGAAAATCAACCGGCCGCGCAGGCCCAAACACTTCAAAGGATACGAAAATGGCAACGAAGAAAGCGAGCCTGCTGGATCGCCTCATGAAAGCCTTTAAGGACGGCGACATCCCGGAAGCCGTCATGAAGGACATGATGGACGAACCGACGGCCGGTGAAGGCGAAGGCGGCATGGAAGGCGGCAAAGGCGATATTCACATTCACAACTACGGCCAAGGCGGCAAGTCTGGCGAGGCCGCGAAGGAAGAACAAGTGACGGACGAAGTAGGCGCACGCCTGGACAAGCTCGAAGCTGGACACGGCCAGATCATGGAATCGCTCAAGCAGCTATTGGCGAAGCTGGGCGACACGCACGGCGAAGTGAAGGACGGTGAGTCTGACAAGGAGATCAAGGACGAGGATATGGAGGGCGAGATGGAAGAAGGCGCCGATTCCAAGTCCGTCAAGGATTCCGTGTCGATGGCCGACTCGTTCCAGCGCACTTGCGCATTAGCAGAGATAATCGTTCCTGGCATTCGGCTGCCAGTGTTCGATTCCAAAGCCGCACCGCGCAAGACCTTCGATAGCATCTGCAAGTTGCGCCGCGAAGCGCTGGAGATGGGCAACAGCCAGCCAGCCACGCGCGCGCTCATCGAGGATGCGCTTGGCGGCAAGAAGCTGCATCTGGATCGCATGCACTGCGACTCTATCCGACATCTGTTCAACGCAGTCGGCGGAACGGCCAAGACGCTGACCAATCATCAGCAATACTCGCACCGGGATTCGCAGTATGTAGAGGTGACGGGCAAAGGCGGCATCCAGGACATTGCCGATCTGCAGGAAGCCTGGAACCGGCGCAACAAAGGCAATTAGGCAATAAGCAGTCCCGCAAACAAGGCTCGCAATCGCGGGCCTTTTTCATTGGAGAATCAAATGTTTGAATCGCTGAAAAAGCTCTTCAAGCCGCGCGGACGCTTCATTCGCCGGGCGAGCTTCATGGACGTTGCGTTTACGTTCCGCATGGGTGGTGGTATCCCCGGCGAAGTCAGCCGCGGCGAAGGCAAGATCGAGCCTTGCTTGATTGACGCCAGTTCGCCACCTACCGCCTACGGTCAACCGGTCCTGGTCAATTCGTCGGGCAATTACGTGCGCCCATTCGCAGCCGGTGACTCGGGCGTGACGACCTGTTACGGCTTCACCGTCCGTCCGTATCCGCTGCAACAGGCAGCCGCAACGAACTATGGTGCCGTGGCGCTGGGCGCTGCTACCCCGCCAGTTACTGGCGTGATCGACGTAGAGCGCTCGGGCTACATCATGACGCAATTGCCGGCCGGCTCTTCCGCTGTCGTCAAAGGCGGCCCCGTATATGTGGTCATCGTAGCTGCAGCTGGCTATCCGCTGGGCAGCGTTGCCGCATCGGCCAGCGCGGGTGGCTCGACAACCATCGAACTGGATGCGACCCGCTGGACGTTCAACGGCCCGGCAGACGCCAATCAGATCGTGGAAATCTGCAACAACATCTAACCGGCAACGGCCAATAGGAGACTGAAATGGATTTGGACACTCGCCGGCTGATTTTGCCGGAGCGTTTTAGCGGTGGTCGCCGTTCGTTCACGGATGCGCTGACCTTCGATTCACAGTCGTATCATTCGCTCGACAACCGCGGCAATCAGCGCGGCTTGGCGCTTGAGCATCGCCATACCTTCGCCGACGTGAAGGTGCGCGATTCGAACGGCAATATCCGAGTCTGGAAGCGCGGCACGTATGACTCGACCGGCGCATTCTTGGTCGGTGAGTTGGAGCGCCTGGACCAGGAGCTCAACGAACCGCTGGTCGATATCGAATACGGCCGCGACGTTGATTTGCGCCAAGACGTGACGATTGCCGATGAGGTGTCGAGCTTCACGAACAGCACGTTCGCATCGCAAGGCGGCCTCGGCACTGGCAACGGCATTGGCAGCGGCAAGTCATGGGTTGGCAAAAACTCCAACGAAGTCGCGCGCAGCCAGTTGGACATCTCCAAGACGCCGCACAGCTTGTATCTGTGGGCGGAGGAAATGAGCTACACGATTCCCGAGCTGGAATCGGCCGCGAAGCTTGGTCGCCCTATCGACCAGCAAAAGTTTGAAGGCTTGCAGCTCAAGCATCAGATGGACATCGACGAAATGGTGTACATCGGTGACACGGGTTACGGCGTCGGCGGCCTGGTCAACTATCCAGGCGTTGCCTATGCCAACCTCGCGGCTGGCGCTTCCGGGTTCACGACCTGGGCCAACAAGTCGCCAGACGAAATCTTGGCCGACTTCAACACGGCCATTACGACGACTTGGCAGAATTCCGCCTGGGCCGTCATGCCGCGTCGTGTGGGATTGCCGCCGTTCCAATTCGGTCTGATTAGCACAATGAAGGTATCGCTTGCCGGTAGCGAGTCAGTGCTTGATTACGTGCTGAAAAACAATGTCACGACCAAGCAGCAGGGCGCAAAGCTGGAAATCGTGCCTATGAAGTGGCTGATTGGTGCCGGCTATGGTGGCACGATTGGTACGCTGAACACGGTCGATCGCATGATCGTCTACACCAAGGACTACAAGCGCCTGCGTTATCCGATGACGCTGCTGGCCCGGACTCCGGTGGAATTCCGCTCGCTGTATCACCTGACGACCTACTTCTGTCGTCTGGGCGTGCTGGAAATTCCATACCCAGAAACGGTGTCATATTGGGACGGGCTGTAAGCCACCAAGGCCGGATAGCTTCCGGCCCTTACTTGGAGATAGACGATGGAACAAAACCAAGCTGAATCGGCGCTTATTCCGCCTAAGCCAGTCGCGCCCAAGGTGCTATGCACGGTGCCCGTGGCATTCACTTTCCAGGCACAGGATCACAGCATCAACAAAATCCCGTTCGGCATCGGC
>Ga0302324_100016549_pt1 | contig 14683 bp, 12 predicted proteins | sample Palsa_T0_1_FD_201949 | JGI IMG/M metagenome (GOLD analysis project Ga0302324, IMG submission 201949) | Peat permafrost microbial communities from Stordalen Mire near Abisko, Sweden - Palsa_T0_1 | ecosystem: Environmental > Terrestrial > Soil > Palsa > Peat permafrost | place: Sweden: Abisko...
GGTCGCCTTGAGCTCGCGATCGTTGAGGGTGCCGTCCTCGTCGCGGGCCTCGATCAGCTGGCTCAGCAGGTCCTCTCCGGGGGCGCGGCGGAGCTGCTCGATGTGGTGGTCGAGCCACTGGTCGAAGCCGCGGAGCCCGTCGGTGACCGCGCGGAACTGCCGCCAGCCGAGCGCGAAGTCGAGGCTGGGGGCGGCGCGGGTGCCCAGCTCGAGAACCCGGTTCCGCTGCCCGGGCGGCACGCCGAGGATCTCGGTGATGACCGTCAGCGGGAGCTGCGCGCAGTACGACCCGATGAGGTCGACCGGGGCCGACGGGTCCAGCCGGTCGAGCAACTGCTGGGCGATCTCCTCGGTCCGCCCTCGCATTCGCTCGACCGCGCGGACCGTGAACACCCGGGTGACCAGCCGGCGGTACCGGGTGTGGTCGGGCGGCTCGGTCGCCAGCAGCGACGGCGGCTCAACCGGGTGCTGCACGCGCGGGGCGGTCCGGTCGAGCAGCCGTCCTAGCAGGCTGCCGGGCCGGGTCGGCGGGCCCGCCCGGAAATCCGGGCTGGACAGGATCTCCTTCACGACCGCGTAGTCGGCCGTGAGGTAGGACAGCCGCGACCGCACCAGCGGCCCCTGGTCGCGGACCTCGGCCAGCAGCTCCCAGACCTGATCACCCGACGCGGGCGCCAGCATCAGGCGGCCTTGCAGGTCGCCCCGGCGGGCGGCGGCGCGCACAGCCAGCCGCGGCAGGCCGTGGGCCACCCCCCAGTAGACACCAGAACTCACCGCCTCCCGCCAGTCCGGGCCGGGCCCGTGCCCGGGCCGGCCGACGGGGGCGTCCCGTGCGGGCGCGGTCGGCGTGTCGGTGGCCATGCTTGCTCCTAACGACGGGCTTACCGGCAGCTTGCCTGCTTTTCGGCAGTGTTGTCACGGGGTATGGAACAGCGAATTGGCGCGTTTGCCGCCCTGCCGCCCGGCCGAAGGTACTCACATGGAAGCTAACGCAGACCGCTTCCTCGAACTCCTCCATCAGTTCGAGGACTTCACCGACGCGATCTCCCCCGAGCGGGCGCAGGTCGAATTCGATGAGACCACCCTGCAGCTGTTCTGGATGCGCTGGCCCCAGGTGTCGGCCTGGACCGGGTCGCTCTGGCGCGCGCTGTCCGAGGAGATGTCCGGCCCGTCCGCGCCGCCCGCGGACCCGGAGCTCGACGAGGTGGGCGAAAGTGGCTGACGATCCCCGCCCCGCGCTGACCCTCCGCGACGTGATGACCACCCGCACGGTCGCCGTCAGCCAAGATGACTCGGTGGCGGACGCCGCCGCCGCCATGATCGGGCAGAAGGTCGGATCGGCGCTGATCATGCAGGGCCGTTTCCTGTCCGGCATCCTGACCGAGCGGGATGTGCTCCGCGCGGTCGCCTCCGGCAGCGACCTGACGAGGTCCCCGGTGTCGGCGTGGATGACGAGGGACCCGGAGCCGGCCTCCCCGGATACCACGGTGGAGGACGCCACCCAGCTCATGCTGCTGCACGGTTTCCGGCACCTGCCGGTGCTTGACGGCCGCGAGGTGCGCGGCGTCGTCAGCCTGCGTGACCTGGCTGCGGCCGGGATCCGCCGCCCGGCCCGGCAGGGCTGACCTCGCGGTCGATGATCGCGGCGGCGTCGGGGACGGTTTGGCCGGCGAACGCGGGCCGGCCGCCGTAGGGGTCCTGGTCGGTCCAGAGCGTGGTCGGCGCCTGCTGGCGGACGACCGGGATGACCTCGGACGCGAGGCGCTCGAGCATGTCCATCTGCTGCTCGTGCGGGATCATGGTCGGCAGGCTGAACGACTGCAGGTCGTGCCGGAAGGCTTCGTGGAAGTACATGATCTTGTCGATGATCTGCTGCGGGCTGCCGACCAGGACCGGCCCCCGGGCGATCGCGTCGTCGATGTCGGTGAAGGTCATATCGTTGCCGGGGGTGTGATTGCCGGGCCGGTTGAAGAACGCGATCATCTGCTCGTAGACCGGCCCGTAGCTCATCCGGGCCTCCTGCGTGCTGTCGGCCAGGAACAGGAATCCTGACCCGGCCCCGACGTAGGCGTACCTGGGATCGTGGCCGTGGCGGGCGTACTCGGCCCGGTAGTGGTCGATGAGCACCTTGTAGTTGGCCCGCGGCTGGATCGCGTTGGCGCTGAACAGCGGGTCGCCCCAGCGGGCGGCCAGCGCGGCCGACGTCAGGGTGGTGGCCGAGCCGTGCCAGACCCGGGGCGCGCCCGCGTAGGGCCGGGGCAGGCTGGTGACCGAGTCGAGCGGGCCGCGGAACGCGCCCTCCCAGGTCACGTTCTCCTCGCGCCACAGGCGGCGCAGCAGCTCGTACTTCTCCGCCAGCTGGTCCCACTGCTCGCCCGGGGCGACGCCGAACATCGGGAGCTGGCGCAGCTCGTTGCCCTTGCCGATGACCAGCTCGACCCGCCCGCGGGAGAGCTGGTCGATGGTGGCGTAGTCCTCCGCCACCCGGAGCGGGTCAAGCACCGACAGCACGCTGACCCCGGTCTGGATCCGCACCCGGCTGCTGGCGGCCGCGATCGCGCCGAGCACCACGGTCACCCCGGCCGACAGGAACGGCCCGGCGTGCCGCTCGCCGACCGCGACCGCGTCGAACCCGAGCTTCTCGGCCTGCCGGGCCGAGGTCAGGGCCTGCTCAAGCCGGTCGGCGGTGCTGATCAGCCGGCCGGTAACCGGGTTCTGGAGGTTGGGGAGAATGTCAAGGAGCTGAAACCGCATAACTCCATTGTTCCGTCGTTCCTGACCTGGTCGTAGTCGGCCAGGATCCGGGACGGCGGGACGGCGGCGGGGAAGCTCATCACCCGGCCCGAGTCGCGCTCGATGACCCGGGTCTCGCCGCCGCGGGCCGCCTTGGCGCGCGAGGTGATCAGCCAGCCGGCGTCGAACTCGGTCAGGTCCCAGCCCCGCCTGGGGTCGTTGGGCGGGGCGCCGCAGACGTGGAAGGCGATCGCGGCGGCCTGGTCCTGGCTGATCACCGGGCTAGGGCCGGGCGGCCTGGTCGGCCGCCATCGCCAGCAGCTCGGCCGCGTGGGCCTGGCCGAACTCGGATCCCTCCATGCCCGCGAGCATGCGCGAGAGCTCGCGGACGCGGGCCTCGTGATCCAGCCGGATCACGCTGGTGCTGGTGATCGAGCCGTCGCTTGACTTGGAGACGACCAGGTGGTTGTCGGCGAACGCGGCCACCTGGGGCAGGTGGGTGACGACGATGACCTGCGCGAGCCGGGCGAGCTTGGCCAGCCGGCGGCCGATCTCGACCGCGGCCTTGCCGCCGACGCCGGCGTCGACCTCGTCGAACACGAAGGTCGGGACCGGGTCGGCGCCGGCGAAGACGACCTCGATCGCGAGCATCACCCGGGACAGCTCGCCGCCGGAGGCGCCCTTGTGCAGCGGGAGGGCGGGCGCGCCGGGGTTGGAGGCGAGCCTGATCTCCACGTCGTCGAGGCCGTGCGGGCCGGGCTCGTCGAGCGGGGTGAGCACGACCGAGATCCGCGCGTGCGGCATCGCCAGCGCGGTCAGCTCGGCGGTCACGTCGGCCGCGAACCGCTCCCCCGCCTCGGTCCGCAGCTGGGTCAGCCGGTTGGCCAGCTCGGTCACGTGCGCCGCCAGCTCCGCCTCCTCGGCGGTGAGGGCGGCGATCCGCTCGTCGTCGTTGTCGAGCTCGCCGACCCGGCCGGCCGCGCGGCGTCCCCAGTCGAGCACGACGTCGATCTCGTCGGGCTCCCGGGCCGGCTCCGCTGCGTCGTCGTCTGATTTAACCCAGTCGCCGGGATCGATGGGGGCGGGGGCGCCGTTGATGTGCGCGGAGACGCCGCCGGGGCCGTAGAGGCGGATGATGCGGCTGAGCGCGGCCCGGCGCTCCTGCACGGCGGCCAGCCGGGCCGGGTCGGCGTCCAGCGACTGCACGTAGGAGGCGAGCTCGGCCGCCACCTCCGACAGCAGGTAGGTCGCCTCCGACAGCCGCTCGGCCACGCCGTCGATCTCGGCGTCGTGGCGGCGGACCGCGTCAAGCGCCCGCCGGGCCTGGCTGAGCAGGGTCACCGCGTCGGCCCCTTCACTGGCCGCGGTCGGGTCGCCCAGCAGCGCCTCGTGGGCGGTGGTGGCGGCGGCGTGCAACGCGTCGGCGTTGGCCAGCCGCTCCTCCTCGGCCCGGAGGGCCGAGGCCTCGCCCGCGACCGGGTTGAGCTTCTCGATCTCGGTCAGCCCGGCCCGGAGCTCGGCCGCCTGGGCCGCTCGGGCGCGGGCCTGGGTGGTGATCTCGGTCAGCTCCGCCTTCGCCTTGCGGTGCCCGTTGTAGGCGCGCTGGTAGTCGGCCAGTACCTCGGCCAGCACCGCGCCCGCGAACTTGTCGAGCGACTCCCGCTGCCGTCCGGGCTTGAGCAGCTGCTGCTGGTCGGACTGGCCGTGCACGGCGACGAGGTCGTCGGCCAGGTAGGTGAGTAGCGAGACCGGCACCGAGCGGCCGCCGGCGAACGCGCGCGAACGCCCCTCGCCCGACACCGACCTGGTCAGCACCAGCGTGCCGTCCTCGTCGAGGTCGCCGCCGGCCTCCTCGACCTGCTGCGCGACCTTGCCGCGGGGGTCGGTGCGGAGCCGTCCCTCGACCGACGCGCGCTGCGCGCCGGGCCGGACCCGGGCCGGGTCGGCGCGGCCGCCGAAGAGCAGGCCGAGCCCCGTGACCACCATCGTCTTGCCCGCGCCGGTCTCGCCGGTCAGCGCGGTGAAGCCGGGTGAGAGCTCGAGCAGCGCGTCGTCGATGACCCCGAGCCCGGTGATGCGCACTTCCTCAAGCATGACCGCCCGCGTCTCCTTCCGAGCTTCTGCCTTCGGCGCCGCCGCAGCCGCCCCGCCGCCAAAGACGCTGCCGCGCGGCAACCCCGACTCTACCGTGCCGCCCGCGGCCGGCGCGGCGATCCGCGGCGGCGACGGCCGAGTTCGTTCGCTTACGTGTTTGCATTAATTGTCGCATGGCCGACGCGTTCGATTCGCCATGCGATTGCCGCATTTCGCGTGTCGTGGGCGTACCAGGGGAGCAAACGGTCCGTTCGATAGGAGGATCTGGATTTTTTACTGGATCCGCGGCAGGTGCAGCGGGCCTGGCACCAGCAGCCGCGCCCCCAGCGCCAGCGCGACCAGCGCGACCACCAGGAACAGGCCGACCCAGACGCCGCCGGGCACGCCGGTCAGCCCGGCCAGCTGGTCGGCGTCGGACTGCGGCGCCCGGCCCTGCCAGACGACGGCGCCGGGCCGGGCCGGGCGGGGGCGGGACCGCCGGGCGCGGCGCCGGGACCGCTGCAGCTCGACCACCGGCCGCACCCCGCCCAGCAGCAGGAACCAGGCCGCCGCGTACCCGAAGGCCGCCTGCACCAGCGATGTCGCCAGCCACGTGACCACGACCACGGCCGCCGCGGTGACGAGCACCGCCAGCGCGCCGTAGGCGTTGCGGATCACCAGCAGCGTCGCCGCCAGCAGGACCAGCAGCAGCCACAGCAGCAGGACCACGTGATGGGCGGCCAGCAGGCAGGCGGCCCCGGCCCCGAGCAGCGGCGGGGTCAGATACCCGGCCATCGTGGTGAGCACCAGCCCGGGCCCGTCCGGCCTGCCCCGGGACCGGGTCTCGCCCGAGGTGTCGGAGTGCAGCCGGATGCCCTGCAGCCGCCGGCCGGCCAGCAGCGAGATGAGCGCGTGCCCGCCTTCGTGCGCGATCGTGATCGCATTCCTGGTCAGCTGCCAGAACCAGCCGTTGAGGACCACGATCAGCGCGACTACCCCGCTCACGGCGACGACCCAGTCCGGCGGCGCGGGCTGCGTGCCCGTCACCCGGTCCCAGAGGTGCTGCAGTACCGTCAATACCGGCATACCGGACAGGCTAGGCGGCCGCGGGCGGCTGCGGGTCCGCGATCGGCGCTCTGGTCAGTTTTTATCGAACGGTCCGGTGCGACTCACCACGGTTCGGCCGCGAGCGCCTCGAGGCCATGCGCCAGCGCGTGCTCACGCTGGGCGCCGTACCCGAGCAGCAGCGTCGGCGGCGCGGTGCAGGGGTCGGCCCAGTGCCAGGTCGCGTTCTCGAGCTGGACGTCGTGCTTGGCCGCCAGCGCCGCGACCTGCTCGGGGTCGCGCCCGTCGGGCAGCCGCAGCAGCAGGTGCAGCCCGGCCGAGTCGCCGCTCGACTCTATCTCCGGCAGGTGCCGGTCGAGAGTGGCCAGCACCCGGTCGCGCCGTCCGCGGTAGATGGGGCGGACCCGCCGCAGGTGCCGGGCGAAGCCGCCGCTGTCGATGAAGCGGGCGAGGGTGAGCTGGCCGAGCGCCTCGGCCGCGAAGTCCTCGAGCAGCCGGACCCGGATGATCTCGCCCGCCAGCTCGGGCGGCGCGACCATCCAGCCGAGCCGCAGGGCCGGGCTGAGCACCTTGCTGGCGCTGCCGCCGTAGACGACCCGGTCCGGGTCGAGGCCCTGCAGCGCGCCCACCGGCAGCCGGTCGTAGCGGAGCTCGGCGTCGTAGTCGTCCTCGATCACCAGCGCCCCGGAGGTGCGCGCCCACTCCAGCAGGGTGACCCGCCGGTCGGCCGAGAGCGCGACCCCGCTCGGGTAGGAGTGGGCGGGCGACAGCAGCACCGCCGACACGTCCAGCCCGGCCAGCAGCGACGTCTGGATGCCCTCGTCGTCGACCGGGACCGGGACCGGTTCGAGCCCGGACGCCTCGATGATCCGGCGGTGGAAACCGAAGCACGGGTCTTCGACCGCGATGCGGGTGACGCCGCGCCGGCCAAGCGCCCGGCACAGCAGCATCAGGCCCTGCGAGAAGCCGCCGCAGATCACCACCTGGTCCGGGGTGGCGCGGACGCCGCGGACCCGGCCCAGGTAGGCGGTGAGCGCGGCCCGGAGCTCGAGCTCGCCGCGCGGCGGCGGGTAGAGCAGCTGCATGTCGGGCAGCTCCTGCAGCACGTCGCGGTAGTGCCGGAGCCATTCGGTGCGCGGGAACAGGGCCGGGTCGGGCAGCCCGCTCCTGGAGATCTTGCCGTCGTGGCCGAGCGGCAGCGGCCAGTAGGGCGAGTCGCCCGGCCCGGCCGACGCCTGGCGGGTGTCGAAGCCGGGCGCCCTGACCCGGGTGCCGGAGCCCTGCCGGGCCTCCAGGTAGCCCTCGATGACGAGCTGCTCGTAGGCGCCGACGACGAGCGAGCGGGACAGGCCGAGCTCGGCCGCCAGCACCCGCGACGGCGGCAGCACGGTACCCGGCGCGAGCGTCTTGCGGGCGATGGCCTGGCGCAGGCCGCGCTCGAGCTGCGCCCGGAGGGTGCGCGGGCGGGACCGGTCGAGCTCCACCAGCAGGTCGGCCGGGAACTCGTCGTCTGCGAAATTGGTCTGAGTACCGGTAGTCAATTGGACCTTCCTATCCAGGCCATTATTCATAGCCTAGCCGTATAGCTCAACATCGATCGCAAGGGGGGACGATGCCGGACGTCAGCGCGCCGAGCGCCGGCCGGGTGCTCGTGCTCGGCGGTCAGGGGGTGCTCGGCACGGCGATCGCGGCGGCGTTCGGCGCGGCGGGCTGGACCAGTATCAGGGCGGGGCGGCGGCCCGACCCCGGCCCCGATTTCCGGCCGGTCGACCTCGATGAGCCGGACACCCTCGAGCGGGCGGCGGACGGCGTCGACCTGATCGTCAGCACCGTCCCTGACGAGCGGCTGGTCGCCGAGCGGATGGTGCTGTCGCGCGGCGGGGTGCTGATCAACGTCTCGGCGATGGCGGCCGGCGCGGTGGCGCGGCTGCGCCGGGTGCCGGGCGAGCCGCGCGGCACGGTGCTGATGAACGCGGGCATCGCCCCCGGGCTGACCAATCTGCTGGCGGCCGACCTGCTGGCCGATCACCCGGAGGCGGACGAGGTCGAGCTCGTTTTCACCGTCTCCGCCAAGAGCGCGGTCGGGCCGGCCGGCAGCCGGTTCGCGCACCGGGCGCTGACCACGGAGTCCCGGCATCAGACGACCGTCGTGCCGTTGCCCGAGCCGTTCGGCCGGCGGCGCTGCGTCGGCTTCGCCGAGGCCGATAACGGCTGGCTCGGCTCGCTGGCCGACGGCCGGGCGGTCAGCCCTTACCTCTGCATCAGCGAGCACCGGGTGCACAGCGCCCTGCTCGCGTTCAACTCGGCCGGGATCATCGCCCGGCTGCCTCGGTCCGCGTTCGCCAGCGCCCCGTCCGACACCCCCGGCGCGGCCGGGGCCGAGCCGGTCGCGCACTGGGTCGCGGTCCGCCGCCGCGGCGCCTGCCTGGCCGCCCGGACGCTGCGCTGCCGGGGCGACTACCGGTCGGCGGCGGCGGGCACGGTGCTGTTCGCCCGCTCGCTGGCCGCGGGCGGGCGCTCGCTGGCCGGGGCGGGCGTGCTGGTGCCGGAGGACGCGTTCACGATCGGCGAGCTCCGCCCGGCGCTGGCCGAGTCGGACATCATGGTGGTCGACGAGCGGGAGCAGTAGCGTTCTCTTCGACGTGAGGGGGGTGCTTCGATGGGCGGGTTCTCGAAGTCGCGGCTCGGCCGGGTGGCCGACCTGCTGGCCGGGTCGGTCGAGCGCGGCGAGACGGCCGAGGTGGTGGCGCTGCTGTCGCGCGGCGGCGAGACGCACCTGGAGACGGCGGGCGGGGCCGAGCCGGACACGATCTTCCGCATCGCCTCGATGTCGAAGCCGGTCGCCGCCGTCGCCGCCCTCATCCTGGTGGAGGAGTGCGCGCTCCGGCTGGACGATCCGGTCGACGAGTTCCTGCCCGAGCTCGCCTCGCGGCGGGTGCTGACCCGGGTGGACGGCCCGCTCGACGACACCGTGCCCGCCGAGCGGCCGATCACGCTGCGGGACCTGCTCACGTTCCAGCTCGGGATCGGCTTCGGGCAGGGCATGTTCGGGCCGCCGGGGTCGGTGCCGTTCATGGACGCGCTCAGCGCGCTGCGGGGCGGCATGCCGCAGCCGGCCGCGGTGGCCGAGCCCGATGAGTGGATGCGCAGGCTCGGCGAGCTGCCGCTGGCCTACCAGCCGGGCACCCGGTGGCTCTACAACACCGGCTCGGACATCCTCGGGGTGCTGATCGCGCGGGTTACCGGGCAGCCGTTCGGCGACTTCCTGCACGAGCGGATCTTCGAGCCGCTGGGGATGACCGACACCGGGTTCTGGGTCCCGCCGGACGCGATCAGCCGGCTGCCGCCCCAGTACACCAGGGACGACAGCGGCGCGATGGTCGTCTACGACCCGCCCGACGGGCAGTGGGCCGCTCCCCCGGCGTTCCCGTCCGGCGCGGGCGGGCTGGTCTCCACCGCCCCCGACTACTTCGCGTTCGCGTCGATGCTGATGCGCGGCGGCAGCCATCGGGGCGTCCGGATCCTGTCGCGCCCGTCGGTCACGCTGATGACGTCCGACCAGCTGCCGGCCTCGGTGAAGGCGGTGTCCGGCCTCGCGCCGGGCGACTTCGACGCCATGGGCTGGGGATACGGCGTGTCGGTGGTGACCCGCCGCACGCAGGTCTATCACTGCGCCGGGACCTACGGCTGGACCGGCGGGCTGGGCACCAGCTGGGCCAACGACCCGGCCGAGAACCTCACGCTGATCCTGCTCACCCAGCACGCGTTCACCTCGCACCTGGGCCCCGTCCTCCTCGGCGACTTCTCGACCACGGCCTATCAGGCCCTCGATGACTGACGATCTGCGGCTTCGGGGAGTTCCCGATGACTTCTTTTTGGCACTTCTAGCCACCATCGGGCCACGAATCCGCTGCGTGCCCCGTAGTCGCGGCATCACCAGCCCCAAAGCCACCACCGCTTTCCGGCCAAGCCCGACCAACCCTCAGCGCGTGCCGTTCGGGTCGTAGAGAGCCTCCAATAGAACACAATAGCGACTTGCGCCAATTATCTCTGCCCATTTGGCACTCAATAACCCACATCGCGCCCGCCGGGCCGGTAGCGGAATGCCAATTCCGGTACGGTATGCTGTAGCGGAATTATGATTCCGTTTTCAGGAGGGGCCTGACATGGAGAGTGCGTCGCGGCCGCACTATCAAGTGACGTTCGGGGTACTCGCGATCGGCATCGGCGCGTTCGCGCTGCTGCAGTCGCTGGTGATCCCGGTGCTGAGCACCGTGCAGGTGGAGCTGCACACCTCGCAGAGCGCCGTGACGTGGGTGCTGACGGCCTACCTGCTGTCGGCCTCGGTCATGACGCCGATCCTGGGGCGGGTCGGTGACATGATCGGCAAGAAGTGGGTCTTCGTGGCCGCACTGGCCGGCCTCGCGATCGGATCGGTGCTGGCGGCCGTGGCCCCCAACCTCGGGGTGATGATCGTGGCCCGGGCGATCCAGGGGCTGGGGGGCGGGACGCTACCGCTGGGGTTCGGGATCATCCGCGACGAATTCCCCCGGGAGAAGGTGGCCGGCGCGGTCGGCATCCTCGCGGCGCTGACCGCGGTCGGCGGCAGCCTCGGCATCGTGCTGGCCGGCCCGATCGTGAACGCGCTCAACTGGCACTGGCTGTTCTGGCTGCCGGCCATCGCGACGGTGATCGCGGCGATCGGCGCGGTGCTGTTCGTCCCCCAGTCCCCGGCCCGCGGCGGGGGCACGATCAGCTGGCTCCCCGCGGTGCTGCTGTCCGGCTGGCTGGTGGCTCTGCTGGTGCCGCTGAGCGAGGCGTCCGACTGGGGCTGGGGCTCGCCCGCCGTCCTCGGGCTGTTCGCGGCGGCGGTGCTGCTCGCCGCCGCCTGGGTCTGGTCCGAGCTACGGGCGGCCACGCCGCTGATCGACATGAAGATGATGCGCCGCCCCGGCGTCTGGACGAACAACCTGGTCGCACTGCTCATCGGCGTGGGACTGTACGCGATGTTCGCGTTCCTGCCCGAGTTCGTGCAGACCCCGTCCGTCGCCGGGTACGGGTTCGGCGCCAGCATCACCCGCTCGGGCCTGATGCTGCTGCCCTCGGGCGTCACCATGTTCGTGACCGGCGTGTTCGTCGGGAAGCTGACCCGGCGGTTCGGCGGCAAGGCGCTGGTGGTCGTGGGCTGCGCCGTCGGGTGCGTGGCGATGGCGATGTTCGCCTTCGCGCACTCGCAGCAGTGGGAGATCTACGTTGCCACCGGCATCCTCGGCATCGGGTTCGGGCTGGCCTTCTCGGCGATGTCGGCCAATGTCGTGGCCGCGGTCCCGGCCGAGGAGACCGGCGTGGCGACCGGCATGAACGCCAACATCCGCACGATCGGCGGCAGCATCGGCGCCGCCGTGATGGCGAGCATCGTCACCGCCAAGCTGGAGCCGTCCGGCCTGCCGGCCGGGTCCGGCTACACGACCGGGTTCGGGGTCATGGCCGCCGTCCTGGTGGTGGCCGCGCTGGCCGCGCTGCTGATCCCGTCGCAACGGCGGCCGGACGCGGCCGCGGTCGAGGCGGCTGCCGTCGGTACGCTGGCAATGGCCGGAGACGCGGTGACCGCGGAGAGCGCGGCCGGCGAGACGGTGGCGTCCGAACTGGGCGAGTGAGGGAGGGGCAGGTGGCGAGCGAACCCTCGGCCGGCGACCCGGCCGGGCACCCGACCCCGCCCGGGCGGCGGGACGCGGTCCGCAACTACCACCGGGTCCTCAACGCGGCCCGCGAGGTGCTCGGCGAGTCCGGGGCCGATGCCAGCATGGAGGAGATCGCGGCCCGGGCCGGGGTCGGCGTCGGCACCGTGTACCGGCGCTTCGCCAACAAGGACGCGCTGATCGACGAGCTGGTGCGGCTGTCCATGGCCGAGGCGCTTGAGGAGGCCAGGCAGGCGCTCGGGTGCCCCGGCGGCGACGGTCTCGAGCGGTTCCTGCGCGGGCTCGGGGCGCTGTTCGCCGACCACGCCAAGTACGCGCACCTGCTGCTCGAGCGGAGCGGCGACAGCGCCGACACCCGCGAGATCCGCGCCGCGATCCAGGAGCTCACCGGCCGCGCGCTGGCCGCGGCCACACTCAACCCCGGCGTGACCGTCGGCGACGTGATGTCGCTGGTGTGGGGCATGCGCGGGCTGACCGAGACGGCCGACGAGGTCGCGCCGGGCACCTGGCAGCGGTTCCTCGACATCCACCTGGCCGGCCTGCGGACGCCGGGCCCGCTCAGCGCCACCCCGTCGATGTCACCCGGGCAGCTGGCGGAACTGCTCCCCCGCCCTTAACGGCGGCCGCCGCCTTTCGGCCTCATGATCACGAAGGCCTTTTTCCTGACGAAGGATAATTATCGAATAGGTGTATAAATCCTTCGTGGTAATAAAATCCTTCGCGATCATCGCGGCGACGTGGCGACGTGGCGACGTGGCGGCGCGCTGGCGCCGACCGCCGGGGAGGGAAACGTTGTCGGGTGGGCGGAGCGGCGGTCCGTTCGAAATGACGGGTTTGGGTGTGGTTTGTCGCGCGGGAGGTTGCGGGCGGGGGCGGGTGAGATAGCGTGGCGGGCATGGCCAGCGAAAACTCGACCAGGCTTGCGGTGCTCATTGACGCCGACAACGCGCAGCCGTCGATCACCGAGGGGCTGCTCGCCGAGGTCGCCAAGTACGGCACCGCGCACGTCAAGCGGGCCTACGGCGACTGGACGGCGCCGCAGCTGAAGGGCTGGAAGGACCAGCTCCTCGCGCAGTCCATCCAGCCCATCCAGCAATTCGCCTACACCCGGGGCAAGAACGCGACCGATGCGGCGATGGTGATCGACGCGATGGACCTGCTCTACTCGGGGCGGTTCGACGGGTTCTGCATCGTCTCCAGCGACAGCGACTTCACCCGGCTGGCCGCCCGGCTGCGGGAATCCGCGCTGACCGTGTACGGGTTCGGGGAGCGGAAGACCCCCAAGCCGTTCGTGGCCGCCTGCGACAAGTTCATCTACATCGAGAACCTGACCTTCAACAGCGACGAGGACGACGAGGACGACAGCGTCGGCGCGACCCGCGCGGCGGGCGTCTCGGTCCGGCCGGCCCGGCGCAAGCCGGCCACCGCGGCCGAGCTCAAGAACGACGTCTCGCTGGTGACGTTCCTGCGCAACGCCCTCGAGGCGGCGTCGGACGACGACGGCTGGGCCCCGCTGGCCGGAGTCGGGAACATCATCACCAATCAGCGACCGGACTTCGACCCGCGCAGCTACGGGTACGGGAAGCTGAGCGATCTGATCACCGCGACCACGCTGTTCGAGACCGACCGGCGCAGCCCCGGCGACGGGAAGCAGCCGATTATCTACGCCCGGCTCAAGCGCCGCCGTTCACCCGCCAAGCGGACCACAGCGCGGACCAGCGCCAAGGCCGTCGCGCCGCTCAAGGCGTTACGCCGCCATGCGGTGCCGGCAACACAACGGCCCGGCCGTCCGTCCGGGTCTGAGAGCGGCCGCTGCTGGCAGCCGAGGGCGTCACGAACCTGGCCATTGCTCGCCTCAGTCGGTCAGCAGCCGCTGCGCGGCGGCGGCGAGCTCGAGCAGGGCCAGGTCACCGTCGCGGCGCCCGGCGAGTTGCAGCCCGACCGGAAGGCCTGGGGCGGGCACGGGAATTGACACGGCCGGATGGCCGGTCAGGTTGTACGGGCCGGTGAAGCGGCCCTCGGCGTTGTCGTCACCGACACCGAACGGCGGGTCCTGCTCGGGCGCGCAGTAGCCGACGGTCGGGCCGGCCAGTGCATCGACGCCGGTGAGCGTCTCCTCGACCGCTGCCGACAGCTCGGCCTGGGCCGCTCGGGCGCTCGCGTACTGCTCTGGCGTGACCGCGGCACCGAGCGCCAGGAGGGCGCGCGTTCCCTCGGCGTCCTGGCTCGTATCCCGGCCCGCGTGGGACGCGGCCGCCTCGCGGGCGACAATGGCGGTCAGCGCCTCCTCCCAGCGCTGCGGTTCCTCCAGCCATGGGGGCTTGACCTCGCGCAGCTGCCAGCCAGCCGCCGCGAGCCGGTCGAGCGCGGTCCGCACCGCCTCGCGCACCTCCGGCGTCACGGACGGGTCGGCGAGCTGGGCCGACAGCACGCCGATGACCGGAACGCCGACAACGGGCGCGGCCGGCCGGGGGCCCGCGATAGCTTGCAGCAGGGCAATGCCGTCGGCGGCCGTCGCAGTGAGCGTCCCCGCGTGGTCCAGGCTCGGCGACAGCGGGAACACCCCGTCCGTCGGTACGAGGCCGTAAGTCGGCTTGAGGCCAACGACACCGCAGTAGGCAGCAGGGATGCGGATCGAGCCGCCGGTGTCGGTGCCGATCGCCAGGTCGCAGACGCCAGCGGCGACCAGCGCGGCCGACCCGCCCGACGAGCCGCCCGACGTCCGGGCCGGATCACGCGGGTTGCGGGTGTCCCCGACCCGCGGATTGGCGAAGCCGGCGGCGAACTCCAGGCACTGCGCGGTGGCGAACACCTCCGCGCCCGCCGCGCGGAGCCGGCCGACCAGCGCCGCGTCCTCGGTGGCAGGTGTGTCACTGGTCGACGGGCTGCCGCAACTGGTCGGCAGCCCCTCGACCGCAATGATGTCCTTGACCGCGACGGGCCGCCCGGACAGGGGCCCCGCCGCGGACCGGCGCGGCGCGGCTGCCACCGACGCCACGGCGTTGAGCGGCCGTCCCAGCCGGTTAAGGCGCTCGTAGGCGGCGAGCAGGTCCAGGTTCTCCCGGCAGCAGGTCCTCGTTCCCGCCTCGATCGCGGCAATCAGCTCGGCGGTC
>Ga0302324_100016551_pt1 | contig 14682 bp, 14 predicted proteins | sample Palsa_T0_1_FD_201949 | JGI IMG/M metagenome (GOLD analysis project Ga0302324, IMG submission 201949) | Peat permafrost microbial communities from Stordalen Mire near Abisko, Sweden - Palsa_T0_1 | ecosystem: Environmental > Terrestrial > Soil > Palsa > Peat permafrost | place: Sweden: Abisko...
TCCGGGTCGAAGGCCAGATACACGTAGCCGAAGCCGCCATGGCCCAGTTCCTTTTCGACGGTGTATTTGCCGATGCGGCCCAGCATAGGTTGGGATCAGCCGAATGGGGAGATTCGTGGCGCGGATCGCACTGCGTAATATGATATACCAGGTTTGGGCGTTTGCTGCTGGTCTGCGGGCCGAGGCTTCCCTGACACTGGGTTGTGGCCCTTCCGCGTGGGCGGCGTTCGATTGCAATGAGGAACGCGTGGGGCGGTGGAGATTAGTCTGGAGAAAAGGAGTGCGGCACTCGCACTATTCCAAGTGGGCGGGCGATGCGGCGCGTGCACGCGCTGCAAACGCTACAGGTGACAAGCCTGATTCGAAATACGCGCATTTATCTCAAGCTTTGATCTGTCCCGAAGAACGGAAATGGCTGAATCGCGCACGGGCTGAGCCACCTCCCTTGGGGCGTACACGTAGCTCCGCCACTTGTTGTGCGCGTACGCATCGGTCCATTGTTCGAGCGGGAAATAGTTCTCGATGTATTCGATTTCTGACTGCTTGGAAGTCTGAATATATGCGTAGCCGGTCTTGATCCCTGGTAACCCAGGGATGCTAAGGCGAACGTCGTCCCTATTGCAGTGGCCTCGGGACGCGGCCGGAAGACGCTTATGGATTTCGTCCTCGACGTCCTTAAGTGCCGCGGGCAGCTTCGCAAGGTCGATGAGTCCCTGCCGGCCGTCATCCCAATTGGTCACCGTTCTGCGGGAGATCTCCAAGCATCGCACAAAGAGATCCCGTGTCCTAAACCTTGCGAGCATTGATTTGATGTAAGCGTCGCCAAAACCGTTAGTCTGGCCGAAGAACTCGTCGTCGGTGACGTACAGGTACTCCACGGCGTCTGCGAACGTAATTCGCTTTCCGCGAATGTCTATTGCGCATTGGTCCGGGTTATAGAGGATGTGCTGTACCATCGAGCGGAGCATCGAATCGATGCACTTTACCTTCTGATGGTGGTATACGGACCCAAATAAGGTCATTTTACTGAACAGAATCTGTTCGAGCGGCACATAGCTGCGCAAAACCAGAACACGGTAATCTTCCCGGCGGGCCGTTGAAATCATACTGTAAAATCTCGGTAGATCTACAGTAAGGGCGAGACCGCAGTAATAGCTATCTCTTGCTATGTAGTCGAGCTTGTCACAGTCATAGGCGCTGCTGATAATTTGCGCGAGAAAATACTTATCGCGATCTTCATGCTTTCCTAAGATTAAATCCGCCACGGTGTTTAGATCGAGTCGCGCCTGGCAGCCCTGGATGACGGTCTCCTGAAACCAATCCCGAAATGTGGGCGACGTCGCGATTAAGTACGAGAGGATTTCGCCAGGTGCGTTTTTTACGTATGCCGGTTTCTCTTTGAACTCCTGCAGATCAGCCAAGAGCTCATAGATCTGCTCCGACGCGTGAGAGCACAGGCCATGCCCGACGTCGTGCAACATCGCTGCCATCCTCAGATGGGCTAAGTCGCCACCGTACCGATCAGCGTCTACCACCAGTGGTTTGCCTTCGACGGACGCCCTATCCTGAATGGCATTGAAGCACCGCTCGGCTAGAGTAGTCGCGCCGAGTGAGTGCTCGAACCGCGTGTGGGTTGCAGATGGGAAGACATGGTACACTAGGCCAGTTTGCTTAATGCGCTTGAGACGTTGCAGCAATGGTGAATCTATAACTGCAACTTCGTGGCGCGCAAAGAGCTGGTTCCCAAGGAGGGCGTCATTGAAGACTTTCGGACCCTTCGGGAGAGGTGCCTTGTAATCCTGGAAGAGCCACTGGACAAAGGCGTCAACACGCTGCTCAAGGCTGGTCGGCGCGGCATCTTCAGGTCTCATGGTTGCGTACTGCCGACCACCTCGACCCGGTTCAAAAACTCGGTCGCAACTTCGCGCAGCTGTCTCATGTCGTCGGGGGACAATTGCTGGGCTAGGTCCTCGTCAAAGAACTTCTCTGACGATGGCCGCAAGAAGAGAACCGCGTAATCGGGGTTTTCTCGGCCAATCAAACCCGCCAGCTGGAGCTTTGACACGGACTCATTTAGAACGGGGCTGTAGGGCTCGGGACCGGTATCCGAAAATACGAAGCGGCCAAGGATCGGAAATTTCTTTGTCCGGACGAGTTCGCTGAAGATTTCCTGCAGTTGGAAATCGTGACCGCGAAAGGCAAAACGCGAACGACCAGATTCCCTCTTGGCAAGCGTCAGAATTGCGCTCAGAACGTGGTCAGGCAGAACAGCTAATTTGGCAGCAGGCATTTTTCTCTCCGGGACGTGGTGATCGGCGCTCCTGGGGCGAGCCTCGCGCAGCCCACTACAGCAATGCAGCCCATTTTGCGCCAGTGCTTATCGTACCCCACAGCTTGTGGTTCCGCGAATTTGTCCAGCCCATATAGTACTATATGGTAAATCGCGGTAGATGTCAACTGAATTATGACCGGATTATGACGTTTCCTCTTGCAGAATAAGAACATTTGCTTTCTTGTCATAATGGTAAATTGCGGTAGTAAGGGATTTGATGAATCGAGATCCGGTCGAACCCGCATTGATGAGCGTGGACCGTGCAGGGCGTATTGTCATCCCACGGGCCTTCTGTGAGATCGTCGGCTGGATCGCGGGAAGTTCTCCGGTGAAAGCGTGGCTTCTCATGGGCTCGCCTGGAAGGTATCGATTGCTCTCCGCTCAGGAGGCCGAAGGCGAACCGGATCTGGCGCTCATCCGTGAACGCATCGCAGGTAGGCTGCATTCGACCAACGGTACCCCGCTCGACTTCGAGGATGACGCTTCTGCGACGCTCTCGCTCCGGTTTTTTGCAGTGCAGCTGTCGCCGCAGGGCCCGGGTTGGAGGCTGACACTGCCAAACGTGATCGTCAAGATCATGGAGATCAGGTTAACGGGCGAAGTAGCTGTGCTAATGTCCAATGGACACATCGAGATTTGGGCGGTCGGGACCTTGAAATCTGCGTTGAGTGCTCCTCTGAACCAGATTGCTTATTAGATTTTCGGGGAAGAGCTAGGCCGATTCCCGACCGTCGCTTCCCGAAGGCTGTCGTCTGATTTCTACAACTGTGGCTGGGACACATGCGTCAGGTGAGAGCCCGCGCCACCTGCGCTATTCTGGAAAGAACGATGCCGGTTCCCACCCCGGGGCTCCAGGATGCAGATTTAGCTCCCGCGGACCAGTTGACCGGGTTGGCGCAAGCCTTCCGCGCGCTGCGCCACCGCAATTTCCGCCTGTTCCTCACCGGCCAAATCGTCTCCCTGGTTGGCACCTGGATGCAAAATGTGGCGCAGGCCTGGCTGGTCTACCGCCTGACGCACTCGGAATTGCTGTTGGGCACGGCCTGGTTTTGCGCGCAAATCCCCGTGTTCGCCTTTGGCCCTTTGGGCGGGCTGGCGGCGGACCGCTACTCCCGCCATCGGCTGGTGGTGGTGACGCAAACCCTCTCCATGCTGCAGGCCTTCGTGCTGGCGGCGCTGACCCTCACCGGTAAGGTGCAAGTCCCTCACATTCTGGTGCTGGCCGTGGTGCTGGGCACCATCAACGCGTTCGATATGCCGGGCCGCCAGTCGTTGCTCATCGAGATGACCAGCAGAGACGATCTGCTGAACGCCATTTCGCTGAATTCGGCGATCTTCAACGGCGCCCGCGTAGTTGGGCCGGCCATCGCCGGAGTGCTGGTGGCGGCCTTCGGCGAAGGGATGTGTTTTCTGATAAATGGCGTCAGCTTTCTGGCGGTGATCGGCTGCCTGCTGGCCATGCGGCTGCCCAAATTCCACCGGCAGACGCAGGATTCCCCGTGGGCCCACCTGGTGCAGGGCTTCAAGTATGTCCATGGGCATCGGCCCGTGCGCACGCTGCTGGGTATGATGGGCGCCATCACCATCGCGAGCATGCCGGCGGTGGTGTTGATGCCGTTCTTCGCCGAAGACGTTTTTCACCGGGGCTCGCGCGGCCTGGGCGTCCTGATGGGCGCCATGGGCACGGGCGCGGTGGCCGGCACCCTGATGTTGGCATGGCGGGCGAAGGTGGCCAGCCTGCCGAAAGCCATCTTCTGGAGTGCACTGCTGCTGGGCGCCGGTTTTTGCGTCTTTGCGTGGTCGAACGTTTTCTACTTTTCGCTGGCGATTATGCCGCTGATCGGATATAGTGTGATGCGCCAGATGGCCTCGGCCAATACCTTGATCCAGGTTCTGATTCCGGATGAATTCCGCGGACGCACCATGGCATTCTATTCCATGACGGTGGTGGGGCTGGGCCCCTTCGGCAGCCTGGCGGCGGGCGCGCTGGCGCATGCATTCGGCGCGCGGCTGACGGTGGTCGCGGGCGGACTGCTGGCGATGATGGCGGCCGTCGTTTTCAGGATGCACTTAAACGTTTTCCGGGAGGTGCAATAAGTGGCGAAGCGGACGAAAAATCTCACGCTGGCGGTGCTGCTGGTGGGGCTCCTGGTGGGAGCGGGCGCCGCGCAATCGGGCGTGGACACCGATCGGGCGCGCGAGATCTTCAGCGAGATCGGAAGCATCCTGCAAGACCTGCACGAGATCACCGGCTTCAAGATCAAGCATAAGGTGCCGGCCGAGATCATCAGCCGCGACAAGGTGAAGGACTTCCTGGAAAAGCGCATGAAGGAGGCTGCCTCGCCGGAAGATATCCGGGTGGAAGAACTCACGCTGAAGAAGTTCGGATTCGCGCCGCAGGATTTCGATCTGGCCAAGAACACCATCGATTTGCTGACGGAACAGGCCGCCGCCTTCTACGATTTTCATCGCAAGAGGCTCTGCATCACGGATTGGACGCCGTCGGCGACCCGTGAGCCGGCGCTGGTACACGAGTTGGGGCATGCGCTGGCGGACCAGAACGTGAACCTGGAAAAGTTCATCAAGCAGGGGCGCAAGAGCGACGATGGGTCGTTGGCGCGGCTGGCGGTGATGGAAGGCCAGGCGTCGTGGTTGATGGCGGAGTATCTGGCGCGCAAGGCGGGCCAATCGCTGGCCAGTTCCCCGGTGCTGCTGGAGACCATGTCGCACAGTATCGAATCCGGCGCCAGCGAGTTCCCGGTTTTTGAGAGCGAGCCGCTCTATTTGCGGACGACGCTGGTGTTTCCATATAGCCAGGGACTCTTGTTTCAGAATGCGGTGTACCAGCGCATGAAGCAGAAGGCTTTCGAAGAGGTGTTCCAGCGGCCACCGGTAAGCACCCAGCAGATCCTGCATCCGGATCTGTATTTTTCCGGCCTGCAGCCTGCCAAACCGGCGCTGCCCCAGCTTCCCGACGCGCACGGCTACAAGCGCATCGCGGAAGGCACTATGGGGGAACTGGATCACTCGATTCTGATGGAACAGTATGGCACGAAGGAGGATTCGGCGGCCCAGGCGCCGCACTGGCGGGGGGGCGTGTACGCGCTATTGGAACGCCGCTCGCCGGAACGGGTGGTCCTGTTGTATGCGGTGGAGTGGGACGACGCGGCTTCCGCGGCCCGCTATTTCCGGCTGTACCGCCAGGTGTTGGGAAAGAAGTGGAAGCGGGTGGAGATCGCATCGGAAAGCGATACGATGCTGGCGGGTATCGGCGACGACGGGCACTTCCTGGTCCAGTTGGCGGGCAGCGTGGTAACCAGCGTGGAAGGCGCGGAAAACCCGATCGCTGCGGCGCGATAAACAGTGGGCACGCACGACCTCAATAGTGAAATACGGGGAATGCCGATGGTGCTCTGGGCTATGATGTGTTAAGGAGGATACTTGATCGAATCGCTGGCAATTTCCGGCGCCTCTTCAGAGAATACTCAGGCGTTTGTCGAACTTCGCGTCAAGTTAGAGGCACTAACGCGGCAGGACGGCCCGCGGTGGCTGGCATGGTGCCGGCCACTGGACGTTATGTCCCAATCAGACACGGAAGAAGGCGCCCTCGAATCCCTAAAAGAAGCGGTCGAGCTATGGTTCGAATCGTGCATAGAGCGCAACGTGCTGGACGCCGCCTTACTTGAATGCGGGTTCAATAGGATGAAGGCCGGAGATCCAGTGCCGGCGGACGCGAGTGCCCTTGGGCTTCACCCGAAGCACGTATCCGTACACCCTTTCACTTCGGAGCATGACATCGAGGTTTCCATACCAGCCTATATCGCTGCGTGAAAAGACGAGGGGAGCCCGTGTGCGGCCCGTTGATTGGAAAGAACTAGTTAAGTTGTGCGAGGGTGAGCAATGCGTGCGTGACCGCGAAAAGGGCGATCACTATATCATGACCAAGCCGGGCCTCTCCCGGCCAGTCGTGATACCGAAGAAGAAGGATCTAGCCGAAGATATTGTGCTCTCGGTCGGACGGACATTAGGCTTAAGTCGCAAAGCGATTGAGGAACGGCTGAACCCTAAACGCAAACAAAAGAAGGGTGCGCTTGGCGTATGAACACCATGATCAACCGTGATGGCAACACAAGCAACTTTGGCGCCGCAGTTGCCCGAGCCCTAGACCCAATGGCCTCAGTCGCCCCGCCGTTTTTTCATACTCACTCGGCATCGCACCACTTGCAAAACACAACCCATGGCCGTGTTCGAACGCCCCTACGGCGCCGGCTCCACGTGCACCAGCACATCCGCCACCCACGGCAGCGTCTCCTTGATCACGATGCGCACCTGCGTGGCGATCTCGTGCGACTCCCGCACCGTAATCTCGGGATCTACCTCCAGGTGCAAGTCCACATGGTATTGCAAGCCGGTCTTGCGCGCGTAGCACTTCTCCACGCCGCGCACGCCGGGCACGGTGGAGGCCACCTCTCGCAGGTGCGCCATGGTTTGGCTGTCCGGCATGGTATCCATAAGCTGCAGCGAAGTGTCGCGGATCACGCGCGAGCCAGTGAAGATCACGATCAGCCCCACGGCGAAGGCGCCCCAGTGGTCCGCGGACAGGAATCTGTGGGGCGCCAGGATGCTGGACGACACCGCCACCAACGCGGCCGACGCCGAGAGGATATCCACGCAGTCGTTCCAGGCATCCGCCGTCAGTCCGGCGCTGCGGATCTTTCTCCCGTAGTGAAACTTCACGCCCGATAGCACACCCTTCACCACGGCGGAGAGGACCAGCGGCCAGACCACGTACGCCGCCGGAGGCGGATGCACAGCGCCCACATGCAGCAGCGCGTGCGTCGCAATCGCGACGCCGGCGGCCACCAGCATGAAGCCCACGAACAGCCCGGTCAAGGTTTCCAGCCGTCCGTGTCCGTACGGGTGATCCCAGTCGGGGGGGATGGCGGCCAGCGTTAGCCCAAGCAGCACGATGCCCGAGGCAAACACGTCGCCGGCGGACTCCAGCCCATCCGCCACTACCGCGGTCGAATGCCCCATCAGCCCTGCCGTGATCTTAATGGCCGCCAACGCGCCGCTGACGATCATTCCGGCGATCGCGACACGCTGCCCGATTTGCATGCAGATTCCAGTGTAAGAGAAGTGCGGCGGGCCCCGGTGACATCGGATGGCCGCATCCTAATCACTTTCCCTTCTTTCACTTCCACTTTTTGCACCGGTCTGTGCTTGTGCCGGCGTGCTAGCGTCAAGGCGGAATAGGATGAAAGTTGCACTCGCGTATAAGAACCTGAAGGCCGCCAATCCCGTCCTGAGCCACAGCGGCCTTGGCGTTACGGCGCATCACGGCGAGCTCTGCTTGCGAGCCGCCGGTATACCGGCGGAAGCCTGGGCGGTAATGGAAGGTTATCATTTGTGGGCCATGCTGGCCGGCCGGCCCGACATCACCCATGTGGTTACCTTCGCGCCTTACCTGGACACCCCCTTCACCGAGCGGCTGGTCCGCCATTTCCCCAATGTCAGCTTCGCTATGACCTGCCATAGCAACGTGGGATTCCTCCAGGCGGACCGCAGTGCCGTCAAGCTGGTGCGGGAAGGCCTGGCGCTCCAGCAGCGCGTTCCCAATTTTGCGGTCGGCGGCAATTCCACCAAGTTTTGCGAATGGGTGGAAGAGGCCTATGGCGCGCGCTGCGTGTTCCTGCCTAACCTCTATTATCTGGAGCATGCCGATTGTCCGCACCGGCCCCTCTACAGCGAGGGCACGCTGCGCATGGGCATCTTCGGCGCCACGCGCGTGCAGAAGAACATCATGAGCGCCGCCGCGGCCGCCCTGGTCATCGCCCGGCAGGCCGCGGCCAAAAGTACCGAGATCTGGGTCTCCTCGGATCGCGTGGAAGGCGGCCAGGGCGTCATGGCTTCCGTCAAGGAAATGCTTTCGCGCATTCCAGCCATCCGTCTGGTGGAAGCCGGATGGCACGGCTGGCGCGAGTTCCGCCAACTGGCGGGCCGCATGCACCTGATGCTGCAGCCCAGCTATACCGAGTCGTTCAACATGGTGACCGCCGATGGTGTGGCGGAGGGTGTGGCGTCGGTCGTTTCGAGCGCCATCGACTGGGTGCCCCGATACTGGCAAGCTTGCGCGGACACGGTGCTGGATATCGCGCGCGTCGGCCGCCAACTGTTGCGCGATCCGTATGCCGCAGCCGACGGCTACCGCGCCTTGCAGTCGTACAACCGCGCGGGCGTGGCCGCCTGGCGCGCCCATCTCGCGTAATGCTTGTGGGGCAGGCTCCCAGCCTCAATGTCACTTACTTTTCGCCAATGAAGCGATTCTGCACAAATAGTGGGGCAGGCCCTCGGCCTGCGGCGGCCTCCCAGGCCGCCATTTTCTCTGCGCGCAGGCTCGATTTCGGCCCAAGAAGCGGGTCCAAGGGACCCGCGCAGGCCAAGGGCCTGCCCCACTATTTATGCAGATCCATCGACGACTCTAAGAGTAAGTGACATTGGGCTCCCAGCCTGCGGTGGCCTCTTAGGCCGCCTTCAAGCCGTCAACGAACCAGGCGCTTGTGTAACCACCTCCAGGCCCAGCCCCGGATCGATCCACCCCTGAATACGCGGCAGAGCCGCCCGCGCGGCCTCCTCGCCGGCCTTCACAAGCTGCATCGCGCTATCGAACGCGTCCCATTCCATGCCCCGCACTTCCGGTTCGATCACCAAGTCGGAATGTTGCCGCCACGTGATTTCCGTGCGACTGTGCAGGATCTGAAAGCATCGGTTAATGACATGGAACATGTTGGACGGCATGGCGGCGGCGCCTTGCATGGGCAGGTGCAGCGAGATCACATGCGTGGCGCCCAACAAGCGCGTCAGCAGGGCGGGCACTTCCGTGCTGATGGCCCCATCCACCAGCAGGCGATTGCCGCAGCGCACGGGCTGGAACAAGCCCGGGTACGAGCAACTGGCGCGGATGGGCAGCACCACATCGCCGCGATCGCGGAAAACCATGGCTTCGCCCGTCACGACATCGGTGGCCACCACCCCCAGCGGAATGCGCATTTGTTCGAAACTGTAGCACTTCAGCAGCCTGCGCAGGAAGCGCTCCATCCGGTCGCTGCCGGCGATGCCCATACGGGCGATGGTCCAGCGCGCCACATCCGTGAACCGCATGGCGCAACCGGCCCGCGCGATCTCCTCGGGGGTAGCGCCGCTGGCGTAGGCTGCCGCCACGATGGCCCCCGCGCTCACGCCCGCGATGCAATGGATGGGGATGTGGTGCTGCTCCAGAACGCTCAGCACGCCGATGTGCGCCAGTCCGCGCGCGAAACCTCCGCCCAGCGCCAAACCCAGCCGCATGGGCACTGGCTCCGCCGCCACGAACTCCTCCACCGGCGGACGCGGTTTGCGCCGCAGAGCGGACATCCAATTGCTCCAAGCCATCTTTACGCCCGCCTCCTGTGCATCGCCGTATCGAGCGCTGCGGATAGACTACCATTATCTTGGATGCGCACTCTTTCCGCCAAGTCCCTGACGCTGCTGCTTTGCCTTTGCCTCTGCGTGCCCGCTTTCGCGCAAGCGCCTTTCTCCGGCACCCCGGCCATCGAACAGTCGCTCGACAAGCTCACCGTGCTGGGCAGCGTCTTGCTGATCGCCGCGCATCCCGACGACGAGAATACCGCCATTCTGGCTTACTACGCGCGCGGCCGCCACATGCGCACGGGCTATCTCTCACTAACCCGCGGCGAAGGCGGCCAGAACCTGATCGGCTCCGAGCAAGGCGATCTGCTGGGGCTCATCCGCTCGCACGAATTGCTGGCCGCCCGCCGCATCGATGGCGCGGAGCAGTTTTTCACGCGCGCCATCGACTTCGGATATTCCAAGACTCCCGAGGAGACCTTGGCCAAATGGGGCCACGAGTTGGTTCTTTCCGACGTGGTGTGGGTGATTCGCCGCTTCCGCCCGGATGTGGTGATTCTGCGCTTTTCCGGCACGCCCAAGGACGGCCACGGGCAGCACCAAGTATCCGCCATCGTTGGCAAGGAGGCGTTTTCCGCGGCGGCCGATCCGAACCGGTTTCCGGAGCAACTGAAATTCGTCGAGCCGTGGCAAGCGCGGCGCCTGTTGTTCAACACTTTCAGCTTTACGCGTGACCAGGAAAAGGAAGCCGCCGCCACGCCCGGGCGCATCGAAGTGGATACCGGCGCGTTCAACCCGGTGCTGGGCGTTTCCTATAGCCAGATCGCGGGAATGAGCCGCAGCATGCATCGCAGCCAAGGTATGGGCGCATCCCAAAGGCCCGGGCCGTCGCTGAATTACCTCGTGCCGGTAGCCGGCGACCCGCCCACCAAAGATGCATTTGACGGCATCGATACCAGTTGGGAGCGCGTGCCCGGCGGCGCGGAAATCGGGCGCGTGCTGGCCGAAGCCGCCCGCAGTTTCCAGCCTGAGCATCCCGAACGCAGCATTCCCTTGTTGCTGAAAGCCCACCCGTTAATCGCCGCCCTCCACGACCCCTGGGCCAGCCGCAAACTCAACGAGCTGAACGAGGCCATCGCGTTGTGCGCGGGCCTGTGGCTGGACGCGAACAGCGATACCTACGCCATTGTGCCGGGCTCCTCGCTCGAGGTCTCCTATACCGCACTGAATCGCTCCACGGCGCCCATGCGGCTTGAGAGCCTGACGCTGGAGGGCATGGGCAGCGAGTCGCGCACCGACGCGCACCACGCCGCCCTGAATGCCAACCAGCCGGTGAACGCGCAGCTCAAGTACGCGGTGCCCGCCGGTCAGCCTTACTCCCAGCCGTTCTGGCTGCGGGAGCCCAAGCATGGCGACACCTACACCATCCCCGATCGGCAACTGATCGGCCTGCCTGATGACCCGCCCCTGCTGAACCTGCGCTTCCGCCTGGAGGCCGGCGGCGTCACCTTCGATCTGCTGCGGCCCGTGCGCCACCGTTACGTGGATCGCGTAGATGGCGAGCAGACGCGCGCGCTCACGGTGGTGCCGCCCGTGGCGCTGAACCTGCCGCGGGATATGGTGCTGTTCCCCAACGCCGACGCGCGCCGGGTGGAGATTGCGGTGCGCGCGGATGTGCCGAAGGCCAAGGGCGACGTACAGGTCGCGCTCGAACCGGGGTGGAGCGCCGAGCCGGTTTCGCAAGCATTCGAAGAGGCCACGGCGGGAGAGCAACAACCGCTGGCTTTTGAGGTCAGGCCGATGCAATTGCCCGATCCCCGGGCGCTGCTGCGCGCCTCGGCACACGTGGACGGTCGCGAGATCGGGGTGGGCATGCTGGTGATTTCGCATCCGCCGCTGCCGCCCTTGACCGTGTTCCCACCGGCCGTGGCGAAGTTGGTACGAGTGGATGTGCGGGTCGCCGTGCACAAAGTGGGCTACGTGATGGGCGCCGGCGACGAGATGCCCGGCGCCATTCGCCAACTGGGCTGCGAAGTGACGCTGCTGTCGGCATCCGATCTGGAGCAGCGCGACCTGTCGGAATTCGACGTCATCGTCACCGGTGTGCGCGCCTACAACACCCGCGCGGACCTGCGCGCCAACCTGCCGCGGCTGCTGGATTATGTGCGCAATGGCGGCAAACTCATCGACCAATACAATGTGACCGACGGCAATCTGGTGCCCATGGGCCCGTATCCCTTCAAGGTGGGACACGACCGCGTTACGGTGGAAGAATCGCCCGTCGCTTTTACGAATCCGTCGAATCCGCTGCTGCACTCGCCGAATGACATTACCCAGAAGGATTTTGAAGGATGGATACAGGAGCGCGGGCTGTACTTCGCTTCGGAATGGGATCCACGGTATCAGACGGTACTCGAATCGCACGATCCAGGCGAAAAGCCGCTGGCCGGAGGGATGCTCTACGCGCGCTACGGCAAGGGCATCTATATCTTCAGCGGCTACTCCTGGTTCCGCGAACTGCCGGCGGGCGTGCCAGGCGCGTACCGCGTGTTCGCGAATATGCTCAGCGCCAAGTGAACTGCCAGGGTTGAGCAGACCTGCCATTTTCGCGATAATGCTCATGTGCCGATTCGGGGAAAGGTGATTAGCGAGATTTCACCTGAGGATATTCTCGACCTCATTCTGCAAGGGACGCCCGAGGATGCTTTTCTCGAGTTCAAGGCCGAGCTGATGGATCCCCGCAAACCGAGGGAGCAGCTCCAGGCAAACAGGGCGGACTGGGTGGCCGACGTCGTGGCGTTCGCGAACGCAGAAGGGGGGCATATCATCGTCGGTATGGAAGCCGACGACCAGGAGCGTGCTTCCCAGTTGAAGCCGATGACGGGAGACTGGGCCAAGGGTCTGGCCGATTCCTTGCGCGATCACGCGATCCAATACATAAAGCCAAGGATCGAACGGTTGGAGGTTCGCGGCTTCGAGATTCCAGTGGCCGGGTGGATCGTCATCGCCGGTATCCCGTACAGCGAGGCCAAACCGTATATGTCGAGCTTTGGAAACGCTACCAAATTCACAATACGCGACGGCAACCGTAAACGGGAGATGGCGTACGAGGAAATCCGAGCGCTCTTTCTGAAAGGACCGGAACAGCAGATACGCGCTCAATTCCTGGACGAGGTCCTATCGATCAACTCCCGGATCGGGAGCATCGAGAAAGAAATCGAAAGGTTAGGCAGCTCATGGAATACGATATCGCAGAGATTTTAGACGTGCGCGAAACCGCTCCGTTCCTTCGGATGATGCAGGAGATTTTCGAGGAGCGGATTGGCACTCAACGGTTCTTTCGAATAACCGCCACGCCGGTCGATCTAGGCCAGACTTCAGCGGACTTGGAAAATCCCGCGCTCCTTGCTCTCCTGATGGATCCGCCAAACCCCCACGGGCGGCCAGTCGGGTGGAGCACGAAGCCCTTACCGCCGCTAAAGCGTACTTCCACCGGATTCGAGAACGAAAGAGTCGACTATCATCATTTGAAATTCATCATGAATGGACACCTTGAATTCTGGACGGCGATCAACGGATATTTTTGCTGGCAACAGGATCCCACCGATATGAAAGAGCACCCTCGACTGTATCCCTACGCCGTCGTCGAGCACCCGTTGAGCTTTGTGCGCCTATATCGTGCGCTTGCGGATCTGCTGGACATTCGTGGTGAGATAACCTTTCAAATGCAGTATCTCAACGTCCATGGCGCCATCCTGCTGCCCTATACGCCTGAGAGTATCGGCTTCATTATGCCGATGGAGCCTGTCAAACCCCTGCAACGAAACAGGCTCGTCTTCCCGGCGAAGAGATTTGCGGAAGGCTTCGATCCCGATCGTACCGCTTTAGAGATCGTCAAGGATCTGTACTACGAATTCGGCTATAACCGTGAACACATTCCCTTCTTTGACCAAGCCGGCCAGTCTATTCTGTGACCTATGTCGAACCTGCAAACCCCCATCACCCCCGAACTAGCGGATTATATTCGCAGCGTTTCCCTGCGCGAGCCGGACCTGCTGCGCCAGTTGCGCGAAGAGACCGCCGCGCGCCCCGATTCCAGCATGCAGTTGTCCCCGGAGCAAGGCCAGTTCCTCGGCTTGCTGGTGCGCTTGATAGGCGTACGGCAAGCCATCGAGGTGGGCGTATTTACCGGTCTCAGCTCATTGCACATCGCGCTGGCCATGCCGGCGGGCGGGCGCTTGATCGCCTGCGATGTGAACACCGAATCTACCGCCATTGCGCGGCGTTACTGGCAAGCCGCGGGCGTGGCGGAGAAGATCGATCTGCGGATTGCGCCGGCTATCGACACCCTGGACGCGCTGCTGCGCGATGGCGGCGAAGGCCGCTACGATTTCGCGTTTGTGGATGCCGACAAAGAGAACTACCACCACTATTACGAGCGCGTCCTGAAACTGCTGCGTCCCGGCGGCTTGGCGGCTTTCGACAATGTCCTGTGGCACGGAAAGGTGGTCGACGAATCGGTGCAGGACGCCGATACGCGCGCCATCCGCGATTTCAACGCCAAGCTGCATTTGGACGATCGCGTGTGGCTCAGCCTGGTGTCTATCGGCGACGGCCTCACGTTGGTTTCGAAGCGGTAGCCGCCACTGGCTGCGATTTCCAACGCCAATACAGGTAGAACGGAATGCCCGCGGCGCACACCGCCGCCGCCATCAGCGATGGCTTGGGCTGGTTCACCATCGCATCCGCCATGAACCAAATCGAGACGGCCACAAAGGCCCATACCGTGAACGGATAGCCCCACATCTTGTACGGGCGCGCGGCGTTGGGCGACTTGCGCCGCAACACCCACACGGCCAGTACGCCGAGGATGTAGATGACCCAGCAGGAGAGCATCGCGTAAGCGAACAGCGTCTCGTAGGAGCCGGTGACCACCAGCACGC
>Ga0302324_100016554_pt1 | contig 14681 bp, 12 predicted proteins | sample Palsa_T0_1_FD_201949 | JGI IMG/M metagenome (GOLD analysis project Ga0302324, IMG submission 201949) | Peat permafrost microbial communities from Stordalen Mire near Abisko, Sweden - Palsa_T0_1 | ecosystem: Environmental > Terrestrial > Soil > Palsa > Peat permafrost | place: Sweden: Abisko...
GCGCCAAACTCAGGCGCGCGGGCGCGGCCGTGGATCAGTTCCAGTCGTTCGGCCGATTCGACGAGTTGTTCGAGAGCAAGCTGCTCAGTAATCCCCCAACGATGGCGCCGCCGACCTGAAGTGCGATCTGCGTTCCCGCACCCTGTAAAGGCCCCTCGTCCGCGCTGAACATTTCCTCCTGCGCGATGCGCGACACCACCCAGTCGAATTTTCCGCTGGTCACCGCGGCCTTGCAGTAGCGGCACTCGCCGATCTGTGTCAGCGAGACGGGCGCCCCGCAATTGGGACAGGTGTTCTCGAGTGTCCCCGGCTTCTGGGTGGTGGCGACGCCCACGGAGCGTTGAAACGTCCAGTCCTCCGTAAAGGGACGCACGACTCTATCGCCGAAGACGATGCGGTTGTCCTTGTCGACCTCGAAGTCCGCGGCAGCGGCCGAGATCCGCACGGTGATGTCGTCGTACACGCGGCCGTGCACGATGAGGATGGGCTCGATGCGTTGCACCGTGCTCTGCTCCATCACATTGCGGCGGCCCTCGGCCGCCAGGGTTTCGAGTTGGGCGCGCCATGTGAAATACGCACCCGGGCTCAAGAATGCCCGTCCGGCATCGAGATTCTGCTTGCACCACGCATCCTGCAAGGCCATAAAGGCAGTCCTGACGCGCACGCGAAAGGCGTCCGGCGAAAAGGCAGGATCCGCAGCGCGCAGCGCTGCGATGCCCTGACCGACGCTCGGCGCGGCAACCGCCAAGGAGGAATCGTTCGGGTAGCCGACGAAGGGGGCTTCCTCGACGCCGACAACGATCCAGTCGACGCTACCGTTGGTGACGCTCGCGCGACAGTGCGCGCAGGTACCGTCGAGATTCAGGCGTAGCTCCGCGCCGCACGCGGGGCAACGCGCGGCGGTCACACCGCCGTTGGTCGGCGTGATCGCACCGGACTTGCGTGTGAACGTCCAGCGCTCCCCGTGCCGATGATCGGCCTGCTCGTCCGCGATCACCTGATTGCCGTCGCTCAACACCTTCGCCCGGTACACGAGATCGAAATGAACTTGCAATTGTTGACCCGCGTCGTCGCATTGCGCGTCCTGCACGTGCACGGCACGCACGTTCAGGCTCTCGAGCAACGCGTGTCGATGCTGCGCAGCAGACGCGGCGATACCGCCGGCGACCTGCTGGAACACGGCATCGCTCAGAAAGGGCCGCAGCGCCGCGGTGTTGTTCTGCTGAATGCCGCGCTTCACCAAAAAGAAAGTCATTTCCGCCCGCTGCAGGAACACCTCGAGCTCGAAGCCCGGATCCTGCGCGCGGATGCGGTCGACGACCGGTCGCAGCGTCGTCGCGAACGCTGCGGCGGGCAACGATTGCAACCCGATGCCGCTTGTCGCCCTTGCCGCACCGGTCGCGACAGTCTCTCCGAGCGCGGCGCCGAGCACACTCATGACCGCGGCTTGCGCCCCCGGCGCAGGATCCGCCGCGGGCCCGGCTCCGATGCGTTGCGAGCGGCGATACCACATATAGAGCAGCAGCACGATGACCAGCACCGCGAGAAATCCGCCGCCTCCCGAACCTCCGCCATGAAAGAAGTGGTCTCCACCCGAGAATCCTCCTCCGGCGTGGCCCCCTCCACCTCCTCCATGCCCACCGCCGCCTGCCCGCGCGAGCGCCTCCCCAGCGCCGCACAGCACGCCGATCAGCGTCGCGCTGGCACGCGTAGCGCGCTTCATGCAGAGAGCGCGCTTCCACAGCTGGCGCAGAACTTCGCGCCCGGCGCGGCCAACGTGCCGCATTGCGTGCAATGCGTGACCTTGGGAGCGCTGATCGCGGTACCGCAGCTCGAGCAGAACTTTGCGCCGGGAGGGTTCGCCGCGTGGCAATTCGAACACACCACGGCCGCCGCCGCGGGCCCCGCGCCGCCGGCAGGCGGTGTCGCCACGGCAGCTCCGCCGCCGCCGGGCGCGGAGCCGCCTGAGCCGGCGCCGATACCGGCCACGAGACCCCCGAGCCCCATGCCGACACCGAGCACCGCGGCGCCGTTGCCGCCGCCGGCCGCCGCACCCTCGCCGATACCCTTCAACGCAGCCCCGACACCATATTCGCGAAAGCCCCCGGCGAGACGCGTGTACGCGCTGTCTTTGCGCAGTCCCTTGAGAGTCTGCTCATCTTCGGGGGTGAGACTGATGGTGACGTTGCCCAAGCGCGTGATCTTCACACCGTAGGGCAATAGGGCCGCCTGCACATCGGCCAGTAGCGCCGCTTCGATCTCCGCCGTGCGCCCGGCTATTCCGAGCACCGGCCATTTCTCGGCCGTGAGCTTGCGCACCACCCCCGTGCGCAACGACTTCAAGATCTGTTCGCGGGACCAATCGGTGACGAGATCGTTGGAGGCCTGCCGCGTGCCGATCAATGTGAGAATCAACGTCGCCGGATCGTTGACTTTGAGCGCGTATTCACCGAAGACACGGAGGCCTACGGCAAGACCGGTCTCGGGATCCTCGATGTTGTCGATGGGACCGCCGAAAGGCAGGCTCACGAACTCGCGCGAGCTCACGAAATAAAGCTCCGCGCGATACATGTTGTCGCCGCTCGCCCAGTCCACGATGTCGCCGAGGAATGGCAGCAACGCGCCGTCGAGCGTCGAGCGCCCTTGCGGCAACGTCCCCGCCACCTTGCCTTCTTTGATGAACAGCGCCGTCTCGTCGGGCTCGACCGTGACCTGCGTGAACTTGCGGATGGTGAGGTCCGGCCACTTATACAGAATAGCGCCCTTCGCCTCGTCCGGACGCGCGATGAACTGACGGTTCAGATCATTACCCTTTCCGAATAGGCTCACGATGCACCTCATCTATTGTGTGTGTGGCAGGCGAAATATAAGCCCAAATGCGCCGGACTGCGAACGCCGGCATCAGCGTCCCGGGATCAATCGTGGTAAAACCCTCGCTCACTCCGTATCACAAGGTCTCTGCATGCACGACTTCAAAATTCCAGCCCGCTCCCGATCGGCGCGGCTCGCACTTCTCGCCTGCCTCGCCGCCGCCTCCCTCGTACGGGCGGCCGGCAACACACCCCCGACCGCCGCAGGCACCGCTGCCGCGCCGCCGCCCGCCGCCCCCGCGACCGCCACCCCCGCAACCGCCGATCAGCACATTGCGCCGACGATTGCACCACAATATGCCGAACTCGCTCGCAAGCTCTCCAAGGCGCTGCCGGAGTACACCATCGTGCGGATTTCACCGAGCGGTGTCGAAGGAATTCTGGAAGTGCTGATGGAAGACAATCGCATCGTCTATACCGATGCCTCCGGCAAGCACCTCTTCAACGGCCACCTGTTCGATGTCGATGCGCACGAGGATCTCACCGAGCGCCGGATCGAGGCGCTCACTCGTATCGACGTCAAGCAATTGCCGCTCGCCGATGCATTCGACATCGTGCGCGGCGACGGCAAGCGGCAGCTTTATCTATTCGAGGATCCCGATTGTCCCTACTGCAAGAAATTCGAAGAGCAGCTGCGGAAGGTCAACAACGTGACGTTGCATATCTTTCTGTTCCCGCTCACGACCATTCACCCTCATGCCTATGAGCATGCGCTCGGCGTGTGGTGCGCGAAGGACCGCCAAAAGACCTGGACGGACAAAATGATGAAGGACATCGATCCGCCTGCGGTGGCGAAGTGCGCCAATCCGATCGATCGCAACCTCGCCCTCGGCGAGAAAATCCATATCGACGGGACGCCGACGATCGTGTTCGCCGACGGCCGCGTGCGCGCGGGAATGATGTCGGCGGAGGATCTCGAGGCGATGCTCGGCGGCGGTTAGCCGCTGACGCGGCTCCCCGACCCACGCGCGTCTGCACGCGCGTAGATCGGGGAGAGCATTGCCGAGACTACTGCGAGATCGTGTACGAGTACGGTATGCGCACCAGCTCGTCGCCCGTGCCCGAGTTGCCATTGTAGGTGTCGACGTACAGGTAGCCGCTGACGGTGCTCCCCACGGCCGTGGCATCCGGCGTCAGAGTCACCGTGATGGTGCCGCTCGCGCCGGGAGCGAGTATCAAGGGACTGTACGTCGTGCCGCCCAGCACCAAATCCTGCCAGGGATCGCCGGTGTTCGGCGACATCGAGGCATCGAACGGCTGCATGAGAGCAAACGCCGTGCTCGCGACCGGCGTGGTCGGAGCGCCAGCGGGTCCGTACGGCCCGATCAACGAGGGTATGGTGACCCAAGTGCCCCACGGCACTTCGGGCTCGCTCAGCGTGGCGAGCACGGCATCCGGTCCCGCCGGCGCGGCGAAGACATCCGGATTGCCCGTCGCGGCAACGTTGATCCCCACATCGTTATAGGCATCCATTTCGATGGGCGCCGTGGCGGTCGCAAAGAATTGGATGGTGCCGACCTCGGTGGGCAGGACGTACTCCCCGCACTGATTCGGCAGCGTATTGGTGCCGCTGCACGCATAGGACGGCAGCTGCTGCAGGATCGGCGTTTGCAGCCGAGAGTCGACGAAGTACGCGGCAGTCACGGAACCGGTGTTCGTGACGTTCACCGTCACAGTGACCGGATTGCCGCTCGCCGAGAGGAGCGTCGCCGCGTTGTCCGGCAGACCCTTCACCTCCACGCCATTACTGTGACTGAACGAGACTCGGCCCGTGAAGGGTAAGGATGTCTCGTTGCCGGAGACCGTGTAGTTCGTCACCAGCGTGAATCGCCAGCGGCCGGCTTGCGGGGCGTAGTGGCTCAACGTCATGCCGAATTGCTGATTGCCGAATACATCGGCGTTCGGCTGCACGCTCATCTGCATGCCGTTGGGATCGACGAGCACTCCCTCGAGGATGTCGCCGTTATCGGACGTCTGTAGATTCAAGCTCATGGTCCCGTGGCCCGCAGGGACGTTGAACTCGTAGGTCTGGTACGGACCGACATCCGCACGGCCGTTGCCGCCGGTGATGGTGCCCGTGAACGAGCCGCCGGTCGGACCGATGGGTATCAGCGTACGCAGGCTCACCGGGATCTCCGGCACCGTCGTGCCGCTCGCGCAGTTCGACTCGGTGAAGCGAATGGCCGCTCCCAGATCACCCGACTGCGCGGGCATCTGGTAGTCGACCGTGAACGATGCCGACTTACCCGGCGCTATGTCGAGTGCGGACGGATGCACGCGGCCGATCTTGACGTAGTTTTCGGCGGCCCAGGTAAATACGACCGGGCCCGAATAGGACGCCGCGCCGCCGGGAGGACGCGTGAAGAACACCGCGGTCCAGGTGCCGCCGGCGGGCTTCACCACATCGACGTGGCCGTAGCCTTGGCCGAAACCTTGCGGAATCGAATAGATCGCCTGGCGGCCGGACGGATCGATGAGCGATAAGTAGACGATGAGAGAAGTCGACGCATTCTCCTGCCAGGCGATCGACGCGTCCAGATGCGCGGCGCCCGCCGGTACGGTGAACTTGCGCGTGGTATAGGAACGCGGATCACCATCGGGATTGAGGAGCACCGGGTCGCTGGCGGGATCGAGGTTGACGCTGGTCGTCGCTCCCGCGATCGGTGGGCCCAGTGTCTCGAGGGAGGGTGCCAGGTACTGCCTCGACGTACCGGCGTTCGTGACGGTCACCGTCAAACTCTTGGACGTATTCGGCTCGGCGACGGCAATCGCGCTGGTGGGACTCAGTAGCAAGCTCTCGGCCTGCCGCGTCGGTGCGCCATCTTGATCACGGATCGACAAGGCCAGGTTCACCGCCGCCAGGGAGTCGATAAGTCCCGCGCCCTGCTCGTATGCCGGGGCGGAAAGATCTTGCGCCGTGCTCATGATGATCTGCTTCACCAGGGCGGGGCTCGGAGTCTTGCCATGATGGGTACTGCGGTACGCTTGGATGATCAGCGCCGCTTCGCCGGCGGTCAGCGGCGATGACTCGCTGGTTCCTCCGGTGTTCTGTATGGGAGTGGGACCGCCCCGGTAATTGGAGCAATCGTTAAACAGGGCTTCGTTCGTCGAGCACGCGGCCCAGCTGAGGTCGCCGGGCGCCAGGATATCGACGGTTCGCGCCGTGGTCTGGGCAAAGCCGCCCGAGCTCAGCGGCGAGACGTTGTCGCTGATCCAGCCGGGCACTTTCACGAGTGCCTGCGCGCCATAGGTCGTCTGCACGTAGGCGCGATACTGCGTGCTCGCGCCGGCGGCGATGACTTCGAGGCTCGTCGCCGGTGTTCCGTTCGTTCCCGAGTAACCTCCATCGCCCGTGCTTACGACCACCGTCACGCCGGCGGCCACGGCGGCCTCGTCGGCCAACGAAATCGGGTCGTTGTTGTTGTCGGGAAAGGGATTTCCGTCAAAGGATTCGTTGAGCACGTCCACCTTGTCATGGACGACGGCCCACTCGATCGCCTGTACAAAGAAAGACGTCGTGGTAAATCCCGTATAGGAAAACACCTTGAGACCCACCAGCGATGCGCCGGGCGCCATGCCGCGGATACGGATGGTGCATGGCGAGGGCAGCGGATGCGCCGTGGAGACGAACTGGCTGATGTCGTAGGTGAGAACCTTGCCGTTAGACACGTCCTGCGCGGCGATCGAGCTCGCATCCAAGAAGGCTTCACCGCCGTCGGTGGGAGTGCCGGCCGGGTCGCCCGAGAAATTCTCATAGTCGATGAAAACGTGCGAGCCGTCCGCACGGATGAAACTCGGGTTGTTAATGTCGATGCCGTCGGCGATCCACGCCACCTTCACGCCCTTGCCGGTGACCTTCTCGCCGTTGCCGTCCACGACTTCCTGCGCTTGAGGTTTGGACGTGTCGAGATAGGCGGTACGGGTGAGCTGCAACGCTTCGGGCTCGAGGGTATTGCACAGCCCATTATCGGTCGGGGCTGCGCTCGCCGCGCCGGCCGGACTGACGGACTCCTTCTGCCGACGGGGCGAGCGGATGATGGCATCGGGCACCACGGCCTGCACATCGGGATGGCTCGCAAGCGCCGTCGCCTCACTGGCCGTCACCTTGGTCGCGAACGCGTTGATGGTGTTGAACGAGTGCACGGTGTGCGGACCGGATCGTTGCAACATCCCGAGCACGTCCGATTGCGCCGTGGCGATGGCCGCGGCGCGCGGCGTCATCGACTCGCGCGACGGCGGCAGGCTCGACAGCTGATCCTTGAGGATCACGATGACCGGAACCTGCGATGCCTTGGACAGCTGCGCCGTCGTGAGTGAACCCGGCAGCGCGCTGCTTGCCGCCGCAAGAATGGCGCACGAAAACACCAACTTCAATAAGGTTGAGCCCTTCATAGATAGAATCCCCTCGAGTCCGTTTTATTGATTGATTACTGGCCTTCGCTGCACTCCGTGCCCCTGCGGCGACGTGCAGACTAAGACCGCGCGCTTTGCGGCGGCACCTAATCAGCGGGTTGCGTTATGTCAAGCGTCCCTGCCTAGCACGGGGTCATCATATCCCCGATCTTCTTCTACAGGAAACCCGCGTCACGCCGGCAATCCGCCGCTTCTGCTAGGATCGACGTTGGGTTATGTCAACCGGATGAGCCCAGTGCCGGATTACTTCGAAGGTTCCGCTTTGCTCGACGCGCAAGGGGCGAAGCTGATCGAGGCCAACGAGAAGCTGGCTCAGGTTGCCGCGCGGCGCGCGGACTTGTTCTTCTGCGTGGGGACCTCGGCGATCGTGCAGCCCGCCGCCTCGCTCACGGACCTGGCGGTCGACGCGGGCGCAACGACCGTACAAGTGAATCCGAATTCCACCGGCATCGAGGAGCGTGTCACCTTTGCGCTGCGCGGTCCGGCGGGTACTCTCCTCCCAGCGCTCCTCGAGCGCTCCTGGCCTTGCTAGGGCCCACCCGGCGCGCGCAGCAAGTACCGACCCTCGGTGAGCACGAAGCGCTTGAACGCCGCAGCCGTCGGCGACAGCCGCTTCTTCGCCAGGTGCGCGACGTGCCACTGCCGGATCACCGGCGTGCCGCTCACATCCAGGACCACCAATCTTCCCGTTTGCAGTTCGAGGTCGAGGGTGTGTCTCGAGATGAAGCTCACGCCCATACCTGCCATGACCGCCTGCTTGATGGTTTCGTTGCTCGCCATTTCCATGGCCACGCGAAAATTGAAGCGTCGTTCGTCAAAGAACTGCTGCATGGCGAGGCGCGTGCCGGACCCGGGCTCGCGCACGATGAAGGTCTCGCGCGCCACCCGATCGGCGGGCACGCGTCGCACTCCGGCCAGAGGATGGTCGGGGGCCGCGATGATCACGTGGGGGTTCGGCGCAAATGCCTCGGCGACCGTGTCGAGGGTCTGCGGCGAGCGGCCCATGATGGCGAGATCGACTTCGTTCGCGACCAGCTGCTCGATCACCGAATCGCGATTGTTCACTGCCAGACGGATGTCGAGCTGCGGAAAATCCTTGCCGAAGCGCGCGAGCAGCCGCGGCGCGAAATACTTCGCCGTGCTGACCACGGCGAGGTTGATGCGTCCGCGCTTCAGTCCCTTCAGGCCGTCGATCGCCTCCTCCGCATCTTTGAGCGAGCGCAGAATCTCGCGCACGCGCGCGAGCAGTTCCTGTCCGGCCTCGGTCACGTGCAATTTCTTGCCGATGCGCTCGAACAGCGGCAGGCCCGCGTTGCTCTCGAGCTCTTTGATATGCATCGAAACGCCCGGCTGGGTGAGATGCAGCTGCTGCGCGGCCTTGGAGAACGAGCGGTTGCTCGCCGCGGCCTCGAACACCCTCAACTGGCGGAGAGAGACGTGTTGAATCGACATGGAATCCCTCGATGCGGTGCCCGGGAGTAGCATAAGGCAAAGCTTATTCTGTACCGAACTATTATTGATTATCGCTGATGGATTGGCGGGTCTAGAGTCTGACGGGTCCCAGGCGTCAATCCACTCCAGGAGCCGCGCGAAATGACCGAGCAGCGAGATCGATATCAAGCGGGAGTCATGCCCTACGCCCAGATGGGGTATTGGGATCCGGATTACGAGCCGCTGGACACTGACCTGATTGCCCTATTCCGTATCACGCCGCAGGAGGGCGTCGATGCCATTGAAGCGGCGGCGGCCGTCGCGGGCGAATCGTCGACGGCGACCTGGACCGTCGTCTGGACCGATCGACTGACCGCCTGCGATCGCTATCGCGCCAAGGCGTATCGCGTCGAGCCCGTGCCGGGCGCTCCTGGACAATACTTCAGCTATATCGCATATAACCTTGATCTATTTGAAGAAGGATCGATTGCAAACCTGACGGCATCGATTATCGGCAATGTCTTCGGCTTCAAGCCCTTGAAGGCGTTGCGGCTCGAGGACATGCGTATCCCGGTCGCCTATCTCAAAACCTTTCAAGGACCCCCCACAGGCATCGTGGTCGAGCGCGAGCGGTTGGATAAGTTCGGCCGCCCGCTGCTCGGCGCAACCACCAAGCCCAAGCTCGGCCTGTCCGGCAAGAACTACGGCCGTGTGGTGTATGAAGCCTTGAAGGGCGGTCTCGACTTCGTGAAGGACGACGAGAACATCAACTCCCAGCCCTTCATGCACTGGCGCGACCGGTTTCTTTACTGCATGGAGGCCGTGAACAAGGCGTCAGCGGCAACCGGTGAGGTGAAGGGTCACTACCTCAACGTCACCGCCGGCACCATGGAGGATATGTACGAGCGTGCCGACTTCGCCAAAGAGCTGGGGTCGTGCATCGTGATGATCGACCTCGTGATCGGCTACACGGCCATTCAGTCCATGGCCAAATGGGCCCGTCGCAACGACATGATCCTGCATTTGCATCGCGCGGGGCACGGCACTTACACGCGTCAGAAATCCCACGGCGTCTCCTTCCGCGTCATCGCGAAATGGATGCGCATGGCCGGTGTTGACCACATCCATGCGGGCACGGTCGTCGGCAAGCTCGAAGGCGATCCCAACGTCGTCAAGGGGATATATTCGAATTGCCGAGACAGCCTTACCCAGAGAAACCTCGAGCACGGTGTTTTCTTCGATCAGGACTGGGCGGGATTGCGCAAGGTGATGCCCGTCGCCTCGGGCGGGATCCATGCGGGGCAAATGCATCAGCTCATCACGTATCTCGGTGAGGACGTGGTCCTGCAGTTCGGCGGAGGCACCATCGGCCACCCTCAGGGCATTCAGGCGGGAGCGACTGCCAATCGGGTGGCACTCGAGACCATGATCAAGGCGCGCAACGAGGGGCGCGACATCTGGAACGAGGGACCTGACATCCTGGCCGCTGCCGCCCGCTGGTGCGCGCCGCTGCGCGCCGCCCTCGAGACTTGGAAGGATGTGACCTTCAATTATCAATCGACCGACACCGCGGACTTTGTGCCGACGGCGACCGTCGCCTGAAAGGAATCAGTATGCGCATCACCCAGGGGACCTTCTCCTTTCTTCCCGATCTCACCGACGACGAGATCCGCGCCCAGCTCGACTACGCGATCGAGCAGGGCTGGGCCATCGGCATCGAATACACCGACGATCCGCATCCGCGGAATTGTTACTGGGAGATGTGGGGAAACCCGCTCTTCGATCTGCAGGATTCCGCGCGCGCCATGCCCGAGATACTGGCCTGCCGCGAAACGCACCGGCGGTGCTATGTGAGGGTGAACGCTTTCGACTCGACGCGCGGCTTCGAGACGACGCGCTTGTCGTTCATCGTGAATCGGCCGGCCGAGGAGCCCGGCTTTCTCCTCAAACGCCACGAGTTGGAAGGCCGGCACATTCAATACACCCTCGAGAGCTACGCCGCGCAAGCTCCCGCAGGGCGCCGCTACGAGTAGGACATGACGTGAACCAGGCGAGCGGAAGCGTGATACAGGCCGACGGGCTCGACGGTGCGTCGGAGCGCATCGACCTGCGCGCGCTGCTCGCGAGCTCGCAGGTGAGCGGCGTGCTGGACGAGCTCGATCGCGAGCTCATCGGGCTCAAGCCTTTGAAGGCGCGAGTCCGCGACATCGCCTCGCTCCTGCTCATCGAGCGCGCCCGCGCGCAGCTCGGTCTGGTCGCCGGATCACCCTCCTTGCACATGTCCTTCACCGGCAATCCAGGTACCGGCAAGACGACGGTGGCGCTGCGCATGGCGCAGATCCTGCACCGCTTAGGCTACGTGCGCAAAGCCCAGGTGACGGCAGTGACGCGTGACGATCTCGTGGGGCAGTACATCGGCCATACCGCCCCGAAAACCAAGGAGGTACTCAAGAAGGCCATGGGCGGCGTGCTGTTCATCGACGAGGCCTACTATCTGTATCGTCCCGAGAACGAGCGCGACTATGGCCAGGAGGCAGTCGAGATCCTGCTGCAAGTCATGGAGAACCAGCGCGCGGATTTGGTCGTGATCCTAGCCGGCTACCGCGAGCGTATGCAGGTTTTCTTCCGCTCCAATCCCGGGCTCTCGTCGCGCATCGCGCATCACCTGGATTTTCCCGACTACGGCGCGGACGAGCTCGAGGCGATCGCCCAATGCATGCTCGACTCCATGCAATATCGGTTGAGCGACGGCGGCCTCGAGGCCCTGCGCGAGTACATCCCATTGCGCATGCAGCAGCCGCACTTCGCCAATGCGCGCTCGATCCGCAATGCCCTCGACCGAGCCCGGCTGCGGCAGGCGAATCGGCTGTTCGCTCAGGCCGGCCGCGAGATCACCCGCGAGGAGCTCATGACCATCGAGGGCGAGGATTTGCGGGCGAGCCGGGTGTTCTCGTGAAGATCAAGGCGATCATCTTCGACGTCGACGGCACGCTTGCGGATACCGAGGATGCGCACCGCCAAGCCTTCAACAGCGCCTTCGCGGAGCATCGCCTCGACTGGCATTGGAGCACGTCAGACTACGTCCGCTGGCTCGCCGTCACCGGGGGCAAGGAGCGATTGGCGGCATTCGTCGACTCGCTTCCCCATTCGAGCGAGGAACGCGCGGCGCTCAAGACGCGCATTCCGGCCATCCATCGCACCAAGAGCGACCACTACGCACGCCTCGTGCGCGGGGGCCGCGTGCCATTGCGCGCCGGGATCAAGCGCCTGCTCAAAGAGGCTGAGAGTGCGGGCGTAACGCTCGCCATTGCCTCGACCACCACGCGAGAGAACATCGACGCCCTGCTCGGCGCCCATTTCGGCGCGGGCGCCGACGGGCGCTTCAGCGTCATCGGCGCGGGCGATGCGGTAGCGCAAAAAAAGCCCGCGCCGGATATCTATCGGTTCGTGCTCCGCGAGCTCGGCGAATCGTCCGCCGACTGCGTCGCCGTCGAGGATTCGCTCCAGGGACTTACCGCTGCGCAACGCGCGGGACTCTTTACCGTGGTCACACCGAGCGATTGGACCTGCGGAGAGGATTTTTCCGCTGCGGATCTGCTACTGACCTCCTGGGATTCGTGCGACAGGCCGCTCCTGGAGCTCGAGTATGCCTTTGCGGCCAAATTGGGCCGGCGCCCGCGATACGCTGCTGGGAGGTAAGCATGAGTACCAGAGAAAAAAAGACCATCACGGAATTCATGATCGAGGAGCAACGGCGCTTCCCCGAGGCCACCGGTGATTTCACGGCGGTGCTCAATCACGTGCGTCTCGCGTGCAAGCGGATCAGCTTCATCGTCGGACGCGGCGCGCTCGGCGCCGCGCAGGGCGATGCCGAGGCGATCAATGTGCAAGGCGAGCCGCAGATGAAACTCGACGTCATCGCCAACGATATCTTTCTGCGCACCAGCGAGTATGGCGGGCATCTGGCGGGCATCGTATCCGAGGAGCTGGCCGCCCCCTATGCCATTCCGGAGGAATATCCGCTCGGCAAGTATCTGCTCGCTTTCGATCCGCTCGACGGCTCGAGCAACCTCGACGTGAACGCCCCGGTCGGCAGCATCTTCTCGGTGCTCGAGGCGCCGCGTAAGGCCAAGCCCGCGTGCGTGGAGGACTTCCTGCAGCCCGGATCGCGGCAGCTGTGCGCAGGCTATGCGATCTACGGCGCGACGACCATGCTGGTGCTCACTCTCGGGCGCGGCGTTCACGGGTTCACTTTGGACCGCGGCTTCGGGGAATTCGTCCTGACCCATCCGAACATGACCATCCCGTCCGACACCAACGAGTTCGCCATCGACGCCTCCAACGAGCGCTTCTGGGAGCCGCCCGTGAAACGCTATGTCGTCGAGTGTCTGCAGGGTCACTCGGGCCTGCGCGCCAAGGACTTCAACATGCGCTGGATCGCCTCGCTGGTCGCCGAGGTGCATCGAATCTTGATCCGCGGCGGGCTCTTCATGTATCCGCGGGATACCAAGGTGCCGAGCAAGCCGGGCCGTTTGCGGCTGCTCTACGAGGCCAATCCCATGGCGATGATCGTGGAGCAGGCGGGCGGCGCCGCTTCTTGGGGACGCGGTCGGGTCCTCGACTGCGTGCCGAGCGAACTGCATCAGCGCATCCCCCTGATTCTCGGCTGCCGTTCGGAGGTCGAGCGCATCGAGCGCTACCATCTGGAGCACGATCAGGGGCTGGATCGCATCTACAGCTCGCCCCTGTTCAAGGAGCGCTCGCTTTTCATCCAGAGTGAGTGGACTTAGAGGGGGGATCATGTCAGCGAAGCATCCCATTATCGCGGTCACGGGCTCCTCGGGTGCGGGCACGACGTCCGTGACGCGCACGTTCAACTCAATTTTCCGCCGCGAGCGCATCAACGCGGTGCTGGTCGAGGGCGATTCTTTCCACCGCTACGACCGGGAGGAGATGAAAGAAAAAATGGCCGAAGCGGGCACGCGCGGCGATCAGCATTTCAGTCATTTCGGGCCCGCCAACAACCTGTTCGAGGAGCTCGAGACGCTGTTTTCGGACTACGGCGAAACGGGCGGCGGCAAGACTCGCCGCTACCTGCACAACGACAAAGAAGCGGCCCCCTACCGGCAGGAGCCGGGCACCTTCACCCCCTGGGAGGAGATTCCCGAGGGGACCGACCTGCTCTTCTATGAAGGCCTGCACGGCGCGGTGGTGACCCCCGAGGTGAACGTCGCCCGGCACGCGGATCTCATCATCGGCGTGGTGCCCATCATCAATCTCGAGTGGATCCAGAAGCTGCATCGCGACCGCGACTCACGCGGCTACTCCACCGAGGCGGTGGTCGACACGGTACTGCGGCGCATGCCCGACTATGTGAACTACATCTGTCCGCAATTCTCCCAAACCCATATCAACTTTCAGCGCGTGCCAACGGTGGATACTTCCAATCCGTTCACCGCGCGCTACATCCCGACCGCGGACGAGAGCTTCGTGGTAATCCGTTTCAAGAATCCGAAGGGCATCGATTTTCAGTATCTTCTGTCCATGATTCACGATTCCTTCATGTCGCGGCCGAATATCATCGTGTGTCCCGGCGGGAAGATGGAGCTCGCGATGCAGCTCATTTTGACGCCCATGATCCTGAAGCTCATGGACGTGCGTCGCCGCGCACTGGGACTGCAGCCCGCGCGCGTGCCGTTGGGAGCGGTCTAGCACGCGCTGCACGCGACTTATCGGCCGCGCGGGCAGCCGATCAATTACAATCGTTGCGTCACCATGCGCAACCCCACGCTTTCCGCCGTCACCGCGGTCCTCTCGCCGTCCAATAACCGCCTGCGCGGCATCATGTCCATGATCGCCGCCGTATTCGTCTTCGCCATCATGGACTCGCTGCTGAAGCGCTTGTCCTCGCATTACGGGCCGATGCAGGTCGCCTGCCTGCGCTGCTTCTCCTCGCTCGCGCTCCTA
>Ga0302324_100016555_pt1 | contig 14680 bp, 13 predicted proteins | sample Palsa_T0_1_FD_201949 | JGI IMG/M metagenome (GOLD analysis project Ga0302324, IMG submission 201949) | Peat permafrost microbial communities from Stordalen Mire near Abisko, Sweden - Palsa_T0_1 | ecosystem: Environmental > Terrestrial > Soil > Palsa > Peat permafrost | place: Sweden: Abisko...
AAACGCTAAAAATGCCGGTCCGTTCAGTGGGGCCTACGGGATGGTACTATGCCGGATACCGGACCCTTAGCCGGATACCAGTCCCATGTTGACCGAATTGCAGCTCAAGGCGCTCAAGCCTGCCCCCGCCGAGTACAAAGTCCTAGACTCTCCGGGCCTGTACGTCCGAGTGCGAGAGAACGGCACCAAATCGTTTTTATCGCGCTACACCGCCCCCGATGGCCGCGAAGGGCTCCTATCTCAGGGCGTATGGCCAGACGTACCGCTGAAGCGAGCCCGCGAAAAGCATGCCGAGCTGCGCCGCCATGTGGCAGATGGCGTGGACCCGAGCGCCCTGCGCAAGGCGGCTCGCGTGGCGCGCCTGGATACCTTCGCGTCACTCGCCAGTGAGTGGCTAGCAGGCCGGGCTAAGGTGCAGAGCCCCAAGACCGTGGCAAAGGCCAAGGCGCTATTGGAACAGCGGCTACTTCCGGCTTTTGGATCGCGTCCGGTCAGTTCCATCGACGCCGCCGACCTTTTGGCGATCTTGAAGAGGGTGGAAGCCGACGGGAAACATGAGACTGCCCTGCGCATCAAAATCCTGTTCAGCGCCATTGCCCGTTACGCGATTGGCCATGGCAAATGCCTGCGCGACGTATCGCAGGATCTGCGCGGCGCGTTGCTTCCGGTCAGCGGCGTGCACCATGCCGCCGTCACGGAACCGCGCGCCATCGGCCAGTTACTCCGGGCCATCGACAGTTACACCGGTTTCACGTCCGCCAAGTACGCGCTGCGCTTAAGCCCGCATGTATTTTTGCGACCGTCCGAATTGCGCTGCGGTGTCTGGGCGGAAATCGATTTTGACGCCGCCGAGTGGCGCATCCCGGCAGCGCGCATGAAAATGAAATCCGAGCACATCGTGCCGCTCAGTCGCCAAGTGCTACAGCTCCTGCGCGACCTGCACACCCAGACCGGTGACGGCGCGCTCATGTTTCCCGGCTTGCGGGAGACCAGCAGGCCGATTTCCGACAATACGGTGGCGGCGGCGCTGGCGACCATCGGCTACAGCAGCAAAATCCAAACCGCACATGGTTTTCGTACGCTGGCATCCACACGATTGAATGAAATGGCCGTGAACAGCGACCTTATCGAACTGCAACTCGCGCACGTCCCGACGAACGCTGTTCGGGATGCTTATAACCGTTCATCCCGCCTGCCCGAGCGGCGGAAGATGATGCAGCAATGGAGCGATGCTCTTGATGCCCTGCGCAAGGACGGCGCACCGCCGCAGGGGGCCGCGTAGCCGCTGAAAAGGGAGCTGGATCAAGGGAGGGAACGGTAATCTTTCCGCCAATTGGCGGAAAAAAGAGAGGCCGACCGAAAAAAGGCATGACGCAGGCGCGCATCGCCGCGTCGTTAGACCTCAAACTTCGCACGTTCGAACGATTCCGCAGAATTCACCGGGACGGCGTCCCAGAACTAATGGACACTGAGCCCGTGCTTTGCTCCTCCTGCAAACACTATTTGTGATACTCACCTCGTGAGCCTCGATTCACCGCGAACACCATCCAACCTCGCATCTCCATCATTGACCGCCACTCCACACTACCCAGAACAGGGAGAATGCTAAAATTATAGAGTCCTATCAGATTGCTTGACTGCTCAATGACCACCGCCCGCAACGGTAAAGCAATTCGAAAGATGCTGCGCGCCGCAGAACGCGCCCGAAAGGTTCACGCGAGACTGTCGCCACCTCCTGCACCGTCACGGCCATGCTGGCAACCGCCGCATCCGCGAAGTTATTACGTGGCACTCGCAGGGCGCGATTTTTGGCCAGCGGATTACACACCGCCCATCGTGCTACGGAAGAGCGCCTAACATGCCCACCCGTTTAGGCTACACCGCGCGCAACGAACGCCCTGCACCTTATATCTGCGGCGGCTGCGGCCATGTGGCGCTCGATCTCGGTGCGCGAGGTGTTTGGATACCGCCGACGCGCACGTCGGGCGTCGAATATTCGCTATGTGAAACATGCGCGGCGGGCATGAAGGCTGATCCCGGCAAAATGCATGCGCTCGTGAGCGCGCGCATGTTGAACGCGTGGGAACGGGCGATTTGAAATCGGGGTTTTTGGCACTTTTGCTAAAATATAGTTGTACACCATGAAAAGGAGACCTATGACCGTGAAGAAGACAAGCGCACCTGCCGTGGAGCGCATCGGCATTTCCGGCGCGGCGCAAATGCCGAGCGGCAGCCGTAGGCTTGCACCCGACAAAGTGAAAAAAGCGCAATCCATGTTTGACACGCGAGCCACTACGCTGCCACGTGATCGACAGTTGACGAAGCGGGTAGGCCGTAATCAGCAGCTAGCGGACTTGATCGTAAAGGCGGCGCGGGAAACCGGCGATTCGGTTGCGGCTATTCACACGGCGCACGTTCGTGGGCCGCAAAAGTTTCTAGGTTAAGTTTGGCGCAATCAATGGGGCGTCAAACAGCGGATCGAAGAATGCCCATTCATTCGAGACTTGGCTTCCGTGCGCCGCGCGCAATGGCGCTTACGCCAAGACCTTAACTATTTGACGCCCAATTGCGGCGTCTTACAAGAATCAGACGCCGCAATTGGGAGTGATGCAATATGCCAGAGTGTTTTTAGCTTAGCGAGCCTCAGAGATTGCGTATATCTGGTACACGCCGTTGCTAACAGCGTGAAAGACCTGCAAATTCGCGCGAATGGCTGCTGGAGAATCGGAAAGCGTAAAGCGGCAACGCGCGAATCCGGAATAGGGAGTGGGATCCGCAATCTCGACAGAAGTGCCCGCAGGAATAGTAAGTTTGCTTGTGCCCGATGAGGCAAGCACGCTACCGTCCTGCCCTATCAGTTCGATCGAGATGGTCAGCGAGGCCGTGGTGATATTTACGGCATTGCAGGCGTGATAGCTCGCGGTGTCGGCCCACAGCGGCGACGTATTAAGGACCTGCGTTAGTGAAATATCCCCGGCAGTGCTCGCATGTGCGGCGCCGACGTATACGAGCGCACTCATTGCCAATAGCGGTACCGACAATGGGTTCTTTCTCATGATGCTAGGCATTTCTGTTCCTCCCCGTTATGAATTAATAAATAGACGATCAAAGCGGTATCGCCATGCGATGCGCTGTGATCCGCATGATAATTTAACACAGCGAGCTTTATTGGTTGTTGCGTCGAGATTGCACGGAGATTCCCGGCTCACCTAGCGCCCGCTAACGGCAGGACTCCGACGGTGGTGTTGTATCTTGCCGCGACGCGGCATCCAGGCGCGCGGCTCATTCGTGCGCGCCTATGCGCCCTGGCGCTTGTCGTCAAGCATGAGGCAGCCATCCGCGCCATTGCGGACGTGCTTCTCGAAAGGCGATCATTGACCGGGCGGGAGGCACATCAAATATTTAGCCGTAGCAGTTGGCCTGCGGCGGCGCTGGCATTGATGGCAGATTGCTCTAGACGCTTGCCTCGCCTCGCATCTCTAACTTCGCAATTCTTTGCAGCCAAAGCCGCACCTTTTTGCCCGCCACCCTGGCCGCAGCGAGTTCGCCCTTGGCGCGAAGCACTATAGCCTCGCTCGCCCAGTGGTATGCGCGCGCATGGGCCTTAATGTAGATCGCGTCAACCGGTATTTTCTGCATCGGCATTTGGATTCACCGCCATTGTTATCAATGATTGTTAGCGGTCCATCGCTATGCTGACACATGCAATGCATCAGCACCGTATGGAAATACGTGTAGGAGATTTCACACGCACTACTTCCGCAAATCCGTGCGGTGTCGCACATAAGACCTGAAAGGTTGACGCTATTTGCTTCTTTCCAGTTCGTGCTGCGCTGCACCGTCAATGCGTCAAGCGTGAGTCCGCTAGGCGCGCGGTCGCGGCGACGTTGCTCGCAGGGGGATCATTGACGGGCGGCGAAGCACACGGGATTTTCAACCGCGCAATCTGGCCAAGCGGCAGCGCTGGCAACGATTTCTCGGGCACGTTTCGTGTCGCCTCAATTCAGATCATTAAAGTCTTGGCAAAAGGCCGCCAGCAAGTCGCGCGCATCACGTGTCCCTGCGGTCATGTGGCCGAACTTGCGGCAGAGTTGTTGCGCGGCCTTGTGGGCCGCGCACTGCGCGCAAAGCTCAAATGCACTCAATGCGGGGCGCGTCATGCGTCCGTCTCGATCCGCTGGCAATGTCCGCCAAAAGTTGACGGCATGCCGTGGCAATAGGGTTGCGGAGGCTAATCGCGGATCGAGGAAAATCCTTAACTCAAACTAAAGCCTTTGCCGTGCTGAATAATTTCGGCAGTGTAAGAAATTAACAAACAGAGGTCCCGATTCTGAATTCCATATTTTCGTCTTTCCTCGCCATCCATGGTCTCTATATTTTCAAGAATCTGGGCGGCATACCATGCCGCAAATTCTTCGTTGCGCTCCAGAAGTCCGGTTGTCATCGTGTCGCCACCACGCTCTTTGAGATAGTCGAGCAGCGTTCCATTCCTTGCGCGGCTCTTTACGTCTTCTAGAGTGATGTCATCGCAATCACCGGAATCGAGCATGCTACTCAGCCCAAAAAGTACCATGGCTAGCGATGACACGTGAAAAGGTTTGTGATTCATATCAGTTGCTCCCTGTGAAGTTAATGCTACCGCCGACGACGGCGTATTTTTGCTGCGCGACTCTTCAACGCTTCGACGATGGCGGCGTCGATCTTTTCTCTTGTGAGAATCGAATACGGATCGATCTTCGGCCTTGGTGCAGTTGCAGCAACCCAATCCTCCAATTCCTGAATCGTGGACGCCGCGCGGCCATGAGCTTCTGCAAATTGCTTCAGAAGCGCGGTGCTTTGAAGGTGCCAATATAATTCTGCGTCGCGTTGGAGCGCTGCGTCTCTAAAGTTTAATGTTGTCCCGTTCACGGTGGGCTCCTCGATAAACGATGGCGGATTTCGGATCGGCGTCAATTATTTGGCGGCTCGTTTGTGCTGGGCTATCTTCAATAGATGCGTACGCAGGCGCTCGATGGCCTTCACCGTTGCTTGCAGGGCTTTGGCGTATTCGCGAGCGTCGTCGGCAGTGAGGATGTCGCGGGTTATCATTTCGCGGTGCGACTCGTACGTGGACCGCCCTGCGTCTTCTAAGAGAATCAAGCGCGGAACATCGAACTTGATCATTCTGCTAGGACGCGAGCCAACTTCTTCAGGCCGCGTCGTTGCTCTGCCGATGGACCGTTTTGGCTCGGGAGCAGCCGCGTCGCCCATTTCATCGGCAAGCGTAGGCTCGGCAGAAACCGCATCGCGTTTCGGGTTGGGCGACGCAAGCATTGTGAGTACGTCACGCAGGGCAAGCGTGGCGAGTTCCGAAAGGCTGTCGGGATCGCCGCGCACGTGCCGCGCGAGCTTCATATAGTTCTGCGCCTGTCTTTCGCCGATGTCTGCGCAATGCTGCGCGAGCGATTGCAGCCCCATGCCCGGCGCGCAGGCTTCCTTCGCCTCCAGCAGCGCCGCGCCCGCTGTGCAGGCGTGATGCACGGCCAAGCCCGCATGCTCATGTGCGGCGCGATGTGCGACGTTGGCACGCTCAAACGCCTCGGCCTCGATTCCGCAGACAATATCGGCGTTCATGAGCTGGTGACGGCGTGGCGCATATTCGTTGCGCCGCCTGCGAAATCGCAAGGTTTCAGCTTGATCATGTCCGGCCCGCTCCTGCGATGGGGCGACGCCGGTCATAAAAAAGGCGACGCCCGAGTTACGATTCTCGTGAGGCCGCCATGCCGTAGGACCGCGGTTTAGGAATCACCGCGAACCGAGCCCAAAAAACCAAGGCTCTGTCGATCATCATGCGCGCGTACGCATTCGACCGCAAGATCGGGGAATATTCGGGAATGCAATTCCGCTGCCCGCGTCGGCCGTGCTACCGCGGACCCGCAGCAACCCGCCCCGCCCTCGAAGTGCCGAGGCTTGCCGATTACCTACGCGGATACCCGCCCAGCCCCGCGCGAAAACCCTTTAAAACATGCCATAAACTATGGTTTTTAGGTTCCAACCCCGGGAGCCAGTTATCCATAAATATCGAGCACTTCGGAACCAGTAGCGGCCTCCGCTCTCCAATTCACTTCAAATTCCGTGCAAATCAGTGCACTTCGACACTCGCCGCTACCGCAAGTGGTGGGCAGTACGAGGCGGCCGATACCAAGGTCCGATTGTTTTCCAGTGCTCGCGATCGAATACTTGAAGTCGGGCAGTGACGGGTGCAGCGGCCATTACAGTTTGCCCAGGGGCTCGTGTAGGGGCTCCGGAGCTTGTCTCTTACCGCCAGCATTGAATGATGAGGGAGTCAAATGAAGACCGCGATGCCTACAGTTCTTGCCACTCTGCTCGCGACCGCTTTCGCCGCCGTGGCGAGTGGTGCCGTGAAGAGTGTCGTTCTGGTCCATGGTTCGTTCGCCGATGGATCGGGCTGGAAGCCGGTCGCAGACATCCTGCAGCGTGACGGTTATACCGTGCAGGTGGTTCAAGAGCCCCTGACCGGTTTGGCGGCCGACGTCGCGGCCACACGCTTGGTACTTGACCGCGCAGGCCCGTGCGTGCTCGTAGGGCATAGTTGGGGTGGAATGATCATCACTGAGGCCGGCACCCGCTCGAACGTTCGGAGCCTTGTGTACGTGTACGCCTTTCAGCCGGAAGTCGGAGAGACTGCCGGGGCGCTGCAAGCCAAGACTCCACCTGCGTCAAACAACGTAGTGTCGGTTGGGGGAGGGTTCGTACAAGAGAGGCCGGAATCCTTCTCCGCAGATTTTGCTGCCGACGTACCGAAAGCGCTTTCAGAGTTCATGGCAATCTCTCAAGCGCCCATAACCGCCGCCAGCTTTTCCGCGAAGACCACCGTCGCGGCGTGGTCCCGGAAACCTACCTACGCGGTGGTCTCCGAGCAGGATCGGATGATAAATCCCGACCTCGAACGATTCATGGCGACCCGAGCAAAGTCCCAGACGATCGAGCTTGACGGAAGTCATTCCATATTTCTCTCGCATCCCAAAGAAGTGGCCGCGCTTATTGAGACCGCGGCGAAGGCCGCAAAGTAGTTTGCCAGCTGATCGTGGCCGACACTTTTGTTCGCAACGGCTGAGGTACGGAAGCGTCGGCAGTATCGTGGACCATCGTACAGCCAAACTAGAACCGAGGTGTGCAGTGCTTAGAAATACTTGGATCAGCGCCCTCATGGTGATAGTCGCCTGTCCGAGCGGAGCTCAAGCGCCGGCAACGCCCGCGGCTTCGAAAGTTGCCACGGCGGCGCCCTCAACGACAACCACGCCCGTGCAGCGTGCGGACTCCACTCCCAAGGGTAAGCTCAAAAATCCCTACAAGGACTCCAACAAGGCTATCGTCGACGCTGGAGCGAAGTTATTTGGCGGCGCGTCTTGCAGCGGGTGTCATGGCGGCACAGGTGGCGGGGGAATCTGTCCGCCGCTGGCGAATGGCGTGTGGATCTACGGCGGCGATGATGACACGCTCTTCAGGTTGATCACATATGGGAGTCAAACTCTGCTCAGCAGGGGCTATATCCGAACGGGTCTGGAAAATGTCGTGGCTCCGATGCCGGCCATGGGCGGTGCCATCGCGACGGACGATGATTTGTGGCGGATCCTCACCTTCATTCGCGCGCAGTACCATGGGCCGGCCGAGTGCAAGTTCGGTTGCCCGGCAGAAGGAGGTGGGCGATAGGCCAACATGTGCCCTGAGGTGGTGCTGCTCGGGAGAGGCCCGCAGGGGCGCCAATACTTGGATTGTCCGATGTTCTGAATTGAACCCGCCGCTTGCCAAGGTTGCGGCGAGCCCTTTTTTGAGGCTCTACGGAGCCACCTGTCTCCTGTTTGTTCCCGGAAGGTCATTGACGCGGGTGCGAGCCCGGCGGGGATTGCGATTTTGTCGGCGCTGTCGTCGTGAGTGCGGCGCATGGAATGGGGATAGATCGCACGCGTCGTGCGCTTGCTCGCGTGCGCGAGAATTTCTTGCGTTAGTTTGAGCGAAACACCCGCTTCGTGCATCAGCGTCCGCGCCATCCGGCGCAGGTTAAAGAGTCGGAGGGCCGGCACTTGAGCCGATCAAAGGCCCACCGACTGCAGCACTTCGACCTCGCGAGCCGTGAGATCGCCCGGCGAAGCCATGCCGGCGACGGAGCTTTCTGCTACTTGGAGGCGTCTGGCTTTGGCTTCGTCCCGACCCAACTCCAACCTGTAACCAGCCAGCCGCTTGCCCCCTTCTGAAGCGTATACACGATCTGCGCCTCTTCCCGCATTGCCACGCCCTTCTGTTTGAAGGTGTAGTGGGCCGGGAGGACGACGTAACCACGATCCGCGTTAACAACCACACGCGTCGGCTTGCCGTTCGTCTCCACGTCGTCCGTGATTCCTGCTGCCTGATCGGCGGCTTCAAGCGCTTTGCTCCACCTCTCAAACGCATCCGATCCCACCCACACGTGCGGCGGAGCGTCATCAATAATGACTATTCCATTGGGCGCGATCGCAGTTGCCGCCGTCTTCATGTCACCCTTGTTAAAACTATCGACCATCAGACGAATAGGCGCGAGAAGCGCAGCGTCTGGAGTCGCCGCGGCAGCGGCCACCGAAATAACAAGAACGGCGATGGCTCCCAGACAGGCGAATATCTTCATGACTGCCCCCTCAGATTATTTTGATTATCGGCCAAGTAGTCGCGACCGCGTGAGCTTAACTGCAGTTATGTAGCAACTCCGCACTACCGTGTCACGCGATCAATAATCCGCAGGATGCGTCTGACGGCCAAGCTCGGAGTGGAGATCTGTTCTTTGCTGATTGGCCGTGTTTCAATTTGTTCCAGCTGTGCCCTATCGCAGGTATGCGATATTCAACTTTCTCCCATGCCACGGCCCTCTTTGCTTTCGCTCCCTCTATTGAACGGTCAGCAACTTCGTCACGGACGTACTTGCTGCGTGCGTGGCATCGCCGGCGTAGGCCGCCGAGATGCTGTACGTGCCCGTGGAGAGTGAGGTTGTCACGGATGCGACGCCGGCGGGGTTTAGCGAATTGGTCCCAATCACCGAAGTCCCGTTATAGAAAGTCACGTTGCCGGTGGGAATCGATGCCCCCGGAAGCGCGGCAACCGCCCCCTGTACCTTCACCGGCGTGCCTGAGGTTACCGGGTTCGGCAAGAGGGCGAGCGCCGTGGCTGTAAATAGGCTCACGCCCCAACCCGGTGCCTTGGCGGCTAGGTGCCGAGTGTTGCTCGCATCGATATATCCAATCAAAACGCCGGAGCCATTGAGCAGAAGGTCAGTTGCACTCGTGCTATCGGGACTGCTGAAGCTGGCGCAGCTGGCGGTGTACTCGTTTCCGTTCCAAACGAACGATGAGTTTGCGTTCGGCGGCTCCTGCGGTCCGTCAGTGAAATCAGCAAACGGGGCATAGCCGCACCAGTTATCCAGCTCGATCTCAAATGCGCCTCCCGGTAGGGAGTTGCTCGCCTTAAGGGTCCAGACGATGACTTCGACATCCGGTGGAAGCGTGAAGTCCAGCGGAGGCGAAGCACCCTCATTCACCCACTCGTACATCACCGCGTTCTTGGCCTCCATCGCGGGGATCGTGGGCAACCCCGTCTCAGGATCGGGTTTCGACGCTGGATTGGGAGCCTGCTCCGGATCCGCCGCCCAAACTTGCGACAGAGGCAGTATCGGCTGGCAGGCCACAATTTTATCTCCGGTGGTCACCGTGCCCGGGATAAAGAAGGTAGGCAGGTCTCGCTGCGCGTCGCTGTTGCCATCGATCGGAAGATAAGGATCTCCCCCCCCGAGCGTCTGCCAGTGCTGCATGTCGCACAACTTCCCCGGATTATCGCTGCGGGGTGTTCGACCCGCCAATGCAGCCGGGGGTGCGAGCAACGCCAGGACCAACCCCAAGACCGCAAAAAAATGCTTCATATCGCACCTCACTCAAGCGATTGCGCTAGCTAGTCCAGCGTCGAACAGGGCGGGCGGTCGAAACGCCAGCGCCCCCCCGGACAAAAGTTGCGCTGGGCTTCTTGCCAAAGCAGTTCGCAAAATCCCTTAATACTCGTGCCTCATGCTGGCTACGTCCGGCAAGCTTCAAGACATTCAGCAGGAGAGCAAATTTATCCGCCGATTATCGTAGCTTCCGTTTGAGCTGTCAAAGAACAGCTGGCGCGCGTAGCCCAAGGCGCCGGCGCCGTTAGTCTGTTTGCGTGTGGGCCGTGATCAGCTGCGCGCGTCGGGCAGCGAGCAAGCTGTAAAATCCGTTCGCGCCGAAGCGCTCTGCGAGGACGTGCCGCGCAGCCGCCAGCGCGCGAGTCGCACTGGCATAATCCCCGCTTTGCGCAAGCAGCTGCGCGTTCACAGCGTCCCAGGCTGCATAGCGCCACGCGTTCGGCACATCATTGGGGTGGGCTTTTTGCAGTTGCGTCTTTGCGGCACTCAGCAGTTCCGCGGCACGCGCGCTATCGGCCCCGGCAAGCTCGATATCGGCCTCGTTGAGCAGAACCTGATCGAGTAGCTCATCCTGATCCGGTAGGCGAGCAATCGCTTCGGCTCGGTGAATCTCACTTCGGGCGAGATCCAATTTGCCGTGATAGGCATCTATCATCGCGAGACTGTTGAGGGGCGAGATGAGGTCGTCATGCGTGGCGCCCTCAAATTTCTCAGTCATCGCGAGCGCTTGGCGCAGCAGCGGCTCTGCCTCGTCCACGTGGCCGGCGATCAGGGCCGAGCGTCCAATATTGTTGATGATCGTCGCCACTTCGGGATGCTCCGCGCCGTACACCGCGCGATAGATGGGAAGGGCCTGACGATCGACGGCGAGCGCCTCGTCATATCGACCCGATTGGTAGAGCAGCACTCCCAGAGTGCCGAGCGACTGCGCCGTGAGCGAATGCTGCATCCCGAGCGTTTGTTCGCGCAGTTTGAGTGCCTCGCGCAGCGCAGGCTCCGCGGCGGCAAGATCGCCACTGTAAAAATATGCCTTACCGAGCGAATCCAGCGTTTGGGCGAGCACAGCAGCTTCCCGGGGGCCGCGCTTCCGATCTGCCACAAGGGCCTCACGGCACAGTTGCTCGGCCTCGGGATATTTGCCGAGTTGCACCAGCACGTCGGCGAGGCTACTCAACGCTTCCGAGCGCAGCGGGTCGGATGGCGCGAGGCGGCTGCGCGCCAGGTCCACCGCCTTTCGCTGCAGCAGCGCGGCCGATTCATATTTTCCGGCCAGGTACGCCACCGACCCCGACGCGATCAATGTACGTACGCGGGCATCATCCGGCACCGAGGTGGAGTCCTGATCCGAGCGAGCTTCGCCTAGTAGCTTCGCTGCGGGATCAAAAAGTCCAAGCCCGGCGTACGCCTGTCCCATGGCGGTCAGCAGTTCGGCCCGCACCCGCGGTTCGCCCCGCATACCGTCGCCGCCTGAGGCATTGCCGAGTTCCTGCGCACCCTTGTCCAGGACCTCCTTCACCGTGACCGCATTGCCACGATTCTCGTTGGGATCGGCGAGCTGGAACAGCGACACCATAAATCGCGTGGTGCGATCTGCCGTTGCCGCTTCGGAGCGAGCGGCGTTGCGCTGCGTGAGCGCCATCCACCACGCAATACACGCAAGCACCGTCAAGAGGCAAATCCCGCCCGCAGCCGCTTCCCTGATGCGCGTGTTGCGAGCCGCACGTCGCGCCGAACGCAGCGCGTATTCGGCCGCCGCGCCGGCGGGCATGAGATTGGCTTGTGCAATCTGCCGGATTGCAGCGAGCTTTTCGGGAGCGGCGCCAAGCCAATCATCTGCGCGCTTGTGGTACTCCCATACCGCGGCATCGCTTGCAAGCTCATCGCGCACGCGCAACAGTGAGGTTTCCTCGTCCAGCCAGCGCTGCACTCGCGGCCAGGATCGAATCAACGCCTCGTGCGCAAGCCTTGTTACCGGGCCCGTGCCTCGTCCTTCATCGGTCGTCACGCACAGGCGGCGTTCCACGAGGCGCTCCAGCAGCTTGCGCGCGGGGCTGCCTTCGGGAAAGCCGGCAAGCGGTGCGTAGCGTCGCGTCGCCACGCCGTCGTGCCCGACGGCGACCAGCTCGCGCATGACTTCGCGAAACGCCGCCTCCACATCACCGCTCGCAACGGTAAGGACCTCCTCCGCGGCAGAAATCAGCGCGCCGCGCAGTCCCCCTTCGTACTGCGACCAACGCAGCAATCGCTGGTCGCCGGCGCGCCGCTCGTAGAGCTGGGCGAGCGTGTATTCGAGCAACGGCAGCGCTTCGGGGTAGTCACTCGCATCGCGCAGCAACTCTTGGTCGAGGGAGATGCCGCTGCGCTGTTCCCATATCAATCCTGCCGCCCGTGCCGGCTCGCGAATCATGTCGGCGAGCTCATCGGGTCGCGGCGGCATCAGCGTGTATGATGGGTTATCCGCAAGACAACGCATCAGATCGGGATAATCCTCCAGACGATGCGCAAAATCGCTCCGCAACGTCGCGGTAATCCATAAGGACGTCGAGCGAGCGAACGCAACCACCACCGCGAAGAGCGCCTGGGCGCTTGCACTCGCGCTCGGTAACGTAAAGGCCTCTTCCAGCTGATCGATGTAGATCAGCACCCGGACGCGCTCCGGCTCGACGCCCTTGCGGTCGGCGTCGGCAGCCATGCACGCCTCGATACGCGCCACAGCCTCAGCGGGCTTGGATGCTAGCTTCTCGGCAAGGAGCGCGACGGATGTCCCGAGCCGGGCGATTCCCGGCAATGTTTCACAAAGGCGCGCGGCGAGAACACCAATAGGCCCAAGTTCAGGCATAGCCGCATCGGATTCCGAAGGCCGCAGCGCGACCACGGACCATGCGGCAATTCCCTCGACCGGCCGCAGAGCAAGCAACGGCAACAGCCCGGCTTTGAATAAGGAGGACTTTCCCGTTCCGCTCATGCCTTGCACGAGCAGGATCCGTGCGACGACGCCACTTGCCGCCGCCACCTCGGCATCCCGCATGCGGCCCACCAGATCGCTGATGGCCTCCGAACGACCGAAGAAAATTGCCTGATCTTCGGCTTCAAAGGCTTGCAGACCCCGGAACGGCGAGCGGCCGCGCCACAAGGGAACCGCGCCGCCGAGTTTCGGAGACTCGATCTGCCTGTCGATCCATCGGCGCACGTGCTCCGAGAGCCGCCGCTCAAACTCGTGCCCATCGGTAAATGTGTTGTGGGCGACAACCGCCGCACCCTGCGCGTCGTAAAAGACGCGTCGGCAGAAATCAGCTAGCCGTTCGTACTGCTCGCTGCGCTCGGCGAAATCGGCGCTGCCGAGTTCCACCTGCGGCGGCGGAATCTTGCGGTAGATGATCAGATCGGGCTTGCCCCTGCGCCGATAGGATTCAAGTGCATCCGCCACCTCAAATTCGGTGCCGGTCGGGGCGGGCACGTCAGGCCGCGGGGCGTAATCGGACGGCAACCGTGTGCCAAGACGCGACCAGAGTATGCAGACGACCAAGTCGCACTCGGATGGACGCTCGATCTGCTGCTGAAAACCCGTGTGCGCGAACAGCGGTTCGTGTTCCCAAATCACGACCGACAGACGTACGACATCCGAGACCTCGTCCGCCAAGCGGCGAAACACGGTCTCCGCAAGCGCCCGCTCCTCGGCGACATCTCCAGGCGAGGACAGAAAAATCTTAAGAACCGGTAAGGCGCTCATACGTCGAATCGCCGCCAGCTAATTCTCTGTTTAACATCACTTGCTAAAAATCGAGGCTCTGGCGCCAAAGGCGAATCGATCGTCTTGGATAGCATCCCCATGCGTCCGCTGGAATTCATCGAGCTCGTTTCGCCTCTGTTGTATGCCTATCGTCAGCGGAATTCCAGTAAATGCAAGAAGCGCCTGGATCACAGACCCCGCGCACCGACATAGTCGCCGAGGCGCGTCCAGTCTTCAGGATTACGCGGAGCCCAGACGGGAATCCCGGTCGACTGCAGCTTCCAGATTCGCACACCTGCAGCCGATTCATCTAACCCTCGACGGGCGCAAGTAGTAAACCGCCTCAAGTAACGCCCTGCGGGTTAATTTTCACAGACCCCGCTATTCGAGCCCAGTGGTCACATGCCGCCGGCGGCGGCGCCGAGATTGATCGACGTCACGGCGCCGATGCTCTTCAATTATGACGGCCGAGGGCGCGGGCGAACATTGCAAGTCGGGCGCTCGATCCTTATTCAATGGGCTCGCCTTCGCATGGCGGTTGCAGTCCTTAACAATTGAAGACAGCCGCAGCCGTCGAGGTCCCCACGGCCGCGCGACCGGACTGTAGCAAATATGTCCCAATCCATCGCTTGATCGGCGCTGAGTACAATGATTGGCACACGCGCAAATACCGCATTCTCCGCCGCGAACTGCCAGCCGCGATGGCGTGCATCTCGGCGTAGCGATTTCGGATTCTTGGCGCCTGGATTACACTGCAATTAGTAGCTCCGCGGCGCGCGAGCTTCTCTAACGCTCGGCAAGGGGTTCAATGAAGATCACGGTGATCGGCGCCGGCGCAATCGGCGGCTACGTGGGTGTGAAGCTCGCGCTTGCGGGCGAGGATGTGACTTTCATCGTGCGCGGCTCGAACCTCGAGGCGATTCAAGCGCGTGGGATGAAGCTCGTCATGCATGACAGCAGCGAGCTCGTAGCGAAAGACGTAA
>Ga0302324_100016556_pt1 | contig 14680 bp, 15 predicted proteins | sample Palsa_T0_1_FD_201949 | JGI IMG/M metagenome (GOLD analysis project Ga0302324, IMG submission 201949) | Peat permafrost microbial communities from Stordalen Mire near Abisko, Sweden - Palsa_T0_1 | ecosystem: Environmental > Terrestrial > Soil > Palsa > Peat permafrost | place: Sweden: Abisko...
GGTTCCTCACCGTGACGTCGTGACATTCGTCCGCGATCGCGACTTGCATGGCCGCGGCGTGGGCTGGATCGACATTCACCTCCTGGCGTCCGCTATTGTGGGGAGCTTGCAGTTGTGGACGGCCGACCCACGTTTCTCCGTGGTGGCTGACCAGTTTGGCGTCGGGTACGAGGCGCCAGCCTAGAAACCTGGGGAACTGTCTTGACGCCACGGATTTCAGCTTGAGGCCGATGTCGCAAGTCCCGGCCCCAGGGGCCGCGGGCCTCTCCACGATCTGTGGCGGCCTGCGATGAGCGATGATCTTATTGCGAATCGCTGCGTGATCGGTGGCGTCAACCCATTCGAGAAAATCCGCGATCAGGCGGTCATCCTCGGACCGTGAATCGGAGGAAACAACTCAAAATCCATCCCGGCCGACTGTGCCAGGAACTGCGCCAAAACCCGCCCGGTTCGCGCGGTTGGACTTGCTGTCTGGGCTAAAGCGGTTTCCTCAAGTGCAACCGCTCCGGTTCGGGCACGTGATTCCGGAGCACGAACGACCAGCCAAAGCGCTCACCCTCGGTGCAGTACGCTGCCTCGCGATGAATTCCGCAAAACTGCCCATGGGTGACCGGCGAACTTCGAACATATGGAAAGCGCCCGCGTAACTTGCCGCACCGGACCTTCGCCATCGGCGGGAAGGCTTGCGGCAATTCGCTGCCCGTATAGAAGCGGAAAGGTCGAGGCGGAGCATGCCGGCGAGCGATCCGGTGGTGACGCGCGGACGGGCTGTGCAGACTGGATCGAAGCGGCCCACTGCGTGAGGCGCTGCCTGGTGGGTCCTCAACAGGGGTCCGGAAGGCGGAGCGGCATCTCAGGCAGCAGTGGTTTGAGCGGCCGCCTCCCAGCGGATCTCGGCGTGGGAGCGCAGCTCCGCTGCCGCGCGTTGATAAGCCTGGTGCGTGTTCTGCATGGCCAGGACGCGTTCGATATCGGCTTGCACTTCCTCAAAAGCCGCGGGGCCGAGCGGCACCTTGGCACGCAGCTCGGCGACGTGGAAGCCGAAGGGAGTGGTAAAGATACCGGTGCGCTGGCCGGGTTCGAGCGCACGACTCGCGTCTTCAAACTCCGGGACCATTTGTCCGGCGGGGAACAGCCCGAGATCGCCGCCGTTGCCCTTGCAGTCGGAATGGCGCTCGGCCACTTCAGCAAACGGCTGGCCGCTTTCCAGTTCGGCCATGGCCGCCTGGACGCCCGCGCGCGCTTCTCCGCGCTGTTGCCGCCGTTGATATGCTTCACGATATGCGCGGCGCGAAACGACTCCGGGCACTGGAAGTTGACGCGGTGCGCCTCATAAGAGACTTCCACCTCGCGCGCCGTCGGTTGGGCCGCGCCGGAGACCATCTCCGTATGCGTACGTTGCAGGCGGAACTGCCGCTCGACCCATTGCCGCAGCAGGCTGTCATCATACGCGGCGCTGCAGTTGGCTGCCTCCCTCTGGCGCTGCACCTCCTGCGCGACGGCCTGGGGATCGATGGGCCGGGGATCATCGGCCGCGGCCTGCTCGACCAACATACGGATGGCCGAGTGTTGCGCGGCAATTTTGACTTGGCGCGCGCGCTCTGCTTTGTCGGTGATGGCTTGGAAGCGCAGGTCGCGGGCGATGCGATCCTCTTCCTCCTTGATTCATTGCTCGGGGACAGGGTCCCCGTTAACAAGGTATGGCATAGCTTTATTTGGTGGTGTTGATCAGGACCATGACGCCGCCTGTGTTGTCCGGCGCAACCAAGTCCGGCAGGCCCGCGGTGGGTGACTGGCCGTGCAGATTGGCGGTCAGGATATCGCCGGGAAGCGGTCCCGCGCCTATGTAGAACGGTGCGTAGAACGTGCCGTTTCCCTTGCCGAGATAGATTCCCAGCGTGCCCGCTTCCATCAGGCCCAAGTCCGGAATGCCGTCTCCGTTCACGTCCGCCACCATGATCGTGCCAGGAGCATCGAGCGTATCGCTGAAGACCTGGCCCTGCGTGAATCCTCCCTTGCCGTCACCCAGGTAAACCACCATCCCCCCGATTCCGGTCTGGCCGACGACCAGATCCAGGTTCCCATCGCCGTTCAAATCGGCGAGGATGACTTCAGACGGGTCGCAGGGAGTCGAGAAGCTCTTCTGGCAAGTCAGGATAGTGTTAACGGTAAAGCCCCCGTGCTGGTTGTTCAGCAGAACCCAGATGGTGGCGTACTCTTCTTCGCCGCTGGTCAGCACCAGGTCCGGCCAACCGTCGCCGTTGATGTCGCCGGTGGCGATGTTGTTGAATCCAGTTACCGGCCGGTTCGGTACCAGAGCTACAGGCATTTGGAACGTGCCGTCGCCGTTGCCCAGGGCCATCTGGTTGCCGGAGGTGGCGAAGTCCAGCTTGCCGTCGCGGTTGAAATCCGCCACCGCCACAAATCCCACGTAGGAGAGCGGCGTGGAACCGGCCAGCGTGAAGGTCCCGTTGCCGTTGCCGAGATAGGCGTTCATGGCTCCCGCCGGCGGGGCGCCGTAGCTAAGCTAGCGCTCAGCGTTCTCGGCCTGTTTGGCGCTTTAAGCGACGCCGCGCGACAGCGCAGCCGTGAGTTGGCGATTCGCATCGCCCTCGGCGCGCAGCGTTGGCGCGTGATCTTTGAGGTGCTGAAAGATAGAGGGCGGCTGGCCTGCGCAGGTGTGGATGGGCACCCAAGACTGCACTGGTGCGGCGGTGATAACGAAACAGAGAGCGCAATCCCGCAGGAGTGATACGGGTGCCGCGGGCACGGCCCTTCAGCGATACGAACGGCGCCGGGCCACAGGCGGCGGGTCGTTCCAGCCGCAGGTAGTGATCCAGTAAGTGAGTGGCTTCGGAAGCCAAGGTCAGCATACGGATCTTGTTGCCCTTGCCGCGCACACAGATCTGGGACTCCGCCAGTTGGACATCCTCGCAGTCCAATGCGATGACTTCTTTGGAGCGGAGTCCCTGTAACAGCATTAGCCCCACGATGGCCAGATCACGCGCGGTGCGGAAGCCCGACCAGAATCGCGCGACCTGATCTACCGATAGGGGCGTAGGAATGCGTTTCGGCTCTTTTACGCGGTACCGGCTTCGTGCCGGCCGGAAACGGCCGCAGCCCAACGACGAACGCAACCAGTAGAAATGGGAAAAGCCCGGATCTGTGGTGCAGGCCGCATCGGGAAACTCATGGCGCAGAGCACACCCGACAACGATCACGCGACGGTTGATGGTTGCAGGCGCGGGGCGGGGTTGTTGGCCTGCCTGGAATCGCACGTAGTCCGGCAGCGCCGATGCGAGTGCGCTCTCAGAGACAGCATCGGTTTGATTTACGCCGGCCCACCAGCGAAGGAAGTGCAGCAGGTCCATGGCATACCCGCGCAGCGTGGCTGGCGCGAGGCAGCGTACGTATTCGCGATCCAGAAAACGATTGACCCATTCCACTTCACGGCCCATGGGCTGCTCGACGATGCGAAATGGGCTGCGCGCATTGCCGGCAGCCTGGGAATGGACCACCTGGAAGGTCATGGGCGCGCCTCCTCCAACAGGCGTTGGAACTGCTGGGCATCGTCGCCTTGGATGAAGAAGCTATTTGGGTCGTGTCCATCGGGTAAGGACACCCGGCAAGCGTTTAAGCCTTCTTCCCGGAGCCGGCCTGCCAGCCAGTGCGCCGCCTGCTGGCCGCTGCCGTTGCTATCGGCATCAAAGGTGACATAAACGGTTCGCGCGCGGCCGTCGCACAGTTGCCGAAACTGGTGTGCATTGAGACGGTTTCCCAGCGCGCAGGTGACCTTGCGAAAACCTGCCTGCCACAACACGGCATAGTCGAACAGACCTTCGACGAGAATCACTTCCGGGCATAGGCGGACTTGCTCCCATAAATACAGTCCGCCCTTGGCCCCCGGCAAAAACCGGTGAGGCGGCGTCGACGGCGAGAGACTGCGGCCATAGAGATTGCCTTCCAGCGGAAAGACGATGCGATGCACGTAGGTGTCGTATCCTACGGCGGATACCAAACCGGCCTCACGCAGAGCCTGGATCGGGTAGCCCAACCGTGCCAGCCAACCGCGCAGGCAGCCGCCAGGTGCGTAACCAATCTGCATGTGCTCGATCAATTCAGGCGAGCGCAGCCCGCGCTGCCGCAGATAGGCAACTGCCTCGCCGTGGCGGTGTAGCTGCATGCGGTAGAACTCGCGGCTTCGTGTAGTAACGGCGCCCCGCCACGCCATTGGTGCAGCAATGCCAGGGCTCGCGGGAACCGCACTTGGTGGTAAGATTCGGCAAAGCGGATCACATCGCCGCCGCGGCCACAGCCGTAGCAGTAGAACAAGTTCTTGCCGGGATCCATCAGGAAGCTGGGCTGGTGATCGTCGTGCAGCGGGCACAACCCCATCCATCGACCGCGGCTGAGTCGCCGCACCGGGCGCCAATGGTGTGCTTCCAGGTAGTCCCGTAAGGGGATCTTCTGTTTGAGTTCGTCTAGTTCCTTGCGGCTCACGGACTGTGCGCCTCCAACAGCAGAATACGGCGGATCGCGCTCCAATCCCAGGCAAGGATGGTGGGTGGGCCGAAAATGTTCCATCCTGTCCCCTGCCACAACTTGCTCACCAGGAAAAACCCGCGGCAAAACAGTTGCCCGGCCCATCGACGCACCGTCGATGGGTCCGGCATTCGGTCTAGCAGCCCGTGGCAGTAGTCAGTCCCGGCTGAAAACGAGCTCTACCGCGGATTTCAGGGGTACACTAACCTTCAACTGCGCCCTGGCAACGCGTTGTAGCGCCTCTGAGAGCGCCCTCCTTTGGCTGCGCCGAGCCGTTCCGAAAAGAGTGACTATTGCCACGGGCTGCTAGCCCTTTGGTGTCCGGAATCGATTTTTCCCAAACTGCCCGCTTCATGCAGCGATTCCCAGGCTTGTTGCCGGCAATGGAGACTATAGTGCCCGTAGGGCGGCGACCAAACGGGCAGGATCGTGAAGGTTTTCCGGCAGGGCCGACACAGCCCGCGGCGAATCCAGATGCGATCATGCCGCTGATCGCGCGCTTGCTTGCGCCGCCGGCCATGACCGATGATCGTTTGGTTGCCGCATACCGGACAACGTCGCGGCAGCCGTTGCAGCGGGAACGGGGTCACCCCGGATCAGTCTTGTCTTCGCCCTCAGGTAGTGCGATAAAAAGAATCAAGGTAGGTGTGAGGACCCGCCCTTGAACGCCCTGCCAGGTTCGCTTCGGGTCGCGGGCCTTCACCCTCCGGTAGAAGTCAGTGTCGAACGAAAAAAGAATACCGCCTTCTGACTTCTATCGCACGGGCCTACCTAAACTCAAACATTGGCCGGTATAGTAGTAAGTTTTGCAACATCGCCGAAAGGCCCGCCAATCGCGGCCCTGACGTGTTTCACATGTCCGGTTCAAAATGGTACCACATGAAATACGGTTACGTCCGCACCAGCACCGACGGCCAGACGACTACCCTACAGTTTGTCGCGCTGAAACGCTCCCGCTGTTCCCACTTCTTTGAGGACAGGGGCTTATCGGGACCCACAGCGAAGCGGCGCCCTGCTCCGCTGCCTCCGGACCGGCTGGGTAGGAGCTTGCGTGACGTGATAACGATGCTGGACGAACTGCGCGAATGCGGAACAGGCCGTGCTATGTGGCAGATGATCGGCGTGCTTGCCGAGTTGGAGCGAAGCCTGACCACCGAGCGCGCCCGCGCCGGGGTGAAAACCAGCACAGCGCTGCGGCGTTAAATTCGGGTGCAAGCCGAAGCTGTTCGCCGCGCAAATCGAGCACGCCCGCCAGATGATCGATAGCGGCGAGAGCCGCCAGTTCGTAGCCGACCTGCTGAACGTGGCCTCACGCCGTTGGTCTTTTCTAACGGCATAGATCTCCAGCTTCTTTTCCGTGAGATCGGCCATCCGAAGAAAGCGCACGGTTCCAGGTCGAATCGGTTTGACAATCCAGATTGCTGTCTGTAATTTATATTGCTATGGCATATATGGAGCAGGCAATCCTGGACCGGGAGCTGAAGAAGGGCAGCGCCGAGCTGCTGATCCTGTCGCTGGTGGAGAATCGGGCGCGGCACGGCTACGAGATCGGCAAGCTCATTGAGCAACGCTCCGGGGGCGCCCTGCGGTTCCACGTGGCGTCCTTATATCCGCTGCTGTACCGGCTGGAGAAGCGCGGCTGGATACAGGGACGGTGGGTGGAAAAAGCGGGGCAGCGGCGGCGCAGATACTACCGCCTGACCGCCCAGGGAAACAAGATTCTGGCGGCTCAAAAGCGCGGCTGGGAGATTTTCGTGGATGCCATCCAGCGCATCACGGGAGCCGAACATGCCTGAGTGGAAGAGCACCATCGAACGGCGGCTGGCCGGTCTGCCGCTGCTGCCCGAGCGCGAGGCGGAAATCGTGGAGGAGCTCTCTCAGCACCTGGCCGACAAGTATCTGGAACTGCGCGCGGCCGGCGCCACGGACGCGGATGCGCAGCGCATGGCGCTGGAGGAGATTAGCGGGGAGAAACTCCTGGCCGGACAACTGCGCGCAGTGGAGGAGATCCGGCCGGCAGCGCCAGTTGTCTGGGGAGCAGAGAAAGGAACAACATCGTGACTGGCTTGTGGCAAGACCTTCGTTACGGCTGGCGGGCGCTGGCCAAGAACCCCGGCTTCACGGCCGTTGCGGTGGGCGCTCTGGCACTCGGCATCGGCGCCAACACCGCGGTATTCAGCGTCTTCAACGGCGTGTTGCTGAATCCGCTTCCCTACCCCGAGCCGGCGCGGCTTGTTTGGCTCTGGCCCGCAGACGCGCGCTCAACCCAAGCCTTTGGCGGCGCCATATCGCCGCCCGATTTCGTCGACTATCGCAAGCAGATCACGGTCTTCGCGCACCTGTCCGCATTCGCGCAAATCGATCTCACGTTGACCGGCTCCGGAGAAGCCGAACGCGTGCTGGCCGCGGGCGTCTCGGCGGGTTTCTTCGAGACGCTGGGCGTGAAGCCGGCCGTGGGGCGCGCATTTCTATCTGCCGACGAGCAAACCGGCTGGCCGCAGGTTGCCATCCTGAGCGACGGGCTGTGGCGCCGGCGGTTCGGCGGAGATCCCCGGGTGCTGGGCAAAACCATCAACCTCGACGGAACCGGAAGGACCATCGCGGGCGTCATGCCGCCGGGGTTCGATTTCCCGAAGGGCGCGCAGATCTGGGAGCCGCTTCCGCTGGGCTATGCGGAGATGCGCGTACGCCGATTCCATTTTCTGCGAGTGATCGGCCGTTTGAAGCCGGGCGTCACGATCGATCGGGCCGAGGCGCAGATGAAATCCATATGCGCGAATCTGGCGCGGCTGTATCCCGATTCCAACGCCCTATACAGCGCGCACCTGGTTGGCCTTCTGGATCGCTTGGTCGGCGATTTGCGGCCCACGCTCAGAGTGTTGCTCATCGCGGTGGGCTTCGTCCTCCTGATCGCATGCGCGAACGTGGCGCATTTGCTGCTGGCCCGCGCCGCGGCTCGGCAGAAAGAAATCGCCATCCGCAGCAGCCTGGGCGCGAGCGCCGGCCGCGTGTTGCGCCAGTTGGTGACCGAGAGCGTTTTGCTTTCCGTTCTGGGCGGCGCCCTCGGCATTCTGCTCGCCTGGTGGGGGTTGAGGGCTCTGGCCGCTCTGCATCCGGTGAACGTTCCTCGCCTGGACGAAGTGCGTCTGGATGGCCGGGTTCTGGCGTTCACCGCGGCGCTCTCCATCGCGACCGGTGTTCTGTTTGGACTGCTGCCGGCTCTGCGGGCGTCGCGGCCGCGGCTGGCTGAAGTATTGAACGAGGGTAGACGGGGCGGCTCGGCGGTCCGCGCGCACCGACTCTTCCACAATGTCCTGGTGGTCGCGGAGGTGGCCATCGCCGTGGTGCTGCTCTCCGGAGGCGGCTTGATGATCCGCAGTTTCCAAAAGTTGACCAATGTCGACCCGGGCTTCAACCCGGCAGCTTTGTGGACCGCGCGCATCCAATTGCCGCGGTCGGAGACACGCGCGGGGGACTACGACGCCAGCCGAGTCACGGCCTTCTATGGCGCGCTGCTCGACGGCCTCAAAACGCTGCCAGGCGTCGAATCCGCAGGCCTCGTCTCGGAACTGCCCCTGAGCGGCCAGAACAACGATACCTGGTTCACCATCGAAGGCCGGCCTCCGCTGGCCCCTAGCGAGCGGCCGGACGCCGACCAACGTACGGTCAGCGCCGATTACTTTCTGACCATGGACATCCCGCTGATCAAGGGCCGCTATTTCACTGAGAACGACAACATGAGAAGCGCCAAAGTCGCGATTATCAGCCGGTCGCTGGCCGAGAAGTTTTTTCCCAACCAGGATCCTCTGGGGCAACATCTGAACATCGATCTCGGGCTGCCGTTCCAGTGCGAGATCGTGGGCGTGGTGGGAGACGTTCTGCACCGGTCGCTCGACGGCAGCAGCCAGCCCACCAACTATGTTCCGTATCTGCAGCGGCCGCCAGGGCGCATGAACATCGTGGTGCGCGGGCGAACCGACGCGCTAGCCCTGGCGAAGGCAGTGAAGCAGCAGGTGCAGGCGCTGAACCGCGACGCACCCGTCTTTGAAATACAGACCCTGGGCGATCTGATTTCCGGCTCTGTGGGACAGCGTCGCTTCCGCACGCTGCTGCTGGCTGTGTTTGCGGCGGTGGCGCTGATCCTGGCAGCGGCTGGGATTTACGGCGTGATGTCTTACTCGGTGACCCTGCGCACGCACGAGTTGGGCATCCGGGTGGCGCTGGGAGCCGGGCGAAAGGAGTTGACGCGATTGGTGGTGGGGCACGGGATGTGGCTGGCACTGGCAGGCGTCGCGATCGGTCTTGCGGCAGCCGCCGGGCTGGCTCGACTGGTGGCCAATATGTTGTTCGAAGTTCGGCCCACTGACCCGGTCAGTTTCACGGCGGTGCCGCTGATCCTGGGGGCGGTGGCGTTTTTGGCCAACTATATTCCGGCGCGCCGCGCCGCACGGGTGGATGCCATCGTGGCGCTGCGGCACGAATAGGCCGCCCGCGGCAGCTGTGGTTCATGCTAGTGCAGTGTCTTTAAAAATAACTGGAACAGTTCCGGCGGCGAACCGTGCTCGCGAACTTCCGCAGGCCACCAACAACGATGGCCTGCCCCACGGCTAAATCCGCGGCCCAGCTATCTCGTGGACACCACACTGGGCGCCAACCCGGTAGCCGCCTTACCGCCGGTCCCGGTGATCCGCGTGACGTTCCACACGGGGACCCGCCATCCGCCCCACGGGTACTGCGTACGAGTGCGCGTAACTGCCGCGGTTCGCCCACGTGCGCACCCACGGCCGGTGATCGATGAGGATGTCGTGCGTACGCCACCCAAATGCCGGACCGGCCCAGCCGAACGGCGCGAACGCCCCCACGAAGATACCCGGCCCGAAAGTGATGCCTACGCCCGCGAAGAAGCCGGGCCGTGGCGCAACGAATACGACGGCCGGATTGTAATAAGGCACGTATACATAGCCCGGATTGACGGGAAGGATTTCGATGTCGCCAGGCCCGCCCATCACCACCCGGTCTTGCGCGTTACTCTGCAGAAAACCGGCGTCCGCGGCGCGTTGCCGCATCCGTTGCACGGCATCCATCACGTCGGGGCGCTGGCTCAGGACGGCATTACCCAGCGCTTGCGTCCAGCCGGGATCCCTGGCCATCATGTCGAGCACGGACGGAAACGGTACCAGCGCCAGCACGCTGGGATCGAACGGGAGATTGTCCTCATAAATAGCTCTGGACAATTCATCGCCATGCAGATAAGCGTGCTGGTTCGCCCAGGTGGCCGCATCGGCTATCTCGTTCCAGTAAGTGGATCCGGTCATAACCTGGGCCAGCAGCGGGTCGGGATACAGCGCGATCCGCTGTACCAGATCGTCCAATTGCTGTGGCGGGAGCAGCGGAGCCTGCTGCTGCGCGGGGTAACCCTGCGGCGGCGGATACCCCTGCTGCTGCGGCGGATATCCCTGCTGCTGCGGTGGCGGATATCCCTGCTGCTGCGGGTACCCCTGTTGCTGCGGGGGCGGATAACCCTGTTGCTGCTGCGACGGATATCCCTGCTGTTGTGGTGGATACCCCTGCTGCGGCGGCGGTGGCGCCTGCGCCAGCACCGCGACACATAATACAACGGCAATTGCACTTGCCCAGAAAGTTCTCGTCATCGACATAGATTCCTACTCCTACCGTCGCCAGCCGCGACCCCAATAACCGCGGCCCCAATACAACCCGATGCCCGGACCCCAGTAATAGGGATAGCCATATCCATATCCATATCCATAATACGGATACGGGGAGGCATAGGGATAGGGGGAAGCGTTGCCGTAATAAGCGCCGTTGGGCGATCCGGTACGGTTCTGGACGTCGTACGGCCGTTCGTAGTCATACGGGCCCACCCAGCGGAACGCTTGCGGCGCGGCCTCGGTGGAAACCGTCACAGGAGCTTCGACCCGGAACGTCAGAATCTGCTCCGGATAAAGATAGGTCGGGTGGCCCCTTGTCACCAGTACTCCGACGATGCCAACCAAGAAGCCCGCGCCGGCGCCAATGGCCGCGCCCCTGCCCCAGTCCGCTGCCGCACCGATTGCCGCGCCGGTCGCTGTGGTAGCGCCCACTGCGCCTACATCGCGGCCCACCGACGTGGGACCATTCTTGCTAAATAGCTGTGTTTGAATCGGCACCGGCTGCCCGTCCAACAGCGTAAGGTCGGTCAACTGAACCGCCAACCGGGAAACGCCTTCCACGCGGCCCGCTTTCTTGGCCTCCACTACTTTGCCACCGAGGGTTTGGCCACGATCCGCTACCACCACCCCATCGACGATCACGGGTTTGGCCAAAGTAGCTGCGAAGCCGTCCCCATCGTGATTGCGGTCGGACGAAAGTCCCTGGTTCAGCCGCACGGTGATGAAGGTGCCAGGCTTTATGGTCAACTTCGCCGGAACGGGCCCGCGATTGGCCGTCGGCGGCGGACCTCCATATCGCTGGCTTGGATATTGGTTCGGATACTGATTCGGGTATTGATTGGGATACTGATTCGGATACTGCGCGTTCGGATACTGCCCGCTTGGATACTGGTTCGGATACTGCGCGCTTGGATACTGGTTCGGATACTGCGCGCTTGGATACTGCCCGTTTGGATACTGGTTAGGATAAGGCGCCGGCGGCCCAGCCTGGGAATAGTTCGGATCCATGGTGGCGCGCGGAGCGGCATCGGGCGGCGCAGTTGGCCCGGCCGGCGGAGCTGCCTCCCCTGGCGGTGTAGCCGGCGCCGATTGGGCCGGGGATTGGGCAGGCGGCGGATCGTCGGCCTTGCGCCATCCGCCATTGGCGGGAGCGCTCTGCTGTTGACTGTCGGCCGGCGGCGGCCCCGAAGGCTGGTCCTGCGCAAACATCGCGCCCGATCCAACCAAAAAACCGAGTGCGACGGAGCTGATGGCGGTGCGAACCGCGCTCATTGAATTAGTCTTCATATATAGCTGCCTCATAACTGACGACGGCCTGTTGCTTGCATCCGTTTCGCCAATCCAAAATTGCCGGTAAGTATATGAAATTATAAGGACAAACGTTCGCGTTTTGTGGCCGGAATGCACCGCCGCTGGTTGATTTCAGCCACTAGAAACCATTATCGTTTGGTGATAGTCTAACAGGCAGGTGATTATATGAGAAAAACACTCATAATGTTGTCGATGATGGCGTGCTTATTGTGGGCGGGCGAGGCTTTCGCCGCGAGCCACGGCGGCGGTGGCGGGCATGGAGGCGGTGGCGGTGGCGGCCATGCGATGAGTAGTGGTGGCGGCCGCGTGGGCGGCGGCGGGTATTCCGGCGGAGCAAGAGGTTACGCCGGCCGCGGGTACGGTGGCTATGGCGGCTACGGATATCGTGGCGGCTACGGCAGCTACGGATATCGCGGCGGCTACGGTTACGGCGGTTGGGGTTGGGGCGGCGGCTGGGGCTTAGGCTTCGGCTGGCCCGGATACTACGGCTACGGCTATGGCTATCCATACGCCTACGGCTACCCCTACGGTTACTACGGTCCTTCCTATTCTCAGGACCCCTACGACGCTCCGTATGCGTACCCACAGCCGTACGGATATTATCCCCAGTCGTATGTCTATCCCGGACCTGGAGTCGGCGTAGGCATCGTGGTGGGCGGCGGTTGGCGTCATTTCGGCCGCTAGCGTAGCCTGCCGAGTTCGAGCCCAGTGCGCAGACGACAAACAACGATCGTCTGCGCCACGGCTCAGTTCCCTGCCAATTCCAGTAGGCGCCGCTCGTCGATCACAGCGACACCCAACCCGCGCGCCTTGTCCAGCTTTGAACCGGCATCCTCGCCCGCCACAACATAACCTGTTTTCCGGCTGACGGAGCCGCTCACCTTGCCGCCCGCCGACTAAATTACGCGGGTGGCCGCCTCGCGGCTCAGGTTCGGCGGTTTGTCAACGTTTTGTGATCTTGGGGCCGATGTAGACGGCCTTAAGCCGGCGTTGGCACTTGGGGCGTGGCCACTCGAAGTGGATTCGGTACTGCCCAATCTTGACCTTACCGTGCCAAGGGCAGAAAAGCCTCTCAATCGGACCAGTAGGATCCCGGAAAGTCATTTCCGACTTGAAATCCCTCTTATTGGCGTCACTCTCGTCCGTGAAGGAGGCCTTCTCGCCGACGAAATGCATTTGATAAAGGCGAAGACCCTCCTCTGTGAAAGAAGAGTCTTCACGCGTCTCCAGGGCAAGGGCCTGAAGAATTTTAAGGAGGTCGTTAATTCTTCCGGCCACGCCGTCATGAAACGGGTACGATCTAAGCTGATTTACGATGTCATCTGAAAAAATAAGCAGGCCTAGAGCGGTCCGGCACTGTTCAAGCATCTCCACCCATGATGAAGGCCGAACTTCTGCCAAAGCCTCAACAGCATCGGTACTCCAATCGTTGGGGACGTCGATTCGGCCGAGCGGATCTTCCGGCAATCCATGCTGGACTGCAAGGGAAGCTAGCAGAAAGCGGTTGGCCGGGGGATCGAGGAAACTGAAGGAGTGGGCGGGCATCTGGACAAGCCGGCGTCGAGCAGCCTCACCCAGTCCTTGATCCGTAACGTCTTCGCCCTCAAAGTTAAAGTAATCGTCGGTTGTGGGAGCCCGGCTCTCGTCCCAGAAAGGACCGGCGTTTGCGAACCATTGCAACGCAAGGCGCCTGAAAACCGGATCGCCGATTGCAATAATTGTCTGTTGTAAATTCGATGACGGAGTAACGAGACGCAGGCAAAGAGACCGGGAGCAGAATATGCGCGACCGGAGATCGGGTCGCTTGTGACGCAAACGGAGGATGGGCTCCAATGAGGTGCGAAAGGCCACGGGAGTCTCGAATTGGCCTCGCAGCGAAAGATCGTTGATGTGCCATTCCATAAGAGCCCAAGGTTCCCCTTTTGCGATCAAGCCCAGCCGGCTAGGCTAGCCAGATCCTTCTCCGACTGATCGAAGAAACCCTCCGGCCAGTCGTTTATGCTGCCATTCTTGTCGAATGACAGGCGGATGACCCGGGGACCCTCTCTTAAGGTGAAGAAGTAGATAATGACTTTCTGTGGATCGATCACTCCCTCGCGAAGAGCAAGCCTGACTCCATTGAGCACGTGATCGGAATGGGTTTCAACAAGGATCTGCGACCCCGCCGCGGCCATATGGGTGAGAAAATCGCCGATGCGCGACTGACCACGAGGATGCAAGTGCGCCTCTGGAGAATCGATGACCAAAACGCGGCCAAAGTCGGCGCAGAGGCCGGCGACCAGAATTGGAAACGCATAGGAGATGCCATAGCCAACGTTCGCTGGGCGGCTCCAATCGGCCGTACGGCTGGTTCTCAGCTCAAGGCGCATCAGGCTTGTACGAGGGATGGGAAGCGCATTGATCTCGGCTCCGGGGAACAGATCCTCAGCCCAAGCGTTTAACTGGTGCCGCAAGGTTGGGGGAACATCCGACGTGCTGCGGTGGCGGGCAGCAGGCAGTTCGGTATCCGCTTCTTGATGGAACCACCACGCGGCGAACTGGCCGATAGAGCCGACGTCCCCCGTGCAATCCTCGGTCTCCTGGGGAACGGGAAACACCTCGCTTTCAACCTGGCGCGCGGCACTCAGAAATATAAGGTTTTCAATGTGCCGCAGGACATCAGACGAATTACCGGGCGGCCTGATGCCCTCCAATTCGGGGCCGGATATAAGGAAGGAACCCGTTTCGTTAAGAACTTCAACTTCGCAGGCACGGAGGGCGCGCCGCTCGTCCTCGCCGACAGTAAATCGCCAGAACAAGCTACCAACCTCTGAAGCAACCCCGAGCCCGATCTCACTCCCTCCGCGCCCCCAATTTATTACGTCTCCAGGGCTGCCAAGGTTAACGAGAGGCCCGTTTAAGCGGAGATCGGAGACGCCCCGTGGCGCCCGTAGAGTCTGGCAGAGTAAAAGCAGCGTTTGAAGGCTGGTGGACTTTCCGGCTGCGTTGAAGCCGGTAAGCAAAGTCAACGGTGCGGTATCCAGATTAAGGGACTCAAAGCACTTGAAGTTCTCCAGGCGAAGTGAGTTAATCATATCATCACTCCCTCCAAGGCATCCTGAATCATCTCGAATCGAAGTGTGACCTGCTTTCGGCTATTGGTGGAGTAGGTGACGGCG
>Ga0302324_100016558_pt1 | contig 14680 bp, 8 predicted proteins | sample Palsa_T0_1_FD_201949 | JGI IMG/M metagenome (GOLD analysis project Ga0302324, IMG submission 201949) | Peat permafrost microbial communities from Stordalen Mire near Abisko, Sweden - Palsa_T0_1 | ecosystem: Environmental > Terrestrial > Soil > Palsa > Peat permafrost | place: Sweden: Abisko...
GAGCCGACGACGCCCGATACCGTCACGCGGGCGATCGATATCGCTGAAATGGCACAGATCATGTTTTGGGACGCCCTGATCGTGGCCTCCGCAGAGCAAGCAAAAGCCACGCACGTCTATAGTGAGTATCTGAATGCTGGCCAGATAATCGCCGGAGTCAAGATCGTCAACCCTTTGGCGGGGACCTGACGCGCGGTAAGGCCACGCAGAGTGCGGTCGTGCACGGCCCCGAGTGCCCGAGCCGCAGCACCAATGCTCAGCCGCGATGAGCATTTCGATGCGGTCGCGAACCTTAAGCGGCAAAGCTGGTAGCGCAAGGTCTACTCGTGGGACGAATGATCCTGACGGCGGCCATGCATCAGCCCTAAGCAAGCGCGGACTCGGCTGTCGATCGTCGCGCTCCTTGAGCGGGGCCGGATAGACCCGACCGATATGCGCCGAGGGCATATAGAAGCGCGCGATTGCCGAAACCCAGGCGACTGTCGAATGCGAAACGAAGATAGTTGGGGGATCACGTGCGATGCAGTCCTTTCGACCGCTGGACTAAAGGTCGCTTCTCAACGGACAACCTCACCTCTTCGCATCCGACGCCTTCCTCGCACTCGCCGCCGGCGTGCTCTGGGCTTGAGTTCGCTTGCCGCTTGGCGGATCAGATGCCAGACAAACTCGATGAAGGAGCCCGCCTCGCCATCCACCTGCGCTTGCTCGATCGCCTTGAAGAATGGAATGCGCTCGTCGCTTCGAATCGTCACCCATGGCAAGCCTCCACTCAATAGGGCGTGGTTCATAAGGAGCCGCCCAAGGCGGCCGTTGCCGTCCATGAAGGGATGAATGCTTACAAACTCCAGATGCACAAGGAGCGCGCGAGTGATCGGGTCGAGATCCTTGCGTGCCGCAAATCGCTCAAGACCGCCGATGAGATCGGGGATTTTCTTCGGATTCGGCGGCACGTAGCGCCAGCCGAGAAGCCCGACGCTCGCGGCACGCCACCCCCGCAAAGCGGCCGAGTCGGTGACACCTGCATCCACCGACGGTCGGAATAGCGCCTCGTAAAGATCCAGAATGAGAGCGGTGTCGATGGGATCCTTTGCGCGCGCGCGCTCAAGTACTTGCGTGTACGCAACGGTGTAGCCCTGCACGGCCATTGCAGCCTCGAGGGTTTTCCGGTCCTGCGGTCCGCCAGGCAGCGGCTCTCCGCGCACGATGGCATCCGATGTCTCGCGGGAGATCCGATACCCTTCCATTGTGGTGCTGTGGTATGCATCGCAGGCCTTGTTCTGCTCGGCATTGGCGTGCAGTGTTGCCCAGTTGAACTTCGGAAGCTGCGCGACGGCCCTACCCACGAAGCCGCGGACCTCGACTTCTTGGCGCGCGAGGCGCATGGCCTGAGCATCAAGCCAGGGAGAACCGGTGCCGCGCGGCGCGTCCTGGAGGACGGGTGGAATCGCGATACGCGCACCCACGCCGGTGCGCGAGGGGGTAGTCTCGCGATGTGAGATCCGGCGCACGAGTTGCCCCAGCTGCCGGGCGAGCGGCTCGTTGTGCAATTCGGATGAGAGATTGGCTAGGCGCTTCATGATCACGGGCCGCGGATTTTTTTCCACCGCAGCCTCGAGATCCGGAGTACGTACGACCAGGTGGCGGAGCCAGGCCGAAATGGGTTCGAGGCCGGCTGTCACCTCGCCCTCGTCAAGCGTTGTGAGGATGTCCGCGGCGCTCTGCACGGGAATAAGCACGTTGCCGGGTGCCGTTACCGTGACGACATTGGCCTCATCCAGAGTGCGCGGGCGCAGTCGCAGACGAAAGCCCGGGTGAAGTATCAGCGCATACTCGCTGTGATTGGCTCGCTGGTACGCCGGAAGCTCTTCACGTGGAGAGAAATCCTCGAGGTGCAGACGGATAGCGGCCAGGCCGGCGACTGCCGCCGGCTCGTAACGCTTGAGAACGAGCGCGACCACCGGCCAGTAGTTTGCGAGGAAACCTGCTCGGGCATCGTTCGGTTTCCCGGGGGTGAGGATCCAGACGCGTTTGCCCGCGACGTCAAGCACCAGTCCTTCCTGCCGCAGCACCTTGGCAACGGCGACTGACGGAGCTTCCGCGGACGGCACGACGTAGCGCTCCGCGTCTGTGCGCTCCTTCCACCAGCTTCGTGCCTGCTCCAGAGGAGATGCCCTCGCCATGCGCTTGTATCCGTAAGAATGACCAGCCTTCTATCCGTAATAAATCATAGCCATCTAACCGTAATAAATACTAGCCATGTATCCGTAACAATATTAGGACACCGGAATTCACTGCACGGAGCGCTTGGCATGGCTGCAGATTCTTCTGAGCGTAAGTTATTGAATTTGGTGGGTGCTGACGGGATCGAACCGCCGACATTCGCCTTGTAAGGGCGACGCTCTACCAGCTGAGCTAAGCACCCATCCCCAAAGAGTGCGTGGCAGGCCGCACTCGCCCGCCTTCAGTGCGCGGGCGGGACGACCTGCTTGACGCGCCGACCGTTGCGGGGCCTGCGCTTATCCTCGGCCGTCGCGCCCGCGGCAGCTGCCGGCGGTGCGTCCGCCTGCAGTTGCGGCAGTGGGTGCTGCGTCAGCGCTACGGCCAGCACCTCGTCGATCCACTTCACCGACTTGATCTCAAGGTTCCCCTTGATGTTGTCCGGGATCTCGACCAGATCCTTCTGGTTCTCATCCGGAATCAACACGATCTTGATGCCGCCGCGATGCGCTGCCAGGAGTTTCTCCTTCAGCCCGCCTATCGGCAGCACCTCTCCGCGCAGCGTGATCTCACCGGTCATCGCCACGTCCGAACGCACCGGGATCTTGGTGAGCGCGGAGACCAGCGCGGTGCACATGCCGATGCCGGCGCTCGGGCCGTCTTTCGGCGTCGCCCCTTCCGGGATGTGCAGATGCACGTCGTGCTTCTGGTAGAACTCCGGCTCAAGTCCGAGTATCTGCGCGCGGCTGCGCACTACGGTCATCGCAGCCTGGATCGACTCCTGCATCACCTCGCCGAGTTGTCCGGTGTGCTGGAGCTTGCCCTTGCCGGGCACCACTGCTGCTTCGATGCTCAGTAGCTCCCCGCCCACCTCAGTCCAGGCCAGACCTGTGACCTGGCCGACGCGGTTCATGTCCTCGGCCTTGCCGTAACGGAAGCGGCGCACGCCCAGGTACTTGTCGAGGTTGCGCGGGGTGACCGCGACCGACTTCTGCTGCTTCTTGTGCAGCAGCATCTGCTTCACGGCCTTGCGGCCGATCTTCGCGATCTCGCGCTCGAGGTTGCGCACGCCCGCCTCGCGGGTGTAGTAGCGCACGATGTCCATCAGCGCGCTGTCGGAAAGCTTGAGCTCATCGGGCTTAAGCCCGTTGCTCTTCATCTGTTTCGGTACCAGATAGCGCCGCCCGATATTGAGCTTCTCATCCTCGGTGTAGCCGGGCAGTCGGATGACTTCCATGCGATCAAGGAGCGGGGGCGGGATGTTGAGGCTATTCGCCGTGCACACGAACATCACCTCGGACAGGTCCAGATCCACCTCGAGGTAATGATCGTTGAAGGTCGAGTTCTGCTCCGGATCGAGCACTTCGAGCAGCGCGGAGGACGGATCGCCGCGGAAGTCCATCGACATCTTGTCGACCTCATCGAGCAGGAACAGCGGGTTGTGCACGCCCGCCTTGGCCATGTTCTGCACGATCTTGCCGGGCATGGAGCCGATGTAGGTGCGGCGGTGGCCGCGGATCTCGGCCTCATCACGCACGCCCCCTAGGGACATGCGCACGAACTTGCGGTTGGTGGAGCGCGCGATGCTCTGACCGAGGGAGGTCTTACCCACCCCCGGGGGACCGACGAGACACAGGATCGGGCCTTTGAGCTTATCGACTCGCTGCTGCACGGCGAGGTACTCGACGATTCGCTCCTTGACCTTCTCCAGGCCGTAGTGATCCTCGTCCAGCACCTTCTGGGCGCGTGCGATGTCCTTGATGATCTTGGTGCGCTTCTTCCACGGAACCTTGATCAGCCAGTCGATGTAGTTGCGTACCACGGTGGCTTCCGCCGACATCGGCGACATCATCTTCAGCTTGTTCAGTTCGCTCGTGGTCTTGTCGCGTGCCTCTTTCGGCATGCCAGCCTTGGCGATCTTCTGCTCAAGCTCGCTGATCTCGTTGCCGCCCTCGTCCATCTCGCCGAGCTCTTTCTGAATGGCCTTCATCTGCTCATTCAGGTAGTACTCGCGCTGGCTCTTCTCCATCTGCGCCTTGACGCGGCCGCGGATGCGCTTCTCGATCTGCAGCACGTCCATCTCGCTCTCGATGGCGACCAGGATGTGCTCGAGGCGCTTCTTGACGTCGAGGATCTCGAGCACCTTCTGCTTCTCGGCGAGCTTCAAGGACATGTGCGCCGCCACGGTGTCGGCGAGCCGGCCGGCCTGCTCGATGCCGGCGAGCGCGGTGAGCACCTCGGGCGGCACCTTCTTGTTCAGCTTCACGTACTGCTCGAACTGGGAAATGACCGAGCGCGCGAGCACGTCCATTTCCTTCTCGTCGTAGGTCTCGGAATCGGGCAGCAGCGTCGCATCCGATGCGTAGTACTCCCCGGCGTGCAGCTTCTCGATGCGCGCGCGGTCCACGCCCTCCACCAGCACCTTGACGGTGCCGTCGGGTAGCTTCAACAGCTGCAGAATGGTCGCGACAGTGGCGATGCGGTACAGGTCATCCGACTTCGGGTCATCGACGTCGGCCTGCTTCTGCGCGACCAGCATGATGCGCTTGTCGGTGCGCATGGCGACGTCCAGCGCCTGGATCGATTTCTCGCGTCCCACGAACAGCGGAATCACCATGTGCGGGTAGACCACCACGTCGCGCAGCGGCAGCACCGGCACGTTCTCCAGGGAAGCCGGAAGAGTCGTAGTCGTCGGAGTCGTCGGTTCAGACACGCTCAAGCCCTCGATCAGAGGTGGTGGCCGAGGCCTCGGGCACCGCGGCCGGCGGTATTTGTGAGCCTAGTGTAGCGAGAATAAGTCCGTTGCTGCGCGTTTCAAGGGTGACGCAGCTCACGCCCCGCGCGTTTGCCCCGCGACGGTGCGTGCAAGGGGCCTTAGTGATGGTTTGAGCCCGAAGCGCGACGTGGTTCGTCGACGCTGGCGATGCGGGTGTCTTCCGTGCCGTACACGATGTAGGGCTTGGTCTGGCCCTCGATCACGGTCTCGTCGATGACGATCTTGGCCACGTTGCGCATCGAGGGCAGCTCGTACATGGTGTCGAGCAGCACCGTCTCAAGGATGGTGCGCAGGCCCCGGGCGCCGGTCTTTCTCTGCATGGCGCGATGCGCGACCGCGCGCAGCGCCTCGTCACGGAACTCAAGCTCCGCGCCTTCCATCTCGAAGAGCCGCCGGTACTGCTTGGTGAGCGCGTTCTTGGGCTCGGTCAGGATCGAGATCAGCGCTCCCTCATCGAGCTCATCGAGCGTTGCCACCACCGGCAGGCGGCCGACGAACTCCGGGATCAGACCGTACTTGATCAGATCCTCGGGCTCGACGTCATGGAACAGGTCGCTCCCGTGCGGACGGGTGTTGACGTCGCGCACCTCGGAGGTGAAGCCGATGCCGCTCTTCTGCGTGCGGTTGAGGATGATCTTCTCGAGCCCCGAGAAGGCGCCACCGCAGATGAACAGGATGTTGCCGGTGTCGACCTGCAGGAACTCCTGCTGCGGGTGCTTGCGGCCGCCCTGCGGCGGCACCGAGGCGATCGTGCCCTCGATCAGCTTGAGAAGTGCCTGCTGCACGCCCTCGCCGGAGACGTCACGCGTGATCGAGGGGTTGTCGGACTTGCGCGAGATCTTGTCGATCTCGTCGATGTAAACGATACCGGTCTGTGCCTTCTCGACATCGTAGTCGCACTTCTGCAGCAGCTTCTGGATGATGTTCTCGACGTCCTCGCCGACGTAGCCCGCCTCCGTAAGGGTGGTGGCATCAGCGATCGTGAACGGCACGTTGAGCAGGCGCGCGAGCGTCTCGGCCAGCAGCGTCTTGCCGCAGCCGGTCGGGCCGATGAGCAGGATGTTGCTCTTGGCAATCTCCACATCGTCCTTGGAACGCGCACCGGTCCCGCTGCGGGTCTGCAAACGCTTGTAGTGGTTGTAGACCGCGACCGAGAGCACCTTCTTGGCGCGCTCCTGGCCGATGACGTACTCGTCGAGGACCTTCTTAATTTCGTGGGGCTTCGGGAGCTTGTCGCGCGCGCGCTCGGCGCGATCCTCGAGCTCCTCGCGGATGATGTCGTTGCACAGCTCGACGCATTCGTCGCAGACGAATACCGACGGACCGGCGATCAGCTTTCGAACCTCGTGCTGGCTCTTGCCGCAGAAGGAGCAATAAAGCAGCTTGCCGTCGTCGTGACGACTGCGTGAGTCCTCACTCATCGAGGTCCCTTCATGCGATTCTTATAGCACGGGGTCGCGCCGCGAAGCAAAACGCACTGCACAGCTAAGTCTTTGTGCGTGCGGGACTTGTATGACGTAGTTCACTCCTTTTGACATCTGTCGCGCGAGTGGCCCAGTTAAGCAACGCGGCACGCTGCAATAGGGCAAATCACGCCGGCTTTGCCGGGGTCTCCGCCGGTAGCTGCCCGCGCGACTCCAGGACCTTGTCGATCAGTCCGTAGCGCACTGCCTCGTTCCAGTCCATGAACCGGTCACGGTCGGTATCGAGCTTGATGCGCTCAACGCTCTGGCCGGTGTGCTTGGCGAGGATTCTGTTCAACCGGTCACGCGTTTCGAGCATCTCCTTGGCGTGGATCTCCATATCCGCCGCCTGCCCCTGAAAGCCACCCAGGGGCTGGTGGATCATCACGCGCGCATGCGGCAGGCAGTAGCGCTTACCGCGCGTGCCGGCCGCGAGCAGGATTGCGCCCATGCTGGCGGCCTGCCCGATGCAGATGGTGCTGACGTCGGGCTTGACGAACTGCATGGTGTCGTAGATGGCAAGCCCGGAGCTCACCACCCCGCCTGGGGAATTGATGTAGAGCGCGATGTCCTTCTCGGGGTTCTCGGACTCCAGGAACAGCATCTGCGCCACCACGATGTTCGCCATGTAGTCATCCACCGGGCCGACGATGAATACGAGGCGCTCCTTAAGGAGACGGGAATAGATGTCGTAAGCCCGCTCGCCGCGCGCGGTCTGCTCGACGACGATGGGGACCAAGTTCAAGCCGCGCTCGTTCATGTGCCTTCCGCCTGTTCGTGCTGATGTTCGTGCCCGGGTTCGGGCTGTAGTTCGTGCTCGTGTGGGAGCTCGTACTCGTGGGGGTGATCGTGCTCGTGCTGCGCTTGCTCCTCGCGCTGGCCGAAGCCAGTGAGCTCGCGGAAGGTCATCGGTCGCTCGGTGATCTGGGCGCGCTCGAGGAGCCACTGCACCACCTGGTCCTCGAGCACCGCGGACTCGACCTGGCGCATCGCATCCTGGTTCTGAAGGTATGCGCGCCGCGCTTCGTCCGGATTCGGGTAGTTCTCCACGAGGCTCGCAAGGCGCGCCTGCACCCGTTCGCGATCGGCCTGTATGCCCTGGGACTGGACGATGTGGGAGATCAAAAGCCCCAAGGCGACGCGGCGGCGGGCCGGCTCCAGGAAGGTCTCGCGTGGCGGTAGGCGCTTCACGTCGCGAATCCCCAGCCGCCGCGCGGTGTCCACCTGCAGCTGCTGCACCTGATCATCGATCAGGCCCTGCGGCACATCGAGCGCATTGTTGCGGTAGAGCGCATCGAGTACCTGCGCGCGCAGACGCCCGCGAATCACATCCGCAAGCTCTCGTTCCATACTCGCGCGAACCTCGGTGCGCATCTCTTCAAGGCCACCCTGTTCGACACCGTACGCGCGGAAGAATTCCTCATCGACCTGCGGAAGAGACTGTTCCTCGACCGCCTTTATGGAGAGGTGCAGCTCCGCTGACTGGCCGGCGAGCTTCTTGTTGGGATGAGTGGCCGGGAACACAACGTTCAGGGTGCGCTCTTCGCCCGCGCGCGTGCCCTTCAGGCCCTCTTCCAGCTCGGGCATCGCCTGGCGGCTGCCGAGCACCACGCGCACGTCCTTGAGGTCGGCGCCCTCGAGCATCTTGCCCCCGATGCGCACCTGGTAGTCGAGCACGACGCGGTCGCCGTCCTGAGCTGCGCGCTCGACCGGGGTGAACACCGGGCGCTGCGAGCGCATGTTCTCGATCATCGCCTCGATATCCGTCTCGGTCACGCTGGCCACGGGGCGCTCCACGGCGAGCGCTTCGGGCGAATTCACCTTGATGTCGGGGAGCACCTCGAAGTGCGCGGCGTACTTGAGGTCCGACTCCGGACCTAGCGCAATCGGCTCGATGCGCGGTCCGCCGGCGGGCCTTAAGTTCTGCTCGCTCACCGCGCGGGCAAAGGAGGAGCGCATGAGATCGCTCACGACCTCCGCCCGCACCTGCTCGCCGAACTGCTTGGTAATGACGGCAAGGGGCGCCTTGCCGGGGCGGAAGCCCTTCAGGCGCGCGGTGCGCGACAGGCGCTTCAGGCGCTGCTGCACCTCGTTCGCCACGTCCTTCGCGGGTACGGCCACCTCCATACGTCGTGAGAGACCGCCTGTATCAGATAGGGAGACTTCCATCTACGTCGTCCATCAATTTTCAAGTCATTGATTTGGCTAAGGATCTGGTGCGAAAGGAGAGACTCGAACTCTCACGGGTTTCCCCACTGGATCCTAAGTCCAGCGCGTCTGCCAGTTCCGCCACTTTCGCCGTGCCGTGCGCGGCAAGACGATGCTGCCGCCCCGGTCGGCCGCGCATCGGGGAGACAACATTATAGCTGATGCGGCGCTGCACCCTGCCGGTCCACGTCACGGACGCAGGCGCCATGTGACATCTTGCTGTGCCTGCGGGACAGCTAAGAGAGGGGCTGGCCGCTACGAATCAAACCTCTCCCGCTCGCGCCCTCTGTCCGGGATGAACGGCGTACCGATCCAACCGGTCCGGTGAAGGGTGCGGGCCACAGTCACTTTGTCGCACGCCAGAGGCGAAGCGCCCGCCAACCTACCGGCGCCACAGCCGGTAACGCCTCATTATGATAGGGACCGTAGGAGTCCGCAGTGTCCAGGAAGTTGACGCCCGGGCCCAGCGCATAGCTCAGTCCTGCCTCACTGAACGCGTCTTGGTAGCTGGGAGGAATCGAATGAGTTCCCCACCCGACCTACCTGGCGTTCACCGAACTCCCCGAATCGTAGAGGCTGATGAGCCTACGTGCCGGTCTTCACCGCGGTCCAAGTACGTGTTCGAATGCGCTCAGTCTCCGGCCCGGCTTCCGCTTGCTGGTACAGGCGCGCCCGCAGTTCCTGCCCTGGGTAGATTGACTGATCCTGTCGGATTGACGCCTCGACATAGGGATCCGCAGCGCGGTTGTCGTTGCCGTAATGCAGCTCGTTGGTAATCGCAGCAATCACTTTCGGCTCTAACAGGAAATTTATAAATCGATACGCAGCCTCTGGATCCGGAGCGGCGGCCGGTATCAGAAATGCATCGTAACTGATGCACGAGCCCTCCCGCGGCACGGTGAAGGCCAGGCGGACTCGCGAGCCTAGCGCACGCAATAGGGCCCGGGTTGCAGCGGCATCGCTCGAGTAGCCCATCGCGATGCACGTTTCTCCGTTCGCTAGATCCGTGTCGTACTCAAGAGAGTCAAAGGTGCGTATGTAAGGGCGCACCGCCAGCAGCAGTCTCTCCGCCGCCTTGTAGTCCTGCGCGCTTGCGGTATTCGGGTTGAGGTGCAAGTAGTTGAGTGCGAGCGGCAGTACGTCAGAGGGAGAGTCGAGAAAGGTGACGCCGAGGTTGCTCCAGTTCGAGAGCTTTGATCGGTCGAGAGGACGAAAGGCACCGGCCTTGATTTCACGACTGAAGAAGTCGGTCGAGGTGCTGATCACATCGTAGCGAAGATCACCGGCCCAAACCCAACTCTCCAGGGTATTGGCCGAGTCGTAGGTACCGTACTTAACCTGAATGCCCGTGAGTCGCTCAAAATCCGCAACGGTGTGTTTTCCGATGTAGCCGTCGTAATTCGCAATGTAAAGCGTCCCGTACGTCGCTTTCGTGTCAGCCGACTTTCGCTCGCACGCAGCGATGAGCAGGAACACGATTGCCAGCGCTGCGTGCGTTGCGAGGGAGTTTAGCGATGTCTTATACTGCACTGGCAGCCACGCGCGATTTCCAGTTCGGTTAGATTCAGTTTCTAACCGACAAACGCCTAATCGACAAGCCGGACAGCGATCTGAATCGACGCCACTCCGGCGCGGGCGTTCAACAGATCCCTAGGAACCGACATGCGAGGCGTGGACGCCTCGACACATTCGGAGTGCAACCTATGTCACTGAGCTCGTTCGATGCAGGAGTTTCCTCCACTCGGGTTGTGGATGCTCTGCGGCGCGACGGGGGCGCAATTGTCCGCAACCTGGCGCCACCGAGCTTGGTTGAGGCGGTGTCTGCGGAGTTGCGGGCGAGGCTCGATGAATCCGGTACAGATCATCAGGCCGGCTACCTCACCGGATTCAGTGGCCGCAAAACGCTGCGTTGCTATGGCGTGCTGCGTTTCTCGCCGAGCAGCGCTGAATTGATTGCGCATCGGATGGTTCTTGAAGTCGCAGATGCGATTCTGTTACCGGCGTGTGCCGACTATCAGCTAGGCAGCACGACGGGCATTGAAATACTACCCGGGCAAGCTGAGCAGCCGCTGCACCGGGACGACTCGCCCTATCCTATCCAAGTGGCAGGACTTGAGTTGCAGATCGGCGTGATGTGGGCACTATCGGACTTCACGGCGGAGAATGGCGCGACCCGGATTGTCAAGGGAAGTCACCGGCTCCTGCGCAGTTGGCACATGCCAGACCTTTCGCACTGCGAACAGGCAATCATGCCGAAGGGCTCGGCCGTCTTTTATCTGGGGTCGACCTGGCATGGAAGCGGGGAGAACCGCAGCAATTCAGGGCGAAGCGGCCTCATCAGCACCTATAGCCTGGGATGGCTCCGATCCGAGAGCAATCACATGCTGGAGGTGCCGCCGCCGATTGCGGCGCGATACAACGAAAGCGTCCGGCGGCTTCTGGGTTACACCACTCACGGCGACGGCGAGGATCAACTCGGTCATTACGATGGCAACGAGCCGATCTGGGTGTCGCCCCGGTCGAGATCCATAGCGAGCACGTAAACCTAAGCAGGGCTCCGCGAGATCCTTGCTGCAGCGCGACCACACCAGGTGAATGCGCCTTCCCGTCGCCCAGATGATGGGGAACCCGCGACGTATGCTCGTCGATTTCGTGTATGCCCGTAGGTTGGCGCAAGCCGAGGCTCGCTGTGATCAACGGCGTGCTGCGGCGCGGGACGGTGAATCCAAGCCATTGTTTCCTACAGATATACCGCCGATGGAGCGGCTGTAGCCAATCCAATCATCTCAATTTGTTTGATTGCGCCATTTACATTTGTTGCATAACTGTTCTTTGATACGCAGATCGCAAGCCTAAAACCTTGCAGCGCTACGGTGAGCCGGTGGCGTACGAGCAAGAAATAACTCAAAACGTCACCCCGCTTAACGGTTCGTCGGTTCCCCCCGCATGGTGGTCCGATCTGTTCGAGCGGGCCAGCAACGCGTCCATCCTTCACGCTCCCGCGTGGATGCAGAGTTGGCTGGAAACGTACGGGCATGAGTTCGATGGCTTCTGGGTTCACTGGGATGCCGGCCGTATGCAGGTGGGCGGATGTTTGATCCTGCAACGCACGGTGTGGCATCACCGTTGCCCGATGTCGACGGTGTATCTCAACACGACCGAAGAGACGAGCGATGGCTCGCCGCACATGGAATACAACGGCCCGCTCTACGTGCAAGGCATGCGCGATGTCATCGCAGAGAAGCTCGCCGCGCTGCTCGTCGCGAAGCGCTGGACGCGCCTCGTGCTCACCGGCTACGAGGAATCAGCCATTGGTCCGGCCTTGCTGGGGAAGCTTCCGCTGCTCGACACCGAGCACGAGCCTCGGCTGTCGCGTTACATCGACCTGACCGCGATCGCGAACAACGACTACGAGGCGACGCTCTCCAGCAAGACCCGCTCGCAGATCCGTCGCTCGCGACACATGTACGAGGCAGCGTATGGCCCGGTCACGATCGACGCTCCGGCCGACGCTGAAGAGGCGATCGCGTTCCTGACCGAGCTGGCCAAGCTGCACAACGCGACCTGGCAGTCACGCGGCATCAAGGGAGCGTTCGAGTGCACCGCCTTCACTGAGTTCCACCACCACCTCATCCGGCGGCTATGGCCGCACCGCGGCGCGGAAGTATTGCGCGCACGCGCGGGGGAGCGGGTCATTGGCTACGTCTATTCGTTCCTGCTCCACGGCAAGGTCTACTGTTTCCAGACGGGGCTCGTGCAGGAGCCCGACAAGAATCTGAAACCCGGGATGCTGGCGCACGCGCTCGCCATCCGTCATTACTGCGAACGCGGCCTGCGCGAGTATGATTTCCTCGCGGGAGAGGTGCGCTACAAGCGCTCCATGGCGAAGTCTTACCGCACGCTGTTGTGGAGCACTGCTTTCCGGCAGGGGGCCTACTCGCGACTGCTGCTGCTGGCCCGTGACCTGCGCCGCAAGTTCAATGCGCTGCGCCGCCCCGGCGGCACGGATGCCGAGGATGACGAGGAACGCGCGCCTGCGGCGCAGCCCGCGGATGTGCGCCCGGTCTCAACCACGGGTGCCGTCGCTGATGCCGAGTAAGAGCGACGGCGCGGCGGATCGATGCGCGCCTTGGGGACTCCGTGTAGACTTCACAAGTTGCGACGCAGTCGGAAACGACCGCGAGGTGCGCACGGCCAGCCGCGCCCAGGTGCGCCAGCCGATCCATGCGCGGGGTCTGAGCCGCTGGCGCGCCTTTGCGACCCAACTTACCCCGCTGACCGCGGAGCTGGAGGCGGCGGGGATGCTTGTGGGGTGGGACTCTACCTTCCCCGATCGTCCCACTCTTGGCCAAACCAGCGCGCGTTGACTTACGCTAACGCGGTTCGATCCCCGGCGTCGCAAGTGCTTTGTAAGCAATTGGTGGGCCGTCTAGGGATCTAGGGATCGAACCTACGACCAAAGAGATTAAGAGACACGTGCCGCACCACTTAGATGCCTAACGACGCTTAACGAGTCGGCTGTCTCCGGCCTGAGCCTCATCGCTGATTCCACTGGTTTTCCTGCTGTTACGTTATACATCGTTACTCACTAGGGGTAACATTGCGCAGGCCTTCTGTGTTACCCGGGTGTTACCCGGAGGGCAGGAGACCTACACTCGGGGTAGAGCAGGAGATTCGACCATGCCCACCCTAAAAATGACCGACGCGGCCGTGCAGCGCGTGAGCGCTGGACTACACCCGTTGTGGCTTACTGGAGTCTAGGGGAGAGATACATGGGATCGATTTCCAAGATCACTACCGCCTATGGTTCGGTAGATTTTGCCGCCGGCGGTAAGTATTCCAGCGACCTTGAGATCACGTCTACCGGTAGTGCCACCGGTGAGTCTGGCTCCACGCTGGAGCACGTTGGATTCGGTGCCCGCGTTGATTACAGCGGCGGCACGCTCACCAACTACGGTTCCATCATGGGGGGCGACTCCACTGGCATGGGCGTCAGCGGTGGCGACGGCGCGGAAGTGCTTCTGGGCACGCTCGACGAGAATGGTGGAGACATCCGTGGCGGCTCGGGCGTAAATATGTCAGGCACAGGTGTCGTCCTGAGCGGCGGCACGGTCAATATCGGATCGAGTGGAGAAGTAGTCGGCGGCTATGGCAGCGGCAGCGTCGGTAGGGCCGGTGTTGGCGTTTCTGAATCTGGCGGCAAATTCGTCAATAATGGGCGCCTGTTCGGCGGGGCGGACCGCGAGGGAACCGCCGGCGTGGGCGGCACCGGTCTATATGAAATGGGGGGCACCGCAACCAATAACTCCATCATCTATGGGGGCTACGGTTTCCAGGATGGCGGTGCGGGTGCTGATCTGACCGCTGGCACGCTCACCAACACCGATGAGATCTCCGGCGCCAATGTCAACAACGCCACGGGCGGCGGCGTCGGCGTGGTCTTGAACGGCGGTACGTTAGTGACCTCCGGTGAAGTTCGCGGCGGCATTCAGGAGCCCGGTGACCTCAACACTTATGCCGCCGCAGTGCAGTTCGGCGCGGCGGCGAGTACGCTCACGCTCGAACACGGCGCAAAGTTCGTTGGCGACATCACCGGCTTCAGACACGGCGATACGATCGATGCCACGAACCTGACGCCCACCCAGGTGGCTGCCGATTTTGGCGTCAGCGCGACAGCCGCAGGCGGCGGCGTTTATTTCTTCCGGGGCAGCTCGGCGGGCGAAACCCTCACCACTACCGCCAGCCAGGATGAAGGCACGTTGGTGCTCACCGGGAATTTCAGCAGCGAGTATTTCATTCTGGCCCCCGACGGTCATGGCGGCACTGACGTCACCGTATCGGACACACCCTGCTTCCGGCGCGGCACGCGGATCCTGGGCGAGCGCGGCGAGGTGGCCGTTGAATCCTTGAAGATCGGCGATCGGGTGGCGACGCTTTCTGGGGTGATGCGCCCGATTCGCTGGATTGGCCGTCGCAGCTACTCCGGCGAGCTCGCCACGGGCGATTCCCGCCTCTT
>Ga0302324_100016559_pt1 | contig 14679 bp, 11 predicted proteins | sample Palsa_T0_1_FD_201949 | JGI IMG/M metagenome (GOLD analysis project Ga0302324, IMG submission 201949) | Peat permafrost microbial communities from Stordalen Mire near Abisko, Sweden - Palsa_T0_1 | ecosystem: Environmental > Terrestrial > Soil > Palsa > Peat permafrost | place: Sweden: Abisko...
CAGGTATTCCGAAACTGTCGGATGAATATTCATTGCGCGCTGGATGACTGTGTACGGCGCCTTCGTGTACATCACGTCCAGCAGTACGTGAATCACTTCATCGCCTCCGATTCCAAGAATTGCAGCTCCCAGAATCTGCTTCGTTTCTGCATCGACGCAGATTTTGATGAATCCTTGCGTCTCACCTTTTTCGTTGGCCCGGCTCACTTGACTCATCGGATATTTCACGGCGAGGGCACTGCGTCCGGATTTCCGAATTTCTGCGTCCGACATGCCGCATCGCCCCAGGGGCGGATCGATATAGAGCGCATAGGCTTGGATCCGGTCGGAAACCCGGCGATGGTCAGCGTTAAATAAATTGTCCGCAACAATCTCGTAGTCGTTATAGGAAGTATGCGTAAAGGCGCCGCGGCCGTTGCAGTCCCCCAGTGCCCAGATGCCGGGCACGTTCGTTTGCAGTTGATCGTCAACCGTTATGTAGCCACGGTGGTCGGTGGTAACCCCAGCCCGGTCCAGTCCCAGGTCGCTCGTGTTGGGTGTACGCCCCACGGCCAGAAGAACGTGAGTGCCCAATACTTCTGGCGGACCTTCTTCGCATGTGAGGCCGACAGCGACCCCGCCATCGCGTTTCGCCAGCGAGACACACTTCGCATTCAGCCGGATGTTTATACCCTCGGCCTCCAGGATTTCGCGCACAGCCTGGGAAACGTCTTCGTCCTCCCGTCCAATCAGGCGCGGTCCCATTTCCACGACAGTAACTTCGCTCCCAAAGCGGCGATAGATCTGGGCGAACTCCAGCCCAACATAACTTCCTCCGACTATGATGAAGTGCTCGGGCAAGAAATCGATGTCCATCATCGATGAGTTGTTGAGAAATGGCACGTCGTGAATCCCCGGCATTTCCGGAACCGAAGCGCGTGCGCCTACGTTGATATAAATCTTGTCGGCTTGCAGAACTTCATCGTTGACCACGACACTGTTCGATGACTGAAAGCGGGCCTGCCCCTGAATGACCGTGCAATTTGTCGCTCCCCGGAGCCGCTCCTCCACGCCCTTGCTTGACCCAGTGGAGGCTGCGTCCTTGCGGGCCTTGACTCGCTTCATATCGACGCGCATATCACCAATGGAGAAACCATATTCTGCTCCTCGGCGGGCAACATGGATCGCATACGCACTCGCCACCAGGGTCTTTGTCGGGGTGCATCCCGTATTCACGCATGTGCCGCCAAATTTATTGCGTTCGATAATAGCAACGCTTTTGCCGGCAGCCGCAAACCACGCGGCCAGGGGCGGGCCCGCCTGCCCCGTCCCGATAATGATTGCGTCGAAGTGCTTCGTCGCCGTGGTCACCGTGCCCCCTCTATGTGGATCTTGCCGTCTTTGGCTGCCTCTTCGGGCGTCTTGCCGTTCTGACGCGCGACGATGTAGGCAGCGTACCAGGCCGACCATTCGTGCTTTGGAGCGGTCGGTTCGTATTCGCTGTGGTGCTTCTCAGCCTCTTGCAAGAGTTCCGTCAGGGTTGCGACATCCAGATTGCTGAGTCCCCGGCCGGGCAGACGCGTTGTGACTTCTTGAAGCAACCATCCATTGCCGTCAGGATCACGAAACGTGGCGAATGAGTTGTACGTGGCATGCTCGGGTGCTGGCCCACCGATGCGACCGCTGCCATCGATCTGGAACTGAGCGCCTGGCGTTCCGGCGTGGAACACCTCACTCACTTCAATACCGCGTGCGACAAGATCTGTCCGTGCGGCCTCAACGTCGGAGACAATCAGGTAGAGGCCTTGGGCCGAGCCTGGCGCAGCGGATGTTATCTTCGAGCCAAACTGAACAGAGCATCCGGAACCGGGCGGCGTGAACTGAACAACCCGGAAGCCGTTATCGAAAGGGAAGTCGGCGTCGAGCCGCCAGCCGAGTTTGGTGTAGAACTCCTTCGAGCGGTCAGCATCCGCGACCGGAATGACGGCCACCTCGAACTTCATCTCTACTCTTTCGGCGCCGGCTTCCATAATCTCTCCGATCAAATGAATTGAGCCAGGATCGCGATGACCAATCTGTTAGTCCGGCCTATCGACCATCGCCAAAGAGTTGGCAAGACTCGTAGACGGGAGCCCCAAAGCGGACCGCCGCAACCGTTGAAACCCGCATCCCATCCTGGCCGGGCGCTAACCGTACGTGAGGTCGGTGCTCTGTCCGATTTCGATGATATAGCCGTCAGGATCGCGGATGTAGCAGCGTATCTCGCCGTACTTGGGGATCGGTGGCGTGATGAACTCGGCTCCTCGACTTTTCCATAATTCATAGCACGCTTGAATATCCGCCACGCGGAAATTCATAAAGCTGTTGATGTGATTCGGGTCGGGGACGCTGAGCGTTACCGTCGGCTTATCCGGGGTCGGCCCGCCCCCGACGTTCAGAATCATCCAGATATTCGCAAGCTGAAGGTACGGAGGCGCGTTGCCGTCACCCATAGTCAGAATGCGGGCGCCGAAGACCTTTTCGTAGTAGCGAGCCGATCGCTCGACGTCGGCGACGGTCAGAAAATGCGCGATGCTGATCCCCTCTCGCGGGGGCATCTCATAGCTCTTCTGTTCGATTTGTACGCTGGTCATTGACGTCTCCAATTCCGACAAACGATGCCCATCTGCTGATTCCGCTTCTTTCGTATTCATGCTATGCCGGTTGAGCCTGACGAGGAAAGGCAAAACAATTGGCGTTGGCTATGAGGGTTCACGAGTTCTGAGTATGTCACTGGCAAACTCGGACGTAATCCTTAAGTCCTAATTAACGCGGTTACCGACCATATACCGGACCAAAACCAGCTGGGTCGGCCCGTTTTACAGCCAAGCCCTGCTCGCGCGAGGCAGAAATGTGAAACCTCGCTATTTGGCACCGAGATAATTGCTTGGTCTATGAGTTTTCGACCTTGGGCGTCGACTGAGCGCCTAGCGGCTCGCGGAAAGGGTCCATCGGAACCGGCGCATACTCGACATTGACGATCTCGAGATGGTCCGTCTTTTCTGGCGCGCGCACGTCCACGCGGTCGCCGGGGCTAGCCTTCATGAGCGCATTCGCAAGAGGCGAGCGCCAGCTGATGTAACCGCGGTCGAGGTCCACCTCGTCAATGCCAACGATCGAGACAACATGTTCAAGGCCGACCGCGTCCTTGTAGGTCACGGTTGCGCCGAAAAAGACTCGCGTAGCGGCCGATCGCGGCCGTGGAGCGGCTGGATCGACGACAGCGGCCGCGTTAATACGCTTCGTTAGAAAAAGAATCCGCGAATCGATCTGACGTAGTCGTCGTTTGCCGTAGATGTAGTCGGCGTTTTCGCTTCGGTCCCCGTTACTGGCAGCCCACGCGACGACCTTCACCACCGCGGGCCGCTCGCGACTCAGTAAAAACTGATGCTCGTCTTTCAGCCGCTGCAATCCGGCGGGCGTGATGTAGTTCTTGAGGCTCGGCCCCGCTTCCTCACGCACTGGTTCTCGGAGCGGTCGTTTCATTCGCATTTGATAATCTCCCATGGCGCTCACGTTCGTCACCGCGCGAGCTCGCAATAATTGAACAGACGATTTCATGGTTATCCGACTTATCGGGAGTTGAGAACTTCGGATTGCATGAATCGGCTTGAACCGTCAGCTTCGCCCTATCGTGACAAGAACTACAAGGCCGCTGAGCATATCCAATTGAAAGGAACGATCTACCGCAATTTAGCCTTGGCTGCTTTCCAGCGCCAGCCACAAATGCAAGAGATTTCCTCAGATGCTGGTAGCAGCTACAATCACCATTTCTCGAGAATCACCGTCAACGAATCGAGGAGCATGATGGAACACAACTTGCAGGACACAATATCACTTCTCACTCGTACGCCCGCTGCTCTCAATGCGCTTCTCCGTGATCTACCGGAAACGTGGACGTTCCGGAATGAAGGCGAAAACACATGGAGCGCGTTCGATGTCCTCGGCCACTTGATTCACGGCGAACGCACCGATTGGATGCCGCGGGCGAAGCTAGTTCTGGAATTTGGCGAGACTAAGACGTTTGAGCCCTTTGATCGTCAGGGGTACATACGTCATGGTAAGTCGGTGGGGCAACTATTGGATGAATTTGCAAGTTTGCGGTCAGAAAACCTGGGCGAACTGCGCGCATTGAATTTGCGGCAAGAGGACCTTGGTCGACGTGGACGACATCCTGCCCTCGGAGTAGTTACTCTGTCAGAGCTGTTGGCGACCTGGGCAGCTCATGACTTAACCCATCTGCACCAAATCTCAAGGGTCATGGCCCATCAATACCGGGAAGCCGTGGGTCCGTGGAGAGGATACCTTGGGGTGCTGCAGTGCGCCAGCAACAGCGCTCCTTCATGAACTCTCCAGACATCCGAAGTTGTGGCCACACCCGCTTTCATTCTGAGTTTTCCTACACAAAAAAAACGGCCGGCAGTTTGATCTGCCGGCCGTTTATGCCTTTTGGCTGACGACGGAACTTACCTGTGTCCGCCACCACCGCGCGCTCCGCCACCGCCATGAAAACCGCCTCCACCGCGTGCCGCGCCGCCGCGGAATCCACCAGCGGGGCCGCGTCCCACGAAGCCTCCGCGACCGCCAACGAACCCGCGTCCGCCGTAAAAGCCCCGCCCGCCGTAGAACCGGCCGCGGAACCATGGGCCTGCTCCGATGAAGATGCCACCCGAAAACCAGCTAGGACCATAGTATCCATAAGGTGCACACCCGTACGGGTAATACCCATAGTAGCCGTATGCGCATACGGGAGCTGGGCCCACATAAACAGGCTGGCTATAAGCCGGCGGACCATATCCCGGGTTAACGTATCCGCCATTGCCGTACGGGTCGCTGTTGCCCTGGTTGCCATTTCCAGGGTTCCCGTAATCTTGGTTGACGCTTCCCTGATTGCCGTTACCCTGGTCGGCGTATCCCGGGCCGTTTTGTGCCTGTACCAACGAAGCTGAAACCGCGAAAGCTCCCACTATCGCTAGAAATTTTAGGTATCTCATTTTAGGCCTCTTCGATGAACCGGAAAAACTCATCTAAAGCTCGCTCGTGTGATTCACTCGTACTAATGCATTAGCATTGCCAAACCACCTCCCTTCGGCTTTGCAGCTACAAGCCTTGTATTTCCAGGAGCAAGTGCTGTTCGGTGGCAGTTATTCAGCCCACCCTCGGTGGTGCTTTCGAGCGCAACTGGTGGTTTTCAACCAGCCGACGCCGCAAACTGGTGGGCTCGGCGCCGTTGTGGGTCTTCTATGCACCGTTAGTTGTCGTCGGCTTTCTCATGCCCTCTTCGACTCGACAAGAAATATAGAATTTGTCCTATTCCGCGATTATGTTCCGCCCGTTGGCATGATTGTCGGCCCTATCTCCTTGGCCACTTGCACCGTGAGGTTGGCCCGATCTCTTCGGCGTAGTGGCAAAGCGGCTAAAGGCCCCCGCACGAAAGTGATACACCGCTACTCGCGCGAAGCGGACTCAAACAGTGTCTTAGGAGCTTCTTCGGGCAGGACGCCCTGCGAGATCTGCGCCAGTGAGTTGCTGACCTTGTTGAAACGGCTGTCGGCGTCTTCGTAACTCCGCTGCGCGTTCCGCAGATGGTTGCCGAGCCGTTCGTAGACATCCGCGAAAGCTTCGATGTGCTTGCTCACCCCCGCCAGGCCGGCCATCAGGTGACGGGCATTTTCCTCCATGCGCTGTCCCTGCATGGTGACGCAGATCGCGCTCAAGAACGCGTACAGCGTATTGGGCGAGACCGGAAACACACGCTTGCCGCGGCAGTATTCGTCGAGCGGCCCGTGTTTCGAATCCGAGGTCATTAACAGCTCGTAGTAGACGCCTTCGGAGGGAACGAACATCAGCGCGTACTCCAGGGTGTGCTCGTCCGGCAGAATATATTTCTCTGCAATGGAGTCAGCGTGCTTGCGCACGGCGGTCGAAAAATCGCGGCGTGCGTCGTCGCCCTCATTGCCGTCATCGAGCATTCGGCGGTAAGCCTCCAGCGGAAACTTCGAGTCGATGGGGACAAGCCGGTCACCACTGTGGAGTACGGCGTCCACGACCGCCCCCGTGGAAGCGAAGCGGAACTGCGTTGAGTATGCGTTTTGCGGAAGGGCATCGGCCAGCAGGCGATCGAGTGCCGCTTCACCCAGCGAGCCGCGCGTTTTCGCGCCGCCGAGAATGGATTCGAGCGTGCGGGTTGCTTTCGAAAGATCCTGTCCCCACTGCTGGATCTCCCCGATTTTCTGGTTCATTTGCTGAATGGCGTCGGTCGAAGACTTGAGTTGCTGGGAGACGTTGCGCTGTGTGTCGGTGGCCAGTTGCGATGTGGAAGCCACTCCGCTCTGCAGCTCCTGGCGCACCTGGCCGAGTTGCTGGGTCACGGCCTGCGCCAGATGATTGATCTGCTGGGTCATCTGCGCGGTGACCGCCTGGCTCTGCGTCGCGAGCGAGTTCTGCATCTCCTGGCGAGCGGCGGCGAGCTGCGCTTCCGACCGCCGGCTTGCGGACCACACCGCTGCTACGACCAGCACGGAAACCGCCAGGACCACGAGCCAAGCAAGCAAAGTCATTCTCGCTCCAGAATTCTTTGATAATGGAAAGACGTGATGCGACTACTGTAGCGCGAACGCTCTTGGGAGAGAAGCTGCCCCTGCCAACCGCTTACGGCGGGCGCCGGGATTCGCGCTCTTCGCTCTCTCGTCTTCCATCTGCGCGGGCGCGGGAGTTTCGCTATACTGTTCGTCCCAGAGGCGCGGTACCCAAGTGGGAAGGGAGAGGTCTGCAAAACCTTCATTCGTGGGTTCGATTCCCACCCGCGCCTCCAAAAATCCGCAGGATATGGCCCTTTTTCCCGTGCAACCCCTGCCGGTTACAGACAGTCAAACCCTTGCCGGAAGAATCAGAGTGGCGGGCATAAATTGCTATAAACTTATGAGCGTGAACACCACCAGAAAAAACGAACGCAGACGTTTCGCTGCAATCTTCCGAAACTATGCCCTGGGCTCTCGGGTATGCAGCCTGGCGCTGGTCCTGGGCGTCCTGTTTTGCGCCTCGCCGGCTCCGGCGCAGCAAGCCCCTGCCGAAACGATGCCGGGAAGCATCACCGGCACGGTTGTCGATCCGAGCGGGTCTTTGGTCTCCAAGGCCATGGTGAAATTGACTCTTCCGGATCAATCCCCAAGCCAGGAAGTGCTGACGAACGATGACGGGCAATTCACCTTTACTAATATTCGGCCCGGATCTTTCCAAATCACCATCACCGCGGCCGGCTTCAACACGCAGACGGTGCCCGGGATGCTGCACCCCGGAGAGATGCTGATGGTGCCGCAAACTGCGCTGGCTCTTGCCGCGGCCACTACTTCGATTGAGGTCACGCCCCCGCCGGTTGAGGTGGCGCAAATCCAGCTCCAGGATGAAGAAAAGCAGCGCGTGCTCGGCGTGATCCCCAACTTCTACGTCACCTACGCGCGCCATCCCGTTCCTCTGGACACGAAGCAAAAGTTCCAGTTGGCCTGGCGAGTGAGCATCGATCCCATCACCTTCGTGGTAAACGGCGCGATTGCGGGAGTTGAGCAGGCAGACGATGACTTCAGAGGATACGGGCAGGGTGCGGTGGGCTACGGCAAGCGCTATGGCGCTTCTTATGGCGACCTGACTATTGGAACGTTCCTCGGAGACGCTCTGTTCCCGTCGCTGTTCAAGCAGGATCCGCGTTATTTCTACAAGGGAACCGGCAGCGTGCAATTTCGAATCATGTATGCCATTGCCAACGCCATCATTTGCAAGGGCGACAACGGCCACTGGCAACCGAATTACTCGGCGGTACTCGGAAGCCTGGCGGCGGGCGGTATCTCCAATGCCTACTATCCCAACAAGAATCGCGGCGCGGGACTAACCTTCGAGCTGGCTGGGATCCGGCTCGGCGCGAACGCCGGCGAAAATATCCTTCAGGAATTTATCATCCGGAAGCTGACGCCCAGCCTCTCCCACTACGATCCTGCTAAGCCGAACTAGACTCAGATTAGGCTCGGGGCGCCGAGCCATAGATCGCCTTTTTCCAGAAGCGAGTCACGGCGGCAAAATCCGGATCGTCCTTGGAGTCGTCGTTGATCTTGGAGTAGGTCGTCCACGCAGCCTTCGCGGCGGGCAGGGTAGTGTCGTTTTCGCGAGCCAGTTCGAGCGCGAGCGTCAGATCCTTCAGCATGAGGCGTAGCGGAAAACTGGCCGGGAATTCGCCCTTCAGCATTAGCGGAGCCTTTACGTCGAACAGCGGCGCGCGGCCCATGCTCGATTGCATCACCTCGATAAGCTTTTCGGCCGGCAGCCCCGACGAGGCCACGAGCGCCATCGCTTCCGCGAGCGCATCGACTTCGAGCGCCAAGAGCAGATTCATCGCTAGCTTTACGGTTTGACCCGCTCCGTTTTCTCCCAGAAGAAACCGTTTCTTTCCCATGGCTTCGAGCACCGGAGTCATGCGCTCGAGCGTTTCCGCTTTTCCGCCGACCATGAACACCAACTCGCCTTTTTCCGCGCCCCAGGTGCCGCCGGTGACGGGCGCGTCCAGAAAGCTGATGCCGCGCTTGGCGCAGGCCGCCGCCACCTGGCGTGCGAGCCCGGGAGACACGGTGCTGGAGTCGATAAGCGTGCTGCCCGAGCGCAATTTGGAGAGCGCGCCGGGGCCCTTATTATCCGCGCCGAAGAGCACCTCTTCGAGTGCGGGCGGATCGCTAACGATGGTGATGAGAACGTCGGCTTGCGCGGCGGCGTCCTCAGGGCTGGGGGCGAGTTTTGCCCCATCGCGAACCAGGGCGTCCGCTTTGCTTCGGGTGCGGTTCCAGACAGTAAGAGGAAAGCCCGCGCGCAGCAGGTTCCGCGCCATGGGCTCGCCCATAAGTCCCAATCCGATGAATCCCACGTTTGGTTTCATGGCATCTCCTTTTTGTACCGAAAGATATTACAAGACTGGTGCAAACTCGACTCGATGGCGCATGGGATCAATGCGCTCGGCGCGGACGCGGATGCGGTCGCCCATCTTAAAGACTCGTCTCGTGGCCCCTCGGGCGTTGCCGGCGCGGGCGCCGCGATACGGCTCGGTGACAATGGCGCGATCGTGGTCGCGATAGGTGCAGCGCTGGCCGATGTCGGCTTCCAACCGGTCGATGCTGACCAGACCCTCGACGAAGATCTCAGTGAGCTCGACGAAGAAGCCGAACTTCTGCACGGAGATGATCAGCGCGTCGTATTCCTCGCCGAGATGGCTTTCCATGAACTGCGCGGTCTTCCAGTCCATGAGTTCGCGCTCGGCGGACTCGGCGCCGCGCTCCGCCGCCGAGCTTTCCGCGGAGATTTCCTCAAGCTCGACGCGGCGGTAGGGACCAAGCGTGGCTACACGTTCGCTGTCACGTCCGCGTTCGTGGGCTTGAGCCTCGCCAATCGGGCGCCATCCGGACGGAGGCGCCGCCTCGGGATTTTCGAGCGCCCACTTGAGAGCGCGGTGCACGATCAAGTCGGGGTACCGGCGAATCGGCGAAGTGAAATGGGTATAGTCGACGGCCGCCAAAGCGAAATGTCCGATCGGTTCGGCAGCGTAGCGCGCTTGCTTGAGCGAGCGCAGCATCAGGTAGGAAAGGATGCGCTCTTCCGGCTTGCCGGCAATTTTTTCCGTGAGCCGCTGATAATGCTGCGGCCGGATGTCCACTTCTTGAGACGCTGGAAGGGTGACGCTCATTGGCCGGGGGCGCGCGCCCTGATGCCCGCGGGCCTGAGGCTTGGCTTGGCCATGGCGCACAGCCACCCGCCGCTCGGCAAGGTCGGTCACACCCAGCGAGTAGCCGAAGGCTTGAGCGAGTTCCTCGAATTCCAGCACTTTTTTCGGATCGGGCTTCTCATGAACGCGATAGAGGGATGCGATGGCGCGGCGGTCGAGATATTCGGCGACGGCTTCGTTCGCCGCGAGCATGAATTCCTCGATCAGGCGATGGGCGATGTTGCGCTCGCTGCGAACGATGCTGCGCATGTTGCCGTCGGGATCGAATTCGATAACCGGCTCGGGCAGATCGAAGTCGATGGAGCCGCGCTCCACGCGCCGGCGATTGAGCAGCAGGGCCAGCTCCTTCATGCGGCGGAATTCGTCGACTAACGGGGCGTAGCGCTGGTTCATCTCCGGATCGCCTTCGAGCACCTTGTGCACGTTGGTATAGGTCATGCGCTCGGCGGAGCGGATCACTCCCGGCGTAAACTCGGCACGCACCCGATTTCCAGTCGCATCGATTTCCAAAATCGCGCTCATCACCAGACGATCGAGACGCGGGTTGAGCGAGCAGATGCCGTTGGAAAGCTCTTCGGGAAGCATGGGCACGGCGCGGTTGGGGAAGTAGACGGAGGTGCCGCGCAGGCGTGCTTCGCGGTCAAGCGCAGAGCCGCGCGGGACGTAATGAGCAACGTCCGCAATGTGCACTTGCAACTCGAAATGCCCGTCCGGGAGAGCCGAGACGTGCACGGCATCGTCGAAATCACGCGCGGTTTCACCGTCAATGGTGACGATGGGGATCTGACGAAAGTCGCGGCGTCCGTCGAGATCTTTCTCCTCGACTTTCTGCGGAGCCGCTTGCGCGGCGGATATTACTTCGGCCGAAAAAACGTGCGGCAGGTGGTGCTTACGGATCATGATCTCGACGTCCACGCCGATGTCGCCGGGGCGGCCGAGGATTTCGATGACGCGTCCGGCAGGGGAGAGACCGCCCTTTGGAAAGCGGATGATTTCGACGTCGACGACAGCACCATCGAGTTCGGCGAGTCGCGCCCGGCGTCCCGCGGGCGCGGCGCCCAGCTTTTCGCGTAGTTGGGGAGTCAGCTCGTCGCCCGGAGGAATCAGCACTTCGTACTGCAGGCGGGCGTCATAAGGCAGTACATGGTTTCCGTGCGGTCCGTAGCGGAAAAGGCCCACGACGGTGGGGTTTTCGCGCTCGACGATCTGCACCACGCGGCCTTCGGCACGACCGTCGGGGCGGCGGCGGGTGATGCGGGCCAGAACGCGGTCGCCGTGCATGGCGTCTTCGAGCGAGTCGCGGCCGATAAAAAGGTCGCCTTCGACTCCTTTCATCGGATGATCGGGGACGAGAAAAGCATAGCCGTCGCGGTGAGCGGTGATGCGTCCGGCGACGAGATTTGGATCACGCGCACGTTTCGGCTTGGCGGAATTTTCCGTGCTTGTGGGTTCAACCGTTGGCTTGGTTGCCGGCGCGGCGTCGCGGGCACGTTCGGCGCGCGCCGCCGGTGTGGGCTTTCCACTGCGGCTGCGACCTTCCCCAGCGAGAAAGTAACGCCCGCCGTGAACCTCCCCGACCTCGCCGCCCTTTTCAAGCTGCTGGATAATGCGCGGGAGGAAGCGGCGTCCGCGATGCTTCAGGTCCATGCCGTGGGCTATTTCGCGGATGCTCGCGGGCTTCGCGAGGGTGGCGAGATGCGCGAGCACTTGTTCGCGCGTGACGTGCTCGGGGTTCGGTTCTTTTTCGGGGACTACGGGGTATCGGCGCTTCGTCAACGGGTCATTTCCTCAGGCATTCTTCTCGCATACGCTGCGTGTACGCACACAGGCTAACGGAAATTGGCGCTGGCGGCAAAGATTGCGTGCGGTGGCCGACAGATTGGGAAGTCGCGACTATCCCAAGGGAAGGGCACTACTGGTCGGGAGGCGTGACGACCGGCACGTTAAGAATGACGATGTGGCCATCGGAATCGCGTTCGAGGCCCGGAGCATAGGCGCCGAGCAGTTCCCGCCTCCACCACAGGCCTTCGGCGCGCTTGGTCTTCAAGTCCGTGAACCAATACTGGTAGATAACCGCGCGGATTTGTTGCGGCGGCGCGCTGGGAAACGGATTGCCCGCGAAGAGTTCGAGCACCTGCGGCTGGCTGTGCAGCAAGCGCTCCTCGGTCCAAATTACCCAGCGGTATTGGCGCCACTCGCCAAGCGATGCGAACCACAAGTCCCAGTCGAAGCGCGGTTGATACGGCGCGTAAATGCCGGGCGCTTTTTTCGGATCCTGAGGTTTGTAACGGAAGGGATAAGGTATCCACGTCTTGCCGTTGTTGGAACCCTGGAACTCGATTTCATAGCGAGCGTGGGTCATAACCGCGAAAAGGCCATAGTGGTCGGCGATGCGCAGGGGCGCGAGCAGCTGCACGGGTTTATCCGGCAAAAAAGGAGTGAAAGGGGTGATCTGGACGAAGGTGGTGTAGAAAATCAAGGCGAGGCATGCGCCGGCAATAGACATTCGCAGTGGCGCGAGGACGCGCCGCCAGGGAGCGGGGCTTTCGGCCGGCTGTGTGCCCGGCTGCCTGTCCTGCGCGATAGTGTGACCGATGAATTCGCGAATGGGCCGCCGCACGATCCATTCGACGAAGCGATCGTCGATCAGCAGGAATCCCAGCGAAAACACGATGTAGTTCAGAAAGGCGTAATTGGCGGTAAGGATTATGCTGATCTCAAACGGCGCGATGATGAAGAACAGAACGATGCGGAAGCGCCGGGGAAGAAAGACCATCCAGCACAGAACCAATTCGATCGCCAGAGTGTAGAAGACGGCTGAGGCATGGAACCAGTGCGGGAGATGCGCGACGTACCAGCCGATCCATGTGGGCAGCGGACCGTTTTGATAGTAGTCGTCCATGGCGGTGAAGTTTCGCCAGGAGCGGTCGCCGCTGGCCATCTTCGCCACACCCGATCCGAAGTAGATGCAGAACCATTCCCAGCGAAGCAGAAAGAGACTGGCTCGCGAGGGCGGATTGGGGCGGCCGAGGCCGGGCCAGAATCCCGGCGGCGCGAAAAACAGGCAAAGGAATCCGGCTTCGAGGAGCATTCCGTCCGACTGATAGCCGGCGAAATCCTGCGCGGCGCCTACAAAGGAAATAAAGCAAATGAATGAGACAACGAGCATGGCGCGCGGCCAAACGTTAAGAAACAGCAGTACCGAGGCAACGAGGCCCACCCAACAGGCGAGCATCAGCGCGCGATCACTCGCACCCAGCCAGAAAAGCGTGGGCGCGAACCAAAACCGCTGCGAGTGAAACGCGCCGGAAACGGCCTGCAGAAAATCAACCGCCGGGAGAATTCCGGCGGGCCCGATGAGTCCTTTGATCTGGAAGAGCAGCGAATAGAATGCCGAAAAGTAAATCAGCGCTAGGGCGCGCAGGAAAATCCAGCGCGGCCAGAGATGTGTGGGCCGATTCGCCAGGGGCTCGAGCACAACGGGGGACGCCGTGGCAGGTGGCAGCGTGACTGGCGAAGCATGGAACTGGGTGATGAGTTGCCGCCGGGGCCAGGAGGAAATCTGAGTTTCCGGGCCAAGCAGCCATTGGACGGCGGTTTCCAGCCATTTTTCCATCGCCCGCGATTATACCGACGCGCGCGCGAAAAATTCGATCATTCCAAAGCCCGAAATTTCTCCGTCTGCTCTAGTGCGGGAAGGAATTGGGCAGCGAACGCAAGTAGGCGCTGATCGCCTCGGCATCCGCGTGATTCATGTGGTAGATGTGCATCGGCGGCTGAATCTCCAGCCCGTTCGGTCCGATGCCCTTTTCGAGAATCTCCTGCATCTGTGCGTCGGTGAAGCCTACCTGGCCTGACAGCGCGGGCGCACGCATGGCCCAGTTGGTGGTCGGATGCACAGGCGTGATCCAAATTTGGGCGCCCTGCAGATAGCGGGAATTATCGAGGTTGCCGGCGGCGTCTCGGGGCGTGTGGCACTCGCTGCACATGGCCACATTGTCGACCAGATAACGGCCGCGGTCGACGTCGCTCGAAGCTTTCGGCGCGTTCTGCGCGGGATTCTCACCCGAGAACAGACGGGATGCGCCCGCTCCGGCGGCGATCAGAATCAGTGCGGCGAAAACGAGACGGTAGCTTGCTTTCATGGCGTTTCAGTCCTGGTATGTATGGATTTGCGGGTCGCTCCCGAAAGGCCGCAGAACACCGCCTGCACCGCTGGAACGCAAAAGTATCGCAAAAAGGTCGATTGCATGTCCATGGCGTTTCTTGAATAGCCGCGAGAAAAGTTGCAATGCAGCTAGGATGCCCGGAAGCAATAACACCACAAGCAATAACAACAGACGAGCGGAGTTCAGGATCCTACGAAACTGGAGCCGGAGGCACGAACTGCATCGAGCGCCCACTGAGCGTGTTCGGCGATAAGCGAGTCCCCTGAAGCGGCCAAGCGCTCGAGCAGCGGCACAATGCGGCGATAAGAAGGGTGCTCCGGCGCGATTCGCGAGTTTCCAAGGGCTACGCAAGCATTGCGAACCACGCCGCGCCACTTGGCGCGTTTGACGGCACTGGCGCGAAACATTGCACTGAATTCCGTCTGCGACAGCGAAGCAAGGCGCTCGAGGTCGGGGTTCAAGAGCGATGTTCCATCCTCGTGATTTTCTCGCGGCTGGAAGACAGCGAGGGCAGTCGAGGGCGCCTTGCGATTCCACGGGCAAACGTCCTGGCAGATGTCGCAGCCGATCACGGCGTTGCCAATTCCATGGCGAAGCTCGGCGGGGATCGACTCGCGGAGTTCGATGGTGAGATAGGAGATGCAGCGGCGGGCGTCGAGGACGTAGGGCTTAGGGAAAGCCTGCGTGGGGCAAGCGTCCAGGCAGCGAGTGCAAGTGCCGCAAAGATCGGCTGGC
>Ga0302324_100016560_pt1 | contig 14679 bp, 14 predicted proteins | sample Palsa_T0_1_FD_201949 | JGI IMG/M metagenome (GOLD analysis project Ga0302324, IMG submission 201949) | Peat permafrost microbial communities from Stordalen Mire near Abisko, Sweden - Palsa_T0_1 | ecosystem: Environmental > Terrestrial > Soil > Palsa > Peat permafrost | place: Sweden: Abisko...
CGTGGAACTTCGCGATCCGGTGCGCGATCTCAGCAGGAGAAAGGGCGCGGTTGCCGGGAATGATTCGGCCATCCGAAAGCTGCATGACCAGCGTGGGATCGTCGACGCCGCGGTTGAGATCGATTAGGAGACGCGACCAGCGGCCAAGGACGGCAGGCGCCGAGAACGCAGCGGCAAGGACGCGCGTGACTTCCGCTGCCCCGATGTCACTGGCGATATGCGCCGCAAAAGCGCCTTCTTCCAGACCGAGCGTACCGTATGATGGCGGGATCGCATTCGCGGCATGATCGCAGATGAACAGGAGTGGTCCCGCCCCGGCCTGTATTCTCTCGTAGGAAAGTTCCATGGCAGGGTCATCATATCAGAGCCGCCGCCCTGTCGCGCAAACTTGCATTGACACTGCGTTGACCATGCGCGACATCCTTTGGCGACCGATGCGCCTCACTGTCGTCCTTCTGCTGGCCTGCCTGGTTCCGGCGCAGGCTGCGCTCACGGTCTGCAACAAATCGGCCCGTCCGGTCAAAGTGGCCGTCGGCCGCTACAACGGCGCGGACTGGATGAGCCAGGGTTGGTGGACGATCGCACCGAAGGCTTGCGCCACCGTCGTTTCCGCGAGGCTCGATTCCCGCTTTTATTATCTGTTTGCCAGCGATGGCGGTTCCGGCAGCTGGGACGGGTCGCACGGGTTCTGCGTGTCTTCGAGCGATGCGTTCAAGATCCTGGGCCGAGCCAATTGCCCGGCGCACGGATTGGAACGCAAGGGCTTTTTTGAAGTCGATACCGGCTCGGCCCCGGATTACACGCAATCATTGTCGGATTGATCATGCGCCGTTCCCGCAAGACGAAAATCGTAGCGACCCTGGGGCCCGTTTCATCTTCGCCGGAGATCATCAAGGCGATGTTCGAAGCCGGGGTCGACGTGTTCCGAATCAATATGAGCCATACCTCCCACGAGCGCCTGGGCGAACTGCACGGGCGCGTGCGTGCGCTGGAGCGGGAGGAAGGAAGGCCGATTGCAATCCTCGTCGATCTTCAAGGGCCGAAGATCAGACTTGGCCAGATACCCGGCTCTAGCGCGTTGCTCAGGAAGGACGAGCGGGTCCGTCTCCTGCGCGCCGAAAAATCGGACGAAGCCGGCATCATTCCAATCCCCCACCCGGAGGTGTTCGCCGCCCTCAAAGCTGGCGAGATCATCCTGATCGACGACGGCAAGGTGCGCCTCCGGATCGACTCCATTGAAGCCCTCGGCGCGGAAGCGACAGTGGTCACCGGGGGGGAAATCAAGGATCGTAAGGGCGTGAACCTGCCCGACACGATCCTGCCCATCCCCGCGCTCACCCCCAAGGATCGCAGCGACCTGGATGCTGCGCTTCATCTCGGCGTGGACTGGATCGCGCTCTCCTTCGTGCAGCGGCCCGACGACGTGGCTGAAGTGAAGAAGCTTGTGCGCCGCAGAGCCGGCGTGCTTGCGAAAATCGAAAAGCCAAAGGCGTTGGAGACACTGGCGGAGATTCTTGAGCTTACCGATGCGCTCATGGTGGCGCGCGGCGATCTGGGAGTCGAATTGCCCGTCGAGACCGTTCCCGGAATCCAGAAGGAAATCACGCGCGCGGCGCGCGTCGCAGGCAAGCCTGTGGTCGTGGCGACGCAGATGTTGGAATCGATGATCGAGGCGGCAGTGCCCACGCGTGCGGAAGTCTCGGACGTGGCGACCGCCATTTTCGACGGCGCCGATGCAGTGATGCTGTCCGCAGAGACGGCCGCTGGCAAATACCCCGTGGAAGCCGTGGCTATGATGGACAGGATCGCCATCGCGGTGGAAGGCGGCCCTCTGTTCCAGTCCATGATGGATTCCCAGCGAAGCGCGCCGGAAGAAACCACGCCCGATGCGCTCATGGCGGCCGTCCATCAGGTCACGCACACCATCCATGCGCGCGCGATTGTCAGTTGGACCGGCTCGGGCTCGACGGGATTGCGCGCAGCGCGCGAGCGGCCCGAAGCGCCCATCATCGCGCTGACGCCCAGTGTGGAAACGGCCCGCCGTCTATGCATCGCATGGGGATTGCATTGCGTGCTGACCGACGACGCGCACGACCTCGACGATGTCGTAGACCGCGCCGCGCGGATTGCCTACGAGGAGGGTTTTGCGCAGCCGGGAGAACGCATCGTCGTCACTGCCGGCGTGCCGCTCGGCACGCCCGGCGCAACAAACCTCCTGCGCGTTGCGTTTGTCGGCGGGCGATAAGGTTGACTGCGACCCCTGCGTTCGCGGCAATAGTGGACCGCACGTCGCTCTTGCAGTTCCAAGCTCCAATACTCGTGCCGTTGGGAACGAACTAGGGTCCTTCGGCCGCCCGCCGGCCTTCGGCCGCAGGCTCGAGCGCGGCTCGTGCCTTCCACGCCGATGCGCCAATAGAAGCGAACAGGAGCCCGGGCGAGCACGACCGCATGGAAAATATTGCAACTGTTTTCAACTGTCCTCAACGTTCTGTTTTGGTACAGGCTGGCAAGTCCCTCTGGCGTTGAGGTTTTTAGGAACAGATGCGAGTTTCGGTCGTTCTCGCCGGAACTGCGTGTATGGTTTGAGCAATATTGATCAGACCACACATCAGGCGTAGTATTTTATCATCTGGCAAATAGAAGCTGAGTCTGGATTGTCTCCGGAATACGGGGATGCGTCGCCAGGCCGTGCGGAGATATGAAATAAAAATGCCGGCTAAACGAAAGACGCCGTTCGACCCCAAAACATTCCTCACGACGCCTGGCAGCGGGCGCACGATTGCGAGCTATCGCAAAGACCAGGTGGTGTACTCGCAGGGTGCCGTGGCGGATGCAGTGTTCTTTATCCAAAAAGGCAAGGTCAAGCTCACGGTCGTCTCCGAACAGGGCAAGGAAGCCGTGGTCGCGGTTTTGAGCCCCGATGAGTTCTGCGGCGAAGGCTGCCTTGCTGCGCAGCCGCGGCGGATGGCGACGGCGACCGCGATGACGGATTGCGACATCATGCGTTTGGAGAAGGCGGCAGTCGTCCGGACGCTGCACAAGGAGCCTACGTTCGCGGAGATGTTCGTGTCGCATCTTCTGGCGCGTAGCATCCGCGTGGAAGAGGACCTCGTCGATCAGTTGTTCAATTCGAGCGAGAAGCGGCTGGCGCGGGCGCTCTTGCTTCTGGCGAATTTCGGCAAGGAAGGCAAGCCGGAACCGATACTTGCGAAGGTGACCCAGGAAATGCTCGCCGACATGATCGGGACCACTCGATCGCGCGTAAGCTTTTTCATGAACAAGTTCCGGCGGCTTGGCCTCATCGACTACAACGGCCATCTGGAAGTTCATCCATCGTTGTTGAGCGTTGTGCTCCACGAGCATCCGCACATAGCTGACGACACGAGCGAGGACTGATCTCGCCGAACGCCAGGATCGGCGCCGAACGATTACGTTTCGTTCAAATCTTTCCGAGCGCAAAAAGACCGAGGACGATCACCAGGAGGAGGCTCAGCGTGCTCATGCACCGGACGCCGTAGCCATAGCCATACCCGCCGCCGAGACCGCTGAAGCCGCCCAACAGCGCTACGCCCACGATGATGATCAGGACAATTCCGAGCGACATGGCTTTGCGTCCCGTGATTGTGCGCGCCACGGTTGCCGGATGGTGATGGAAAACGGGCATCGATGCGGCGCACTTGGACAATATGCGTCGCACGCGGGACCGCTGCCGTCTGTATCGCAGTGATCAGCCGATTCTGACCGCGAAGTGCCCTGCTGGCGATGTGAAGGCGCCGGCGGCACCACAACAAAATAGTTGTGATTGCGGAATGAGGCGACCACGCCATCTTCCGCCTGGCGCTGCTCCGATTGCTGCTGCAAAGTATCCGTGAAAGAGCGCCTGACAACCGATTGCGTCGTAGCGGCTCATCCGGAAAACGATCCCGGCGGCTTCATGCGGGTCCTTCCGCGATAGCCAATGGAACCAACGAGAAGCAGACTCATTGACTTCATGGTAGCGAAGTCATTCTCGCGCGGATTCCTCGGCACGTATTTGTGACCTCTCCGGAAATTCCGCGCTGCTTCCAAAACACGAACGCAATGACGTCATCGGAGCACCGGTCGGCATTTTGCTGCTGGACGGCTCCGCCAATATCAGGAAACACTTATGAAGATGATACTCAGATCCACGCTCGCGGCGGCAGTCCTTGCCGCTGGTGCGGCAGCGCTTCTCCCGACGGCGGCATCAGCGGGCGTCGATATTTCGGTCGGCGTCGGCGTTCCCGGGGTCTACGCTACCGGTCCTGGCTATTCCCCTTATGAGGGCCAGATGTACTACGACCCCATCTTTTACGACGGCAGCTGGTACCACGGTCCGTATCGCTGGCGGATGGAAGACGGCCAACGCGTCTTCTGGCTGAATGGCGGCTGGCATCGCAACGAATGGCAGGGCGGAGCGATTCCCGGCTCGCTCACCTTCCACAATGGCGGCTACTATCGCGGCGGTCGATATGACGGGTTCAACGACGCGGACCGCATCAATGCGCGTTTCCACGGCGGCAACGGCGCGATGCACGAGGACCGTCGGGACCAGAGGCAGGATCGCCCCGATGCCGGCCCGGCTGATGCCGGTCACGATCGCGCCGACGGGCCGCATAACTGACCTGATGAATCGAACTAAAAAAGGCTCCCCGCTGCGGGGAGCCTTTTCCTTGCGGCGCCCATAAGCCGCGCCGATGTTTCGGTCCAGGCTATGCGACCTTGGCCGCCTCCGCCTGAAACGTGGCATGGGTGATCGAGACGGTCGTTCCGCGTCCGGTGGCCGCTATCTCAACCTGGGCGTCCAGCTGTTGCGCCAGCGCCTTGACGATGCTTGTGCCCAGCCCCGTCTTGCTTTGCGCGAAGACGCCGTCCTGCTTTCCGGCCCCATTGTCGGCGACCGAAAGCTTCCAGTTTGTTCCCGACACGTCGTATGAAACCACGATCTGACATTCGGTCATGTCTTCAGGGAACGCGTGTTTCAATGAGTTCATCACGAGCTCGGTCACGATCAGGCCCATGCTCTCGGCCTGGCGGGATGAGGCACTCCCGCCGCCGCCGACCACCTTCAGCTTGATCGGCCGCGTGTTGCCGATCATGGAGGAAGCCAGGCTCTCGCACAGCCTCGTGAGATACGGCGAGATCTCGACCGTGGCACGGTTGCCGGTTGCATGCAGCTGTTTTTGGACCGCGACGACAGACATGACGCGCTCATGCGCGTCGCGAAGCTGAAGGCGTGCTTCCTCGGACTTTACCGTTCGGGCCTTCATGAGAATGACGCTCGATATGATCTGCAGGCTGTTGGCGATACGGTGCTGCAATTCCTCGAGCAGCACGTCCTTCTGGCGCAGCAACTCGTCCTTTTCGTGTTCGAGCACGCGTCGCTCGGTGATGTCTTCCATGCCGAGAAGAATCGTCGCGCCTGCTCCTCCCTCGTAGAACACCTGCCGCGCATTCAGACACATCGTGCGCCGGCCGAGATGCGGGAACTCATGTTCGACCTCATAGTCTTCCATCGTACCGCGCTCCGGGATTATCTTTTCCAAAAGTACGTGAAGCTTGGGAATGTCCCATTGTCCGTCGCCCAAGGTGTAGAGAAGCCTTCCTTGGGTCTGTTCGAGGCTCACGCCAAACGTGGAATAGAAGGACCGGCTGGCGGCGATCACCCGCAATTCGTTGTCGAGCACCAGGACGGGCTCGCGAACAGTATCGACAATGGCGCTCGCGAGGGCGCGGGCGTCGGCGACATCTGTAAACTGCTCGCTGAAATTGATCGGCGGCATCGGAACTCTCCCGCGCCGGATTTTCTGGACCAATTGTTTGGAAATTGCACAGAAATACCCAGCAGCGCCATCATATGAGGCTGCTCGCAGGACGCGCTGAGCAATATTGATCACTCGTTACAATTGCACTGACCAGTTGGACAATGGCGTTAATTTTGACCTAACCAGACAGCGTGCAAATGCAATCAGCACTAACAGGCTGTTGAAAAACCTCTAGCCGACGCAGTTTTGATATGATTCCTAGCTGGAGAAGTCCACTGGGAACTGGGCAGATGAGAGGGACGGATCAGCGTTCGGGATCGTTGTTTTCCTACGTGGATATTGAGGCGCGTGTGCCGGCAGGACACCCGCTTCGGCGCATTGGTGAGCTGACCAACGGCGCGCTGTCGCGGTTGGACGAGAAGTTTGGGGCGCTGTACTCGCGTGAAGGCCGGCCCTCGATTCCACCGGAACGGTTGCTGCGTGCAAGTCTGCTTCAGCTCTTTTACTCGATCCGCTCGGAGCGCCAACTTATGGAGCGGATGCAGTTCGACCTGTTGTTCCGGTGGTTCGTAGGGCTTGGGATCGACGATGCCGTCTGGGACCATTCTGTCTTCTCGAAGAATCGCGACCGGCTTCTGACTACGCAGATCGCTCAGGATTTCCTGGCCGCGCTGCTCGCCGATCCGAAGGTCAAACGGCTGATGTCGCATGAGCATTTTTCTGTCGACGGAACCCTGCTTAAAGCATGGGCCTCGATGAAGAGCTTTCGGCCCAAGGACGGCAGCGGTAACCCACCCGATGGCGGGCGCAATGGCGAGCAGGATTTTCGGGGCGAGAAACGCTCCAACGAGACCCATGAGAGCACGACCGATCCGGACGCGCGGCTGTATCGCAAAGCCAACGGGCAGGAGAGCCGCCTGTGTTACATGGGACATGCCGTCATGGAGAATCGCAATGGCCTTGCCGTTTGCGGTGAAGTCACGCATGCCACAGGAACGGCGGAGCGGGAAGCAGCTCTCGCCTGGATCGATAAGCGCCCTTCGCGCCGGCGTATCACCCTGGCAGCGGACAAGGCTTATGATGTCTGCGCCTTCGTCGAAGCCCTCAAAGAGCGCAACGTCACGCCGCATATTGCCATCAACGGCAACATCCGATGGAACGGCATCCCGCGCAAAACCGCCATTGACCGACGCACCACGCGCCATGACGGTTATGGGATAAGCCAGCGAATCCGCAAGCGCGCCGAGGAGATATTCGGTTGGACAAAATCCAGCGCCGGTCTCATCCAGCTTAAGGTCCGCGGGCTTCGCAAAGCCAATACCGCCTTTATCTTCGCGCTGATTGCATATGACCTGATCCGGCTGCCCAAGCTGCTGGAGGCCCCATCATGAGCATCCGCGGCAGGTGGCGTATCGTTGAGATGCCGGATTACCAAAGAGATTATCCCGACATGGTAGAGCCCGCCTACATCCTGTTCGACAAATCCGGCGGAGAGTTCGCCTTCGGTTGCGTAACAGGAGCGATACAGGGAACCGCCGGCGGCAACGCCGTCGCATTCACCTGGTCGGGCTGCGACGAGATGGACGAAGTCTCAGGCGAAGGATGGGCCGAGATTCGCGAAGACGGAGCCCTCGAAGGCGAGATTTCCTTCTTAAATGGCGATGACGCAATCTTCATCGCCCGCCGCTGGGACAGTTTTTCAACAGCCTGCTAAATCTTCTCACCTTCCACATCGCGCGAAAGCTTTTCGATTTCGCGATCGAGATTTTCGAGATGGGGATCGAGCGCGACGGCTTTGCGCAGGACGCGCAAAGCGTCCTTCTTGTCGCCATTCTGGAGAAGAACAGCGCCGAGCTCCGCGAAAGCCTCGAACTGCCGCGGGTTGAGGGTAACGGCCCTGTGCAGGCTGATGATGGCGTCCTCATCGTCGCCCGCCTCAGCCTGGAACCTGCCGAGTTGATGCCAGCCCTCGGCATAGTTGGGGGCGACGTCGGTAATGGCGTCGAGCAGCCTGCGGGCGTCCTGCTTGTCGCCGCCCGTCAGCGCGGCGCCCGCGCGGCTCATCAGGAGATCGACACTGGGGCTGCCCGATACGAGGAAGTGCGAAATGATCTGATCCTCAATGGGTTTGGCATCCTCGGGCGTGCGCGTGCGGGCAAGCGCGCCGAATAGCGTGTCGAGCGCATTTGGCGCCGCCTGCGAATGTGTGGCTGGACGCGGCGGCGGCGGGGCCGCATGCGCTGCTCCGGCAACCGTCAACAGGAAAACCACGATCGCTCTGTGCATAGGCTATCCTAATCTTCAAAGTCCGATGTTGTCAGCACGTTTCCGCAACCTTGCCACTATTTCAGGTCCGGCATCGCCGCCGGTCTGGGCCCGCCCTCAACCCAATCGATCAGCTCGGCAGGATGGATGATCGGCGGCGCATCTGCTCCCGTCAGATGCATGAGGCAGCCGATGTTGGGCGAGGCGACTGCGTCCACATCGAGCAGTGCGATGTTGCCAAGCTTCCGCGCACGCAATGCGTTCGCGATGTCCGGCTCGAGGATGCTGTAGCTGCCCGCCGAGCCGCAGCACAGATGGCCTTCCGGAATATCGGTCACATCGAAACCGGCCGCTCTCAACTGCGCCTCTCCGAAACCGGGATGCCGCAACCCATGTTGCAGCGAACATGGCGCCTGGTAGGCGATCTTCAGACGTCGCGGCGGCTGCGCGGCCCGAGGCTCGGCGGCTGAGGAGAAATCGCTGATCATGTCGGCGAATGCACTGGCGCGCTTCTTCCACGCAGGATCGTCGGAGAAGAGATGCGGATAATCCTTCAGATGCGCGGCGCACCCCGTCGCGCTGATCAGCACGGCATCGACAGGCGCCTGCAAATTCGCGCGCTCGAATGCCGCGATGGCGCGTTTGGCGAGGATTTTCGCCTCTTCCCTTCGGCCCAGATGGTTGGATAGTGCGCCGCAACAGCCCGCGCCCTCGAGCGGAATCAAAACAATGTTCCGCCTGGAGAGAATGCGCGCGACCGCCTCATCAATCTGCGGCGCCAATGCCGGCTGCACACAGCCTGTCAAGAGCGCGATCCGACGCGCCCCCGCTGGCGCAGGCACGGCGTTGCGGCCCTTTTGCCGGGGCGCCTTTGCAGCAATGCGCGCCATTTTGCCCAGCGCTCCGGGCAGTTTCGTCGCGACCGGCGCCAAAATGCGCGCCAGCATCACCGCGGCCCTTGCCAGGTCCGGTCTTGAGAGGACGCGCGCAATGAACGCGCGCGCAAGCCGCGCGCGCCATGGGCGCCGGTACCGTGTCTCGATATGAACGCGGGCCGTGTCTACGAGCCGGGCATAGTCGACGCCGGACGGGCACGCAGTACGGCAGCCAAGGCACGAGAGGCACCGATCGACATGATGCACGGTCTCCGCGGCCGGCGTGCCGCCGTCCTCAAGCATCTGTTGCATCATCACGATGCGGCCGCGCGGCGAATCCCGCTCGTCTCCGAGGAGCACGTAGGTGGGGCAAGTAGCGGTGCAAATGCCGCAATGGACACAGGCGCGCAGATTGCGTTCGGCTTCCGCAAGAAACGGATCGCACAGCATATCGCTTGCGAAATTCGTGCGCATTCAGAGGCCCTCGTACATGCGGCCGGGATTGAAGAGGCCGAGCGGATCGAACGCTGCTTTCACCGATCGGCTCAACGCGGCAAGAAGGGGTGGCTCGGGCTGAAAGACAGGAATGCGGCGGCGCGTCACCTTGCCCGCCCGCAACACTGTCGAATATCCCCCATTTGCGGCTGCTGCCGCGCGAATGCGACGTGCCGAAGCGTGATCATCCGCGCTCGTCGCGACCCACAACAGACCGCCCGCCCAGTCGGCAAGCCAGACCTGCGAGTCGGCTTCCTCCGGGCAAGACGCTGCCGCCCGAGGAGGAAGGAAAAGGCGCCAGACGTCGAGATTCTTGCCGATAAAGGCGCGACCATCGCCGATGGACCGGAACATCTCTTCGCCATCGGCCTCTTCGAGATGCAAGCGAGGCGCAAGCGCGCGGATACCGGCCATCTTTTCGTCCAGTGATACACGCCCGCCTTCGACTCGGATCAACGCGGCTCCTCTACCGACCGCGCCAAGCTCCGGAAACGCAGCCGCCAACAGGCCGGGAATGTAAGCAAGGCCCGTGGCACCAAATGCGCTCGTCCAGACGCGCCGCAGCAGTGCCAATCCTTCGTCGGGCCCGATATCCCGCGCAACCAGCGTGATGTTCAGGGCGGCGCACGGCACGAGACGCAGCGTGACTTCCGTCAATATGCCGAGTGTGCCCATCGCGCCGCACATCAGTTTCGGCAAATCGAAGCCCGTGACGTTTTTCACCACATGGCCGCCCGCTTTGTAGCTTTCCGCCCATCCGTTGACCGCACGATAGCCTAGCAGATGGTCCCGCGCCCCGCCGAACCGCACCCGCGCCGGGCCGCAGACATCCGCAGACAGCACGCCGCCGATGGTCGCCGTGTGCGCAGGCTCTCCGAATAACGGCCCCCAATCGGCGGGATCGAACCCGAGCCGTTGGCGGCGCCTGCCGAGCGCATCCTCGATTTCCGCGGTGGTCGTCGCAGCCTTTACTGTGATGACAAGCTCGTCCGGGTCGTAGCTCACGATGCCAGACAGCGCCGACACATCGAGTTCATCGTCTGCTTCCGCCGGCCGGCCGAAGCCGCGCTTCGTGCCGCATCCCACTATCTCAAGAGTCGAATGGCGCGCGCGCGCCGCTGCGACCGCATCGATCACCTCGCTCTCGGATCGAGCCTGGAGGCGCGCCATGGGTTCAAAACCGCGGGATAGTCGCAAACGGCAGACGCCCGCCGTGCACATGCATGTGTCCCTGCTCGACGCACGCCGATAGCGTCGGAAACACCTTGCCCGGATTGAACAGGCCCGCGGAATCGAAGGCGCATTTCAGGCGCTGCTGCTGGGCCAGATCGCCCTCCGAAAACATCACCGGCATAAGGTCGCGCTTCTCAACGCCAACACCGTGCTCGCCCGTCAATACGCCGCCCACTTCGACGCAGAGCTTCAATATTTCGGCGCCAAATGTCTCGGCCCGCTCAAGCTCGCCCTCTTTCATCACGTCGAAAATGATGAGGGGATGCAGATTGCCGTCGCCGGCATGAAAGACATTGCAGAAGCCGAGACCGTATTCTTCCGCCATCTCGGCCATGCGCGCGAGCACTTTCGGCAGCGCGCGTCGCGGAATCGTTCCGTCCATGCACAGCATGTCCGGCGCGAGCCTCCCCATGGCGGGGAACGCGGCCTTGCGTCCAGCCCAGATCTTTGCGCGCTCGGCGTCGTCTCTCGCTTCTCGCAGCTCGGTTGCTCCGGCCTTGCGCGCAATGTCGACAATGCATCGCAGCTCGTCTGCGGCCTCGTCCGCAACGCCGTCGACTTCGATGATCAGGATGGCGTCCGCGTCTTGCGGGTAGCCCGGCGCGCAATAATCCTCGACCGCAGCGATGCAGCGCCTGTCCATGAACTCCATCGCCGCCGGCACGATGCCGCCGGCGATGATCTCGCCGACGCACGATCCTGCATCGGGAACCGAGTCGAATGCCGCGAGAAGTGTGCGCGTTACCGGCGGCTTGCGCAGGATCCGCAAGGTCGCCTCCACGACAATCCCGAGCAGACCTTCCGAGCCTGCGACGATACCAAGAAGGTCAAAGCCGCGTGCGCCTGACGCCTTGCCGCCGAGCCGCACGCAGTTGCCGCCCGGCAGCGCGAGCTCAACGCCCAGGAGATTATGCGTCGTAATCCCGTATTTCAGGCAGTGGATGCCGCCGGAATTTTCCGCAACATTGCCGCCCACGGTGCACGCGATCTGGCTCGACGGATCGGGCGCGTAGAAGAAACCCTGCCCTTCGACCGCGCGCGTAATTGCAAGGTTGGTGACACCTGGCTCCGCCACCACGCAGGCGTTTTCGAAATCGATCTCTAGAATGCGGTTCATTCGCGCAAGACCCACCAGGATCGCGTCGGCCCGCGGCAATGCGCCGCCCGAAAGCGACGTGCCTGCGCCGCGGGGCACGATGGCGATGCCTTCGGCGGCCGCAAAACGCAGAACCGCAGAAACTTGCTCCTTCGTCTTCGGCAGTACGCAGACCAGAGGCGCCTGGCGATAGGCGGTCAGCGCGTCACCGTCATAGGCCGCGAGGCCGGCGGGCCGCGAAATCGTGCCGTCGGGAACAAGACGCGTCAAAGCCGCCACGATCATGTCGCGGCGCGCCAGCACGGAAGGATCAGGATTGGATAGCTGCACGCTGCGCTCCGCCGTCAGGACGGACGCAGCTTATCGCCAGGAAGAAAAAACGCGAACGCGCGAGCGGTCAGCCCTGACGCGCCTTGAAGCGGGGATTCTTCTTGTTGATGACATAGGTCCGGCCGCGGCGACGGATGACGCGGCAGTCCTTGTCGCGCTTTTTGAGTGAGCGCAGGGAATTACGGATCTTCATGACACGCCTTCAAAAAGCCCGAGGGAGCCCGGAAAAAGAGGCGCGGAAGCTAGTCGGCGGCAATTTCCCTGTCAACCGCCGCTTCCATGTTAAAGAGCGCGGTCGGGATGGATTCGTGAACATGCGTGCGAAAGCCAAGGGATTGCGCCTGATTGGGTGTGGGGCGCTGGGGTTTTTCTTTCTGGCCATTCCGGGAATGCCGGCACTGGCCGACCCTCCCAAGGCTGTTCCGGACCCTCAGTCCCAGGTGGAATTCGCCGAGTTCGTCCGGGGTTTCCGCGATACGGCGCTCAAAGCCGGAATCGAGCCGCAGACCTATGACCGCTCGATGACCGAAATTGCGCTCAACTCCCGCGTCCAACAGCTCAATCTCCAGCAGCCGGAGTTCATCAAGCCGGTCTGGGACTATCTCGACAGCGCCGTTTCGGCCGACCGGATCGCCAAGGGGCAGCAGATGCTGGCGGCAGAGGCGGCCCCGCTCGCCGCTATCGAACAGCGTTTCGGCGTTCCGAAGGAGATCCTGGTCGCGATCTGGGGGATCGAAAGCAATTACGGCACGGCGATGGGCAGCTTCAATATGTTCGAAGCGCTGGCGACGCTCGGTTATGACGGTCCCCGCGCCGACTTCGCGCGCCGCGAGATCATCAACGCGTTGAAAATGGAAGAACGCGAGCATTACGACCCCGCACAAATGACATCGTCCTGGGCCGGGGCGTTCGGGCAGACGCAGTTCGTTCCGTCGGCCTTTCTTCAATATGCCGTCGATGGCGATGGTGACGGCAAAGTAGACCTGTGGCGTTCAGCCTCCGATGCGCTCGCCTCCGCCGCCAACCTCCTGCAAAGCGGCGGCTGGGAGAAGGGAGCGATCTGGGGTTACGAGGTTGCCCTTCCGGCCGTCTTTCCATTCGAAGACGCCAACATAGACGCCACAAAATCGCTGAACGACTGGCGCAAGCTCGGTGTTGTCGCTGCGAACGGGGCGGCGCTGCCGAAAAGCGACGCACAGGCCGCGATCATCATTCCCGCCGGCGCGCGCGGTCCGGCCTTCATCGTGTTCGACAATTTCCGTGTCGTGCTGAAGTACAACAATGCCGTTTCCTACGCGTTGGCCGTCTGCACGCTGGCTGACCGGCTGAAGGGTGCTTCGCCGATCCTGCATCCCTGGCCGCGCGAAGAGGTGGCGCTCACTCGCGACGAGCTCGTCGCATTTCAAGCCGACCTGAAGAGGCTGGGTTTCGATCCGGGCGATGCCGACGGCATTTTCGGCCGCAAGGCGAAGGCGGCGCTCAGGGCCTATCAGAAAGCGCGCGGACTGGCCGCAGACGGTTTCGTCACCGAGGATCTGCTGGTGCGCATGGAGCGCGAGATCGTCGCCAGGGGCGGCTGAGACGTTCAGCCGTTGGGGACCTGCGTTTCCGGCGCCTCGTCCGCATCCGTTCCCGCAGCAATCAGGCCGGCGTTGCGCAGATGAGGCGACCACAGCGCATAGGCGTAGAGCCCGGCCATCAATACCGCGCCGAAAATGTAAGGTGCAGCCGGCGCGACCCGGTAGAGCGCCGTCGCGATCAGCGGCCCGAAGATGAAGCCGGCCGCGCCCGTGGCTCCCGTCAGTCCCGCTATGGCGCCCTGCTCGTGGCGATCAACGGCAAGCGACGCCGCCGCGGCATATCCGGGCCTGACCATGCCGAAGCCCAATCCCGACATGATGAGCGCGAAAACCAGCGGACCGAACTGATGGCCGATTGCGAACAAAATGTTGGACACGAGCGCGAACGCCGAACCCCAATAGATGAGTGCACGCGCGGACAGCTTGAACAGCTGCACGATCACAAGTTGCGCGCACAGGCCAGCCACCGATGACGCCACGAGCCCGATGCCGGTGTATTGCGGCGCGACGGCCGGCGAGAAATGCAACACGTCGATGAAGAGATAGCCGACCGTCTGGATCGGAATCGCGCCCACGGTGCTGACGCCCACGCCGAACACGATGAACGGCCACACGCGGCGGTCGTGCCAGTGCAACGTTTCCTTCCGCACAAGTTTCAGCTTCGGCGCCGAATGTTCCGGCAGCAGGAACCAGATTACCGCGGCACTCGCCAGCGCGACGCCGGCCGTAAAGTAGAACGGCGCGAACAGCCCGAACACGACCAGCGCCGAACCGATACCAGGGCCTATCGTCGTACCCAGTCCGAAGGCCGCACCGATACCGGCGACGCCACGCGTGCGTTCGTCGAGTGTTGTGCGGTCCACGACATAGGCCTGGGCGGCCGGCGCGGCGCCCGAGCCGAAAATGCCATACAGCGACCGGGCGGCGATCATCAGCGGATACGCGACCAGAACGGGCAGAAAGCCCGCGATGCCGATGCTCGCCACGACTGCGAACAGGCCGAACGAAACGCCGAAGGCGAG
>Ga0302324_100016561_pt1 | contig 14678 bp, 11 predicted proteins | sample Palsa_T0_1_FD_201949 | JGI IMG/M metagenome (GOLD analysis project Ga0302324, IMG submission 201949) | Peat permafrost microbial communities from Stordalen Mire near Abisko, Sweden - Palsa_T0_1 | ecosystem: Environmental > Terrestrial > Soil > Palsa > Peat permafrost | place: Sweden: Abisko...
ATATTCGGCGATGGGCTCGGTAAAGAGCTTCTCAATTTCGAAACCTGCGTCGCGGACGGCCTCGCCTAACTCGGCGAGAGTGTATTCGCGCATGTGCTGTGCCACCTGGGACGATCCGGCCACGGGTATTTTGTACTTGGAATGTATCTGCGGGTTATCGTGACCGTGCAGCACGCGGGCGACACTCGTAAGGCTGGCGATATTCGGAGTAGTGATCAGTATCCGGCCGCCCTCCTCCAGGACCCGGCGAGCCTCCAATAAAAGGTGCATGGGATCGAACAACATATGCTCGATTACTTCACAGGCGAGCACTAACTCGAAATGATTAGCCGGGTAGGGATAAGTGTCGCGCTCAGCGTCGAAGAGATCGATATCCATCTCGAAGCGGGTGTCCGCGTATTGCACCGCCTTGCGCTGGGTGGTTCCGGCGCCATAATCCGCCCCGCGCACTTCGCGGTAGCCATGATGGAGCTGCAGTACGGGAGTCATCTGCAGGTAACAGCCCAGCTCCAGCACGCGGCCGGAGCCGGACGGGCGGGGAACCAGGGACAACGTCCTCTTAAGCCTGGGAAGGTGCTTTTCGAAATAGGATGCGGTGGCGGGATCATTCGGCTGGAGCTTGCGCAGGGCGGCTTCCAGCTCGGCCAGAGGATCCGGCCGGCCATCGGAGGCGCGAGACTTCCATTTGAGACTCTCGTGACGGCGGCTCAGGCGGATGTTGAGCCGGCGCAGCGCGGCGCGAATCCATCGCAAATACGCAGGCAAATCCGGGGCAGCATGCGGGCGTATTTCTTCCGATTCTAAGCGTTTGCGGCGCGCGCGGCTGTGATACACTGCCACTGTCTTATGATCGCAAGATTCCTTTGCAGCGTGATTCTGTTTGGCGGTTGGGCGCTGGCCATCGAGCGCGGCGAGGAGATCCGGCTTTGGCCGCACGGCGCGCCGGGTTCCGAAGGCGAAACGGCCTCCGAGGTTTTTCAGCCGGGGGACAATGCCAGGCTGCCGAAGCAGTTCACCGTCGTGCACTATCCGTCGATCTATGTTTTTCTGCCGCCGAAGGAGAAGGCCAACGGGATGGCGGTAGTGATCGCGCCTGGCGGGGGCCATTCGCAGCTGGTGATCGATAAAGAGGGCTACGAGATCGCCGACTGGCTAAACCGGAACGGCATTGCGGGATTCGTGCTGAAATACCGCCTGGCGCGGGCGCCGGGCTCGCATTACACGGTCGAGGGAGACGCGCTGCCGGACGCCGCGCGGGCCATGCGCATGGTACGGAGCCGCGCCGCGGAGTGGGGCGTCGATCCGGCGCGCATCGGGTTCATGGGATTTTCAGCGGGCGGAGAAGTGGCCGCCCTGATCGAGACGCGCTTCGATGCGGGCAACGACAGCTCCAGCGATCCGGTCGAACGAGCCAGCTCGCGCCCCGATTTTGCGGTGGTGGTATATCCAGGCTTCAAACCGGGGACGATTACGGTGCCGAAGGATGCGCCGCCTACCTTCCTGGTTTGCGCGGACGACGATCGTTCCCACGTAGTGACCACGGTGAACCTCTATCTGGATCTGGAGAAGCAGGGCGTCTCATCGGAGATGCACATCTACGCAAGCGGCGCGCACGGGTTCGGGATGCGGCCGAAGCATCTGCCGGTGGACACCTGGCCGGATCGGCTGCGGGAATGGATGGCGGATCGAAAGCTGTTCAAGGAGTAGAGCCGTGCCGGGACCACTCCGGCCCTTTGAAGTTGTGCCGCACGACCGCCGCATAGAGCAGCCCCAGGCCAATCAGCAGGCCCGCCAAGGTTTCTCCCGCCAGCTCATTGGGTGGCATGATCAACACCACGCAGATGAAGCCGCAAAACAGCATGGCGGTCATATTCAGCGGCGCGCCGAAGCGGCCCAGGCTCCAGACCGCGCGGCTCGGCCAATCCGAACCTGCGCGGCGCGCGCGCCAGGCCAGCGCGATCGGAATACCGTAAGCCAGGTACAACGCCACCACGCTCAGAGAGGTGACCACGGGGATCGCCTTGGTCCACAGCATGGCAGCCATGCACGCCGCTACGATCAACCAGATGGACGGCGCCGGCGTGCCATGCCGCGGACTGACCCAGCGCACCTGTTCAGCGAAGGGCGTGCCGTGATCGCGCGCCAGCGAATACAGTGAACGCGAGGCCGAGGTAATGCAGGCGAGGCCGCAGAACCACATCGCCATCGAGATCAGCGCGGCCATCACATTGCCGGCCTTGGCGCCCAGACCTTGCTGGAGAATGGCGATAGCGGCCGAAATCTGATTCCCCTGCGCGTCCTTAGCTGCCAGCACGCCGGGGATGCTCTTGATGGCCAGCGTCAGGGCCAGCACCAGGAAATAGCCGGCTACGCCCGAAACCGCCACGGACAGCACGATGCCCCAGGGGCCGCGCCGGCGGGGATCGTGGGTCTCTTCGGCCATGTGCGCGGAAGCATCGAAGCCGGTGTAGGTCCACTGCGCCTGCAGCAGCCCCAGCACGAAAGCCCACCAGTAAAACGAATGGCCATTGCTGTTGACCGCCTTGAACAGGAACGGCATGGGTTGTCTGGGAGCGAGGAAGAAGAGCGCGAGCACCACCAAGGCGACGCCGGCGATGTGCACGGTGACGCTGAGGTCGTTGAGAATGGCCACCAGGCGGATGCCGTACTGATTCAGAAAGCCTTGTGTCAGCAGGATGAACGCGAACATGCCGAACAGATGGACGGGCGTCAATGAAATATTCAGGAACGGGAGGATGAACTGCGCGCAACTGTAATTGATGCCGGCCAGCTCGGTGATCAGCCCCAGGATGTTCAGCCAGGCTACCAGCCAGCCCCAGCCCTTTCCGCCCAGGTCGGCGGCCCAGTGATAGGTGGCGCCGGCGGTGGGATACGCGGAACACAACTCGGCCATGCTGGCAGCCACCGTCAGAGTGAAGAAGGTAGATAACGGCCAGCCCAGGCTCATTTCCAGCGGGCCGCCCATTTCCAGGCCATAGCCGAAAAGGGTCACGCCGGTTAGAATCGAGATGATGGAGAAGGAGATGGCGAAGTTGGAAAACCCGCCCATGCCGCGGAGGAGCTCCTGGGCGTAGCCGAAGCGGCCTAGATCGACGCGGTCCTGTTCGAGGGGGTCCAGGCTATAGCTCCACGTCCTGCTTGAGGTGCTTGCTGATAGCTTGCTCGACCAATTCTTTCAAGGTCTGGCGCGTTTCGGTTTGGACGAATCCATTCTCTACAATATCCCAATCGAGTCTGTAGCTGCGTGTCGCAAACGCAACCTTGATCTGCCGGGTCGCGATGTCCAGGCCAATGACAAATTTGGCAGGCGGCCGGGCAAAGGTGATGGTGATTGCGCCGCCGCGCAGGCTGGTCTGGAAGCCATAGTCGTCGGCCGCGAGGACCAGCTCGCGCTGCAACGCCGCCAGGGCTTCGTCGCCGTGTTTCTTGAAGTCGTGTGCTTCGATCATGGAGCTCCTTAGCTTCTATCTCTGCCTCAGCACCGAGATGATATCGTCCGCGGTGATGACGCCGCTTAGCTTACCTTCTTCGTCCACTACTGGCAAGGTGAGCAGGTTGTACTTGTCGAATAATTCCGTCAAACGGTCCTGTTTTTCATCCAGGCCGACCTGGATGGCGCGATCCGTAGCGAGCTCGCGGAGGGGCGCCCCAGGGGACGCGGCGAACAGGCGGGCCAGCGGAACGCCCGCCACCAGCCGCCCATCCGCATCCAGCAGAAACAGGGTGTTGAGCGTGTCGAGCAGGTCTTCGTTGCCGCGCAGGGCGGCCAGAGCGTCGGTGGTGGTGGCGTTCTCGGGCAGCGCCACATACTCGGTATTCATGAGGCCGCCGGCGGTGTCATCCTTGTATTCCAATAGCTCGCGGACCTCCGTCTCGGGCGCCTGCTCCATTTCATCCAGGATCTCCTGGGAGCTTTCTTCTTCCATTTCGGAGAGCACATCGGCGGCTTCATCGGGGGCCATTTCCTCTACGATGTCGGCGGCTTTTTCGGGCTCCAGAGATTCCAGAATGCTGGCCTGCATTTTTGGATCGACCTCGGTCAGGGCATCGGCGGCGACTTCGCTGTCGATGGTTTCAAAAATGGCTCCGCGCTCGGCGGGGCTGAGCTCTTCGACGATATCGGCCAGGTCGGCCGGGTGCATTTTCTCGAGCATCTGGTTGGAGATATTCAGGCGCAGGCGGCGCTGCGGGTCGGGCTCGATGATGTTGCAAAAATCCCAGCGGATGGAGCTGGGCGGGATGCGGCGCTGCAGCCGGCGCACCCAGCGGGGCGGCGCCACGCCCTGGCAGAGGCGGCGGAAGATGCTGCGCATGCCGATATCTACTTCGAGCACGGCCAGGTAGTCGGTGGCGCCGCCGCTGTGGATCTCGAAGGTGACGTCGGTCACGCGGACTACCTTGCGCCCGTTGACGTCGATGATCTGCTGGTCGAGCAGGTCACGGTTGAGCCGGAGCATGTATTCATCGTCGTGATAGGGAATCAGCTGCTCGTCGCTAAGCTGAATGCCGCTATCGAGAGAGAAGGATGCAATTTGGTCGTAGCGCACGGAAAGCCAGGACCAGCCGCCCCCGACCAGATAGCGGTCGACGCGCGAGGGGTGTACCACAGGCACGACGGCTGCGTCTTTGACCCGGCCAATGCGGCGACCCTTCAGGTCGTGTACCGCCATGCCGAGCAGTTCCGTGAAATAGAGCAGCGACTCCGCCATCGAGATTGTCCGGGTCATTCCAATATGCCGCATTGTCGCGGGAAGAGGCAACAGCAGGGATAGCTGTTCGCTTGTGGACAGTCGAATCTGAAAGCGAACAAACTCCGCCGTGCGCCCGGCGTGTTTTCAAGCAGTTGAACGTGGCTGCGAAACTGCACTGATGGAACCATGCGCTTTGCCATCCGACAACTTCGCAAAAGCCCTGGCTTTGCGGTTACCACGATTCTGACGCTCGCGCTTGGCATCGGCGCCACCACAGCCATCTTCAGCCTGGTGAACGCCGTGCTGCTGCGGCCGTTGCCGTTTCCCGGGCAGGAGCGGCTGATATCATTGCAGCTGGCCGATATCGAGCCCGGTGTGCCCGCCAACACTCAGATACCTCTGAGCTACCCCGACTTTTTCGATTGGCGCGCCCAGAGCCACTGGGTCACGGGCATGGCATGCTACCGGGAGAACGGCGTGACGCTCACCGGCCGGGGAGAACCCCAGCAGCTCGAATCGCAGATTGTTTCGGCGGAATTCTTCCGCGTGCTGGGCGTCCATCCGATGCTGGGCCGGGACTTCCTGCCAGGCGAGGAGACGGCCGGCGCGCGGGTCGCGGTACTGAGTTATGCGTTGTGGCAGTCCACCTTCGGGTCGGCGACCGATGTCGCCGGCCGGGCCATCACCTTGAACGGGCGCAGCTATACGGTGGCCGGCGTGATGCCGCGCGGCTTCGAATTCCCGATTCAGAGTCCCCCACCGGCGCTGTGGACGACGCTGGCCGACGATGCCGCCAAGGATGCGCCCGGCGATACCCCGCTGACGGTACAGCGCGGAGCGAACATGCTGCGCCTGGTGGCCCGGCTGAGGCCAGGCGCTACAGTGGCGCAGGCGCGCGCAGAACTGAACACCATCGCCCGCCAGCTTGCCATCCAATATCCGGACGACGACAAGCACCTCACGGCTGCCATCGTAAAGCCGGAACTGGAGCAGATGATCGGAAACTTCCGCCCCGCGCTGCGGCTGCTTTTCGCTGCCGTGATGCTGGTTTTGCTGATCGCTTGCGCCAATGTGGCGGGACTGCTGCTGGCGCGCGCCACGCGCCGCCGGAGTGAGATGGCGCTGCGTACGGCGCTGGGGGCAGGGCGAGGGCAGATCATCCGCCAGGTACTGGCCGAGTGCGTCGTATTGTCTTTGTGCGGTGGAGCTTTGGGTGTGGTGTTTTCAAGCTGGACGCTGGAGACGCTGCTGCGCCTGGCGCCGGCCAATTTGCCGCGCGCCGGCCAGATCTCGGTGGATGGCGCGGTGCTCGCTTTTGCCACGGCCGTGTCACTCGGGACCGGCCTGCTGTTCGGCGTGCTGCCGGCCTGGCGCATGTCGCGCCTTGACCCTTCACTTGCGCTGCGGGACGCCGGCCGCAGTGTGACTGGCGGGCGCGGCCAGCACAACCTGCATCATTGGTTGGTCGTGGCGGAGACGGCCATCGGACTGATTCTGCTGGTAGGCGCGGGACTGCTGATCCGCAGCTTTGTGGAAGTGTTGCACGTCGATCCGGGCTTCGATCCGCGCCGCGTGCTCACGGCGAGCTTGCATCTGCCGGACAATGCATACGACAGGCAAGAGAAAATCGAATTCTACAACCAGCTTCTGGCTCGTTTGACCGCGCTTCCAGGCGTTCAATCCGCCGCGGCGGGTTGGCCCTTACCCCTTTCGAATAGCGACATCGGGATCTCATTTCAAATCGAGGGCCACCCTACGGCGCCGGGCGATGCGCCGAGCGAGGCCATGAGCATCGTCACGGCGGATTTCTTCCGAACCATGCGCATCCCGATTCTCTCCGGGCGCGCCTTCAGCGTGCGCGACGACACCAAGGCCGTGCCGGTCATCGTGATCAACGAACGATTCGCGCGCAAATACTTTCCGGGCGAGAACCCGCTTGGAAAGCACGTCAAGGTGGATCTGGGGGACGGCACTCTCAAGTCGCCGGTGCGCGAAGTGGTCGGTATCGCCGGCAATGTGAAGCGCCAGAAACTGACGGCTGACGTGGACCCGGAGTATTTTCTTCCGTTCGCGCAGGCCGTGGTTACCTCGCCTCCGCTCGCGATACGGACGGCCGGCGATCCAACGAGTCTGATTGGCGCGCTACGCGCGCAGCTTGCGGAGATGGACCGCAACATCCCGCTCTATCGTGTGGCGACCATGGAGGAATCGGTGTCGAAGGCCGCCGCGCAATCCCGCTTTCAAACGCTGCTGCTGGCTTGTTTCGCAGGCATGGCGTTGTTGCTCTCGGCGCTGGGGCTCTACGCCGTACTGTCGTATATGGTGGCGCAACGCACGGGCGAGATCGGAGTGCGCATGGCGTTGGGCGCGCAGCGCGGCGATATTCTGAGCCTGATTGTGCGGCGCGGTCTGCTGCTGGCTCTTATGGGCATTGGCATCGGCCTCGCCGCCGCGGCGCTGATGACCCGCTTCATGGCCGGAATGCTCTACGGCGTCCAGCCCTTCGACCCGCTGACCTTCGCGGCGGTGGCCGCTCTACTGCTGGTGGTTTCGGCGGCGGCAAGCAGCGTGCCCGCCTACCGCGCGGCGCGGCTCGATCCAATGCAGACGCTGCGGGATCAGTGAGAGGCGTTCTGACGCATGATCGCGCGAATGGGCTCGTTGTCCGCATAGACACGCCACTCGGCGACGAGCGGTCCGCGTGTGCGGGCCTTCCATGCCGCCGGGGTCTGCCACTTGGTTGCGGCGTAAGTCCCCTGAGCAGTACCGAGCATCACTACGGCGTCGCCATCGGCATATGTCTCTTCGATGGTGATGGTATAGTCTGGGACCATTTGGAAGTATGCGGCCCAGCCGGCAGTCATCCGATCCCGGCCCTGAACCTGGGCGCCCAGCGAGTCAACAAACAGGTGGTCTTCAGTCATAAGTCCGGTCAGATCCTCCACGCTTTGGCGGTTGATGGCACTGGCGAAGGCATGCGCGGCATGTTCGGGCATGGAGACAGTGTAGCGCTAAAGGTGTAGCGCTAAAGGTTGCGTCGCTTCCCGGTGTGGAGTACGATCAAGCCGATAGCCATTGCAACAGAAGGAGACAGGACGCTGAAGCGTAGGAAGTTTCTGGAAACAGTCATGTCCGTGGCGGCGGCGCCGGTCTTGGCCGGCGCAGGCGCCGGGAAGCGCGTCGCATTCGGAGGAATCAGCATCGAATGCAGCACCTATAGCCGCATTCGAGCCAGAGAAGAAGACTTCACCATCTTGCGCGGCCAGGATCTTAGCGCGAGCGCCACATTCGCCTTTCTGAAAAGCTATGCATACCCGTTCCTTCCCACGCTGGTGGCCACCGCCGTTCCGGGAGGGCCGGTGGAGAGCGGCACCTATCGTCAGATCAAAGCGGAATTCCTGAAGCGGGTCACGGAACTGCTACCCCTCGATGGCTTGTACCTTCCCATGCATGGCGCCATGTTCGTCGACGGCATGGAGGACGCGGAAGGCGATTGGTGTGTCGCTGTTCGCCAAGTCGTTGGACCGAAATGTCTGATCAGCGCCAGCTACGATTTGCACGGCAACATCAGCAAACGAGTCATCGACAATCTGGACATGTTGTCGGCCTTCCGGACCGCGCCGCACATCGATCGCGAAGAGACTATGCGAAGGGCCTGCGGCATGCTCCTACATTGCCTCGACAATAATATTCGGCCGACGCTGGTATGGGCCCCCATTCCGGTCCTGATGCCGGGTGAACGCAGCAGCACACAGTGGGAGCCGGGCAAAAGGCTCTGGGCGCAATTGCCGGGCATGAACGCGCAGGCCGGCGTTCTGGACGTTTCCCTGCTGGTTGGCTATGTCTGGGCGGACGAACCGCGCGCGACGGCCAGCGCGGTGCTGACGGGAACAGCGCCTGCGAAGTTGAAGGAAGACGCTTTGTCGCTCGCGCAGCAGTATTGGGATGCACGCAAGGAATTTCAGTTCGGCGTGGAAACCGGGACCATCGCCGAGTGCGTCGACCGAGCGCAGAAGTCAAAGACGCACCCGGTAATCCTTGCCGATTCGGGCGATAACCCAACCGGAGGCGGCACCGGAGATCGCGCCGAGGTTTTAGCGGAACTGCTTCGCCGGAATGTCCAGGATGCCGTCTTCGCGGGAATCGCGGACAGGCCGGCGACAGAAGCCTGTTACCGAAGCGGCGTGGGGACCACCCTTACGCTTCAAATCGGCGCAACCCTGGATCCCAAAGGCAGCCTTCCGGTGAAGACGCCGGCCAGAGTGGTCTTTCTGCTTCCGACGGACAAGCCGCTGGAGCGCCAGGCAGTGGTTGACGTCCAGGGAATCAAGGTAGTTCTAACGGCGCGCCGGCGTCCCTTTCACGACATTGCGGACTTCACCTCCATGGGCCTGGATCCAAAGACTTTCAAGCTCATTGTAGTGAAGTCCGGCTATCTATCGCCGGAGCTTGCCCCGCTCGCGAATCCGAATCTCATGGCTCTGTCCGATGGCGCGATTAATCAGGACCTGGAGCATTTACCAAAGAACAGGTTTCGCAAACCGAGCTACCCGTTCGCCCCCGACTTGAAATACGAGCCCTATACCGTGACTTCGGCTCGATCGCCGTCGCACTAGAAACATCAGAAATGCAGTTTCATACCGAACTGCATTTCTCTTTGTGGCAGCACGGTTGAGATGATCACGCCGGCGTCGCCCGGAACATCGGTGTTGTCGAAGACCTTGCGCAAAGCGAAATCGCCGGACACTCCACCGGGTCCGATCACGATGTTCTTTCCGGCGTCGCCGAAGGTGTAAGCCGCGGGCAATGGGAAGCAGCTCGTATTGAACCAGAGGTCAGGCGACTGCTGGCCGGAGGGCAGGTTTCCATTGCAGGTGCGATCGGTGCGAACCAGGCCGATGGAGCCGGTGTTCGAAGGATCGTAATCCATGAGGGGCGAGAAATAAAACCCGCTCCGTACGGTGAAGATACCGCCCAGGTCCCATCCACCGAGGACCAGGTCCCCCACACGGCTGGAGTTGAGCAAACGCTGGCCCTTGCCGACCGGGATCTGGTAGTCGAAACTCGAAACCCTACGGAATTTCTCATTGAAGTCGGAGAGTCCTCGGTCGGCCGCGACATCGTAGGGGTTTTGCGGCCAGGGAGAAGCGCAGCAGATCTCCGGTTGGTCGTTCATCGATTTGCTGTAGGTGAATGCACTCAGGAACGTCAGTCCATTCCAAAGGCGTTTCTCCACCTTTACCTCAAGCGCGTTATAGCTCGAATTACCCCGATCCACAATGTCGGTAAATGGCCCGTGCTGCGGGTAAGGGCGCCGGGGCTGAATATCGCCAGGGCCGTGCACCATAACCTGGTTGGGATCGAGCAACGTCTGCAGGTGTGCCGATTTCGAACCACATACGCGACTTCGAACGAGATGTTGCTATAGCGCCGCTACTGTCGACGACGGTGCCGACGACCGTGCCATGTCCGCCTGTCCAAAGACGCTAACGGGAGCCATCATCGCTCCCAGAATCAAATAACCGAGACACCACCTCTTCATACTCATTCTGAGCTTCCCCCGGATTGACAAAGTCGAAATTCAAAAGAATCGGAATGTCAAGACACTCACATCCAAGACACTCACATCCAATCTGAGGTAACCTAGTCTTATGAAGGGCATCGCGTGCCTATTGTTTGCGTGGGCGGCAGCGGGCCAGACGAGCCCTTTTTCCGATGGTCTCTACCCGATACTCAAGAATGCGGGGTGCCCGACCTGCCATAACAACAATGGTGTAGCTTCCGCCACCCGGCTGCACTTTCCGGATGCCGGGGCCCCGACCGACCGCACGGAAGCCTTTGGCCGGTCGCTGGTGCGGCTGGTGGACCGGACACATCCCGAAGAATCGCTGCTGCTGCGGAAGCCCACCATGCGCATCCCGCACGCCGGCGGCGAGCGCATCAAACCCGGTAGCCCGGAAGAGACCGCTCTGATTACCTGGATCCGGGTTCTTGCGGCAATGCCGGCGGACGAAATTGCCGTGGCTCTGAAGTACGATGAGGCCGGCCCGGACGCAGAGAGGCATCGGGGAGCGGTTTTACGGAGGCTGACGAACAGCCAGTACGACAACACGGTACGCGACCTGCTGAGCGACCAGACGGCGCCTGCCGACCAGTTTCCGCCAGAGGACTTTGTTGCAGGGTTCAAGAACCAGTACGACGCACAGAATCTGTCTCCACTACTCGAAGAGGCATACAGCGCGGCTGCCGAGAAGCTGGCGCAGAATGCGTTTCGAAATGGGGATCCGCACCATCTGGTTCGTTGTCAGGCAGGTGAGACTATTCCGGCCTGCCGCGAGCGGTTTGTGAGAGAGTTCGGACGGAAGGCGTTCCGGAGGCCTCTCGACGACGGAGAGCGGCGCCGCTATCTGTCTCTGTTTAACCGGGAGAGTAGTTTGCTGGCGGGCGCCCAACTGGTTGTGGAGGCGATGCTGCAGTCGCCCAACTTCGTCTTCAGGCTGGACGAGACCGCCAACGCGGCCTGGAAACCCTACGCCGCGGCGAGCCGCCTGTCTTATTCCCTGTGGGACAGCATGCCGGATACGGTGCTCATGGACGCGGCCGCGCGAGGAGAACTGTCCTCGCCGCGACAGATTGAAGCCGCGGCGCGGCGTATGCTGCGAGATCCCCGCGCGCATCAGGCCGTGGACGAATACATTGCCGAGTGGCTGCGCTTTGACCGAGTTGTCAACAGCAGCAGAGACCGGCGCCGCTACCCGAAATTCAGCCGTGAAACCGCCGTGGCCATGACCGAGGAAGCTCGCCTGTTTGTCTCCGATCTGGTATGGAACGATCGCAACTTCATGGATGTTTTCAGCGCCAACTATGGATTCGTCAACGCGGATTTGGCGTCCATCTACGGCGTGCCTGCTCCGGCGCAGGACTTCGATCGCGTCACTTTTTCCCCGCAATCGGAAAGAGCAGGTCTTTTGGGGCAAGCGCTGTTCCTGTCGCTTTCGGCAAAACCGGATGACACTTCTTTGACGGGCCGTGGCCTCTTTGTCCGGGAACAGTTCCTCTGCCAGCACGTCCCACCGCCGCCGGCGGGCGTGAACACCAATCTGGCTCCCACCACCGAGGCGCATCCGCAAACGAACCGCGAGCGGATGAGTGAACACGCCACCAACCCGTCCTGCGCCGTTTGTCACAATCTGATCGATCCGATCGGCGTCGGGTTTGAGAAGTTCGATGCGGTGGGCGCCCGGCGCGACGAGTACAAACTGGTCTTCTACCGTGGTCATCAGAGTGGAACACACCAGCCTCCCAAGTCCGTCAATCTGACCATGGACACGAAAGGCTGGGTGGCCGGCATTCCCGATTCGAATTTCTCCTCGCCGCGCGATCTCGGGACAATCCTGGCTAAAACGCCGCTGTGCCAAGAGTGCATGGTGAAGCAGTATTTCCGCTACGTCACTGGCCGGATGGAGACGCCCGCCGATTTTCCACTCATCCACAAGGTATACGAAGATTTCCGGCAGTCCAATTTCCGTTTTCAGGAACTCATGATCTCTCTGGTTCGCAACCGCGAGTCTTTGATCGACGAAAGGAACATGTATGTCGCAAGTAATCACAAAGCGCCTTAGAATCTCCCGCCGCAGGCTGTTGAAAGGAGTAGGCGCTTGGATGGGCCTGCCACCCTTAGTCTCGATGTTCAATTCATCGGGCACGGCATACGCGGCGGACCTGAGTACGGCGGCGAAGAAGGAAGCGTCTATCGAGAACCGCTTCGTCCTGTGGTTCAACGGCAACGGGATCCCGGAGCGTTATTGGATTCCCGCGGAGACGGGTCCAGACTACCGGCTGACCCCTTGTCTGAATCCTCTGGCTCAGTTTCGCAACGACATTCACATCATCACCGGCCTGGACAACTTTGCGGCGGGCCTGCCTGGTCCGGGAAACGGGCACCACAACTCGATGAGTGGCCTGATGACTTGTACCCGATTCAGCGGCCGGGGCGCCAGCGGCATCTCCATCGACCAGGCCATCGCCGGCAAGATCGGAGGCGATTCCCGCTTTCGTTCTCTGCAGATCGGCGTGGCCCAGGAGTCATACGGCGAAAGCATCCAACGGAACATGAGTTGGACCGGCTATGACCGGGCGCTTCCGCCCGAGATGCTGCCGGATCGTCTCTTCGACCGTCTTTTCGGCCGCCGCGAAGAAGGGTGGATCAACCGGAAGCGCAGCATCCTCGATATGGTCATGGAAGATGCGGCTGCGCTGAAGAAGGATCTTCCCAAGGAAGATCAGTTGCGAGTGGATGAACAGATGGCCGCGGTCCGCGATGTGGAGCGTGCCGTCACTACGCTGCCGCCCGAGTACCGCCGCGTCGATCCTCCGGAGTACGAAGATATGAAGGATTGGCCGCGCATCGCGAAGCTGCAGAGCGATCTTCTGGTGCACGCTCTCATTACACGCCAGACACGGGTCGCCTCCTACATGCTCACCAAATGCCAAAGCATCTGCCGCTTCCCGTGGCTTGGCTACACCGCTGCCCGCCACCACGACTACACTCACGCCGATGGCAGGGCGCCCGGAGCGGACGGCGTTGCAGGTCAGCGCATCATGCGCGATATCTGCCGCTGGCACGTCGAGGAATTCGCCTATCTTCTGGGACGCCTGAAAGCGACACCCGAAGGCGACGGCAATTTACTCGACCACTGTTGCCTTGCGTTCGTTCACGAACATGCCGAAGCAAATCCGCATAAGAACAATGGTCTGGCAATAATTGTTGCGGGACACGCCGGACGTCTGGCCACCGGCAGGCATACCGAAACTACGGGTACGGTTGCCGATCTATATGTCACGCTCGCGGACGACGTGCTGGGGGTCGGCCTGGGAACGTTCCCAACTTTCAACCGGAAGCTGACTGAGATCCTGACGTAGGTTACGGCTCTGTCTCAGTCTCTGGCCTGGGGCTCGAAGCCGCCAGGAGGATCCGGCAATCCGGTTTGGCTCGCCGCAATTTCTCGAGGCCGGCGGGAGTTACCTTGGTGCCCGTAAGATCCACTGAGTGAAGCATTGGCATCGCGGCCAGAATCGGGATAGCATCGTCCGCAACCCGTGCGCAATCGTGTAAGTCGAGCAAGTCGAGGCGCGCAAGGCCTTTGATTGTTTCGAGACCGCGTGCGCTGATCAATGTGCCCTCCAGCCGCAAATGGCGTAGATCCCTAAGTGTGGCAATGGCTTCGAGACCCGGTTGAGTGAAACTGACGGACCAAAGTCCCGAATCCGTGCGTTGCGCGCCTCCGAGATCGAGAGACGTCAAGCCGGGCATTTCCCTGAGCGCCTGCAGACCCGCATCGGTAAGCTTGTTGCCGCCGAGAGTCAATTCCTTGAGGTGGGTCAAAGAGGTCAGCGCCTCGATGCCGGCGTCGGTTACCAGGACATAGCCGATATTGAGTGTTTCGAGAGAACCTAGGGAAGAGAGGTGCTGGAGAGCACTATCGGTAACCTTGGTGCCTTCGATATCGAGCCGCTTCAGGTGCTTCCAGGTCTTCAGCGCGGATATACCCTCATCGGTGATCAGTTCCGCGTATCGAAGATTCAGATCCGCGATAGCCGGCGCATTTTTCAGCTGTCTCAGCCCATGATCGCTGATGCGAGTCTGGGACAGATCCAGCCGGCTTAGAGTACGAACCTCGGCGAGACTGGCAAGGTCGGAGTCGCCCACCCAACTCGCGCGAAGATCGACCGCGACCACCTGGCCCCGGGCATCGCGCGTCACGGCGCCGCCGGCATCCGCGATCCAGCTCAGAGAGTCCGGCGCGCCCGCCGCCGCGGCTATGGTGAAGAGTGCCACAGGAATCAAAAGCACGAACCGCATGGCTATCCCCGTCCTCTGCGTGCGGGCAGCGTGGAGTCACGATCGAAAACAATGCCACAATCGGGCAGAGCTGTTTTGAGGCGTGCCAGCCCCTTCTCGGTCAC
>Ga0302324_100016563_pt1 | contig 14678 bp, 12 predicted proteins | sample Palsa_T0_1_FD_201949 | JGI IMG/M metagenome (GOLD analysis project Ga0302324, IMG submission 201949) | Peat permafrost microbial communities from Stordalen Mire near Abisko, Sweden - Palsa_T0_1 | ecosystem: Environmental > Terrestrial > Soil > Palsa > Peat permafrost | place: Sweden: Abisko...
CGGCCCGCGCTTGGCCCTGCCCCCGGTCCCCGCGGGCGGCGCCCACCGCCCGGTCGGCCGCGGCGCGGGTCTGTCCGATTGCGGCGTCCCGCTCCGCTTCAGCGGCGGCGATATGCGTCGCGGCGGCGGCGCGGGCCGTGTCGACAGCGGCATCCCGGTCGGCCTCGGCGGCGGCGCGGGCTGCCTCCGCCTCGGTGGTGCGGGCTTGAGCGGAGGCTAGCTGGGCGGCCATCTCCTCCGCGGCAGCGTCGGCTTCCGCGCGCCACTGGTCAGCTTCGGCCGCACGCTGCCCGGCCGCGGCCGTGCGGGCTTCGGCAGCTGTGGCTCGCTGCTCGGCCGCGGCGCGGACAGCTTCGACCTCGGCTTCGGCGGCTGTCGGGTCGGTCGCCGTCTCGATGGCTTCGCGGAGGCGGTCGGCGATGCCGGCGACCCGGTCGGCTTCGGCACGCAGCAGGCGCAGGAGTTCCGCGCCGGTCACCCTGGCCGTCGTCACGGGGTTGTCGGTATCGGCCGGGCTGGCTGCGGTCCCGGCCTGGGCTGTCGCTAGGCGCCGGCGTTCCCGCCAGGCCGTGACCTTAGTGTGCCCCCGTCCTTCGCAGTACTCCGGAGGGCGGCCCGGCCCGCTCGCCAGGGCCGCGGGCTCGCCGCAGCCGGGGTGCTTGCACGTATTCCGTGCGGTGGCGGGAATGGTCTTTCCGCTGGCCATCGGAGGAGGCCTCCTTCTACCGTCCATTCGAGCCTACCCTATTTAGTTACGTATCGCCATATGTTACTAATCGAAACGTAACGAAAAACGTAACTAAACATGCTTCAGGTAAATGGATCGCCAGTGATTGAGCGCTGACCCGGGCCACCAGGAAAGCGGGCCGGAACGGGGGTCCAGCGAACGGTCTCTCCTGTAGGGTGCGATGATGACGGACGAGCCCACGTCAGCTACCGTGATCGCATGTCGGCTGGCACCCTCCGGTCCCCGCGCGGATGAACGACTCCCAGGACATCCTCGAGCAGGCCTGCGCAGTCGTCGGCCTCGATGCCACCGGGGCGCGCCTGCTGCGTGTCGGCTCCAACACCGTCTACCGGCTGAAGGCCCCCATCATCGCCCGGGTATCTCGTCCCGGCGCTGATCCCGGCCATGTGCGCCAGACAGTAGCTGTCGCCCGGTGGCTGAAGTCCGTGGACTATCCGGCTGTCCGCGTGGTCGATGTCGATCAGCCGGTCGTGCTCGACCAGCGCGTGGTCACCTTCTGGGTCGCCGTCTCCGGCGACAGCGATCAGTACGCCAGCGTCGCCGAAGTCGCCCAGGTCCTGGTCCAGCTGCACCAGCTCACCGCCCCCGACGACCTGCACCTCCCCGAACTGGCGCCGTTCGCGAACGCCGCACAACGGATCGAGACCAACACCTGGCTGAACCCGAACGGCCGCGCCTTCCTCACCGCCACGCTGACCCAGGTGCGCGCCCTGTACGCCGGGCTCGAGTTCATGCTGCCGCCGGGTGTCATCCACGGCGACGCGAGCATCGGCAACGTCCTACGCGATAGCCACGGCTACCCGGTGGTGATCGACCTGGACGGATTCGCCATCGGCCCGCGGGAATGGGACCTGGCGATGACCGCCATCTACTACGACAGCTTCGGCTGGCACACCCGCGAGGAATACCAGGACTTCGTCCGCGTCTACGGCTACGACATCATGACCTGGCCCGGCTATCCGGCCATGCGGGCAATCCGCGAGTTCTTGATGGTCACCTGGGTCATCCAGAAAGCCCCCGAATCCGAACAGGCCGCCGCCGAAGCAGCCAAGCGCATCGCCGCCCTGCGCACCGGCGCGAGCCGCAAAGACTGGCAGCCCTATTAGTCCTCCGCCTTGTCCGGCCGCGCCGCGATCCGCCACAACCTCGAACCGCGGGCCCGCTCGCCGAAATCCGTGGCCACGGTCGCATCCCCGGCCCGCACCAGGTGCTGCCGGAACTCCCGCAGGTAATTCACGCACCGCCCAGACCTGATCAGCTCACCAGCCGTCAGCGCCCGCAACGCCGTCGCGCACCCCTGCTTCAGATCCCCGGCCGCCAGATACGCATCCGCCAGCACCATCGTCGCGAAGAAATCACTGCGAACGAACCCCGCACCGTCGGCCGCCACCACACTGCGGCTCGCGTACTGAGCCGCATCAGTGGCCCGTCCGAGATCCCGCAGGCAGTGCCCGAACTCGGCGGCCAGCTCGGCCTCATCGAAATACCGGATCCAGTCCGGATCATCATCCGGCGTGCGCCGCTCGAACTCCCGGACCGCCTCCGCCAGCGCGCGATCACAGGCCCGGGCATCACCCAACCGGGCCAGCGCCCGAGCCTCCATCGTGTGAAAATGAGCCGTCAAAGTGGCCGTGGCGATCCCGGTCGTGCCTGTCCGGGCAGCCCGGGCCAGATTGGCTGCCTCTCCGAACCGGCCAGTAAAGGTCGCCTGATGGCTCATCGCATCCAGGATGCTCGCTCCGAGCAGCCGGTCCCCGGCGGCCTGCGCTAGGGCCAGCGCCTGGATGAAGTACCGCTGCGCGAGCGCGCTTCGCGGTGCGCTGTCATAGCTCATCCACGCCGCGAGTAGCGTCGCTTCGGCCACTGATGAGAACAATGCGGTACCGACCGTTCCGGTATAACGGCCGCGGAGCAGACGGTCCCCGTCGCCGCTGAGGTACTGGATCAGCGCCGGACGCGCATGCCCGCCACCGAACCGGTCGTCCAGCTGCCTGAACACCTCTACCGTGACCCGGAACCGCTCGACATCCCCCATGCCCACCCGCCCGCCGCCCGGCAGATCGCCCTCCGGTGTGCTGACCGGGTCGACCAGCCAGCGCAGCGACGCATCATTCCACGCGCCCGGATCAATCCGGCCTTTCACGAGTACACCCTGGTCAGCCAGGTCGGCCCGCCACAAGGAGGCGACGTTCCCGGCGGCCTGTACGGGAGTGTCCGGATACTCGAGGCTGAGTTCATCCGCCGGTGCCGGGCGCTGCTGCGGCACGCCGATCCCGGCAGCGGCCGGCGCGCTGGCATCGAGTCCTAGTGCCTGCCGTGCGCCCGGCGGCAGCCCCAGTCCGTCCGCGAACGCCGCGAAGATCGAGTACTCCTTCGGCTGGTGCTTGCCCGTCTTGTAATCGCTCAGCCGGTTCTGGTGCAGGCCGGTCAAGCTGGCCATCTGTCCCTGCGTGAGCCCGTTCGCGTTAAGGACCGCGATAACGGCCCCAAGATCACGATCCGCGCATGCGTCGATCACGTCTTGGCGTGCGCAGACCCGCTCGACCACCCTGCGCACCTCAGAAATAGCCAGAACCACGGCGCGCTTCCCGTTCCCTTGGTCGCTCGCCAGCCAGTGAGGTGTTACGTGTCAGCCTGTCGGTATATGAGGTAATACGGCCACTCCCCGAACACGGTTCACTCCAAGGAGCACCCGGCCCGCTGGCCTGCCCCACGCCTTGCAATGGACCCCGCACGCTCGCCAGCAAACTCGATCGTCGCACTGCCTGGTGATCACACCTCACCAGTGCTCGTGCCGCGCTGGTTTGCCACGCCTCGAACAGTTGGGCACATCGGTGTGGTTACGCGACTACGAGGCCCGAATTGTCTACGCTCATGTACCAAATAAGCAGGAGAACGGAGCAGCCATGGCTCAGAAGGTGCAGACCCTCTTCATCGATGACCTCGACGGCAGCGAGGCTGACGGTACCGTTCGCTTCGCGCTGGACGGCACCGACTACGAGATCGACCTGAACACCAAACATGCCCAAGAGTTGCGCGACGAACTCGCACGGTACCTGAGCGCTTCCCGCCGAGTCGGAAGCGGTGCCCGGCGCCCAGCCCGCAGCGGACGCAGTGCGCCCACAAGCGGGCTGAACATAACTGAGGTCCGCGAGTGGGCCAAGACACAAGGCATCGACGTCAAAGACCGTGGGCGCGTGCCCGCTGAACTGGTAGTCAAATTCAAAGCAGCGACCGGAAGGTAGGGTCCAGGCTGCCCCCGGTTCGACTGGACTATAAGCCGCGCACGCCGAATAAATGCATTGCAAGTTCATATACACATGGTCTGACTATATGTCACGAGTGGTGGTAAGGATCTTCAAGTTGAGCACGGCCGAACATTGGCTCCGTGCGCAAGCTGAACAGTTATCCAGGTCGGTACATACGTGCACAAATCGTCCGTTCAGGCGTATCGGTACCTCACGGGATCTTCGGTGTGGCAAGGCCATTACTCCTTTGGACCGGATAAGGGAGCGATCTGCAACACCGCCGCCCCAGTGGCTGCGGGAAGGCCACAAATCGCGTCGAGTACCTTCGGACCTTGCCCTGTGCCGAATGCGCGCGGAAACACGCTGTGTTGTGAAGGGCGGGCAGGTCAGAGATGTTTGTGAGCGGTCTGTGGAACCGTCGCCTTCTATGCCGGAGAGACCACGTGCGGGGCAGATGTGCTGAGCTGCCGAATGCGGACATAGGGAGCAAAGGCGCAGGACGCTCCGCGTCGGCGCTGCCCGCCGCACTATCGTCGGGCGTGCGGCCTGAGGGCCGCCCCGCCGCGGCGCAGCAGGCGTGCTGGTTGCACTGCACGTGGCTCGGATGCGTTCGGCATGGCGCGGTCCAAACTGTCTCCGTAAGCTGACCTTGTGACCGACGAATCGCCGGGCGCCGGGCAAGAAGCTTCTGGGGCCGATGACACGCTCGCGGATGATGCGAGAAGTCTCCAGCGCGTCTACATGACACGCCAGGAGGAAGAAACACCACGACGTTCGTGGAATCTAGCTTTGCGCGCGACTCCCCGTCGCCATTCGCGCCTGGTCTCTAACCGCGAGATCGATGCCCGCGCTTCCAATGAAGCGACGGATGCCGCCCTCGCGGATGATGTGGCTTATCTCCAGTTGGAAATCTCTAGGGCGTATTCGCAGGAGCGACGACGCTCGTGGTACAACCTTTTGCTCTTCTACCATGATATTCCGCCCGAGGCGACGATTGCTCTTGCCACCTCAGCCGCAATCTTTTCCAAAGCATTCCTGGAAACCTTGGGTAGCCGTGCCGGGGATAGCATCGCGAACCTTCCAAAACATGTACGTGACCTTGTGCGCAAGAATCACCATGACCGCAGGACAAGGGAGATTCACGTCAGCGTGGAAGGCGAAGCAACAGCAATAGTTGTCGTAACGGCCAAGCTGCCCGACGAGGCCCGGCTTGCCCTGCTCGATCTTGATGTCACCGCCAAGGAACTGCGCGGCGAGGTGCTCCGGTGGAACTCGGCACAGTTGTCATGGCTTCCAGACGAGATACCTCCGGCCGAGCCGGGCACCGTTGCATCTGTTAATCCTTCTTGAACCAGAACTGCCGCCTGACGGCTCATAACTAGCGATGACGGCAAGCCGTCCAGCGCGGCATGTGCCGAATACGTGCCGAAGCGGCCCCTCTCCGCAGTGGCGGCGCAGGTCAGGGCATGTTCGCGGGCGGTCTGTAAAACCGTAGGCTGACCCTACGTTGATTCGAACCAGCTATCGGTCCTTCTGCTGGTCTGGGAAAGCGGCCGAGATCAAGACCACCCCATCCATGCCAGCGCAGTGGCGTGAAGCCCTGCAGGCGCTGTTCAGTCGGCCTATCGCTGCAGTCTCGGAATGCACCAGAACAGCCGGTTCTGAATGTCCGTAACCAGTCGGACAGTTATTGTCAGCGGCGTACCGAACGGCTACGTGCGCGCCGCATTTCGGCCCTGCCGCCACTGTCCGTGACGGCAGTCGGAGTGTCGCCACTGTGTCGACACGCCAGTGCCGGACAGAACCGCCACAGTGAGCGTCCTGGTGCCAGGATGGGCATGGCGGAGACGCTCGTTGGCGGGGCATGCCAGTAACCGCAGCTCGCCGAGAGTCGCGTCTGGCGCTCACGACGAATGACGCGTAATAGGCATGCCGGACGGCTGCCCAGCGGTCCATCTGGTGGATCTCCCATGGTCGCTAGTCGGCGTCGACGAACGGGCTGGCAATCAGGCTGCCGAGGGGGAGTAATACATAGGGCTAATGCGATCGACTCACGAGGGCACGGGACGGACTTCCATGCTCGGTACAGATCCTGCGATCAGGACAGCCATGGCCGCCCTAGTCGCTGTCGCCTGGGACGGCGCGGGCGATGAATGTACCGCGACCGTGGAGCACGATCAGCCATCCCTCTCCGGCTAGCTCTTCCTTTGCTCTCCGGATCACGTCCCGGCTTACGCCGTACTGCTCGGCCATCTCCAGCTCACTCGGCAGCCGGTCATCAACAGCCAGGGCGCCAGAGCGGATATCGCCGATCAGGTCGTCATAGACCTGCTTCCACAGCAACCGTGGCGCACGGTGGCTGATGCGGTCTCGCTTGTCTGGAAGGGCCATAGGTGATCATGGTCCCACGTCTCCTGACCTGCGATAATGTCGCATACATCTGTAGACGTTGCCAACATCTACAAACGTCGGTTACATTTAGGCTCACCTGGCAGGGTCGTTTGGTCGCTCACTGTGCGCCCGTTCCCGGCGGCCCTGCCGGGCGGCGCTGATCGAGGTGCCCGCGCAAAGGGATCGCGCGAGGGCGATGCGCCTGTACGAAAAGGGATCTGGGGGTGCTAGACGCATCGTGGAAGACACATCGCCATGACCAGCTTGAGGTTGCCGGATCATCTCCGCTCCAGCGTGCCTGGCCAGGAAGTCAACCGATGAGCGATGGCACCAGCAATCCCGCCCGGTACTTCGGGCAGCAGGTGCGCAGGGCACGGCGCGCAGCCGGGTGGACCCTCGCCGAGTTCGGGCAGCGAATCGGTTACGACCCTGGCCAGATATCCCGCATCGAGAACGGAAAGCGCCCTCCCACGGAACTGTTCGCCCGGATGTGCGACCAGGCGTTCCCCGATCGCGAGGGATGGTTCAGCGAGTTCTACACCGAGTCCCGCACCTGGATCGCGACCCCACCGTGGTTCCGCAGCTGGATAGAACACGAGCAGCGCGCCGCGGCCCTGCGCATCTGGCAGCTAGGTGTCTTGTCGGGACTACTGCAAACCGAGGACTACGCCCGCGCGATCCTGACCGTCAACCCGGGCGTGACCGAGGACGAGGTCAGCGCACGTCTCGCCGCGCGGCTCGCGCGCCAGGCCATCCTGACCCGCGATGATCCGCTGACGGCATGGTTCCTTGTGGACGAAGCCGCGCTCCGCCGTTGCGTCGGCTCACCTGAAGCCATGGGCGGCCAGCTAGCCCACCTCGCAGGCGTAGCCCGCCTGCCGAACGTCACTATCCAGATCGTGCCCAGCACCGCGCACGCCGGCCTGCTCGGCGGCTTCGCGCTCACCGAGCGCGCCGCATACGTGGAAACCGCAGTTGCCGGTCAGGTGTTCGAGGACGCTGAAATCATCGCCGGACTGCTCACCCGCTTCGATACGCTCAGAAACGAAGCGTTCCGGGGATCAGAGTCCCTGACCTTGATAGAGCGGATGTGCGAGGAATGGAAAGCAACTGGCGTAAAAGCAGCTACTCAGGCGACAACGGCGGGGAGTGCGTAGAAGTGGCCTCGACTGAAGCCGTGCTGGTCCGCGACACCACCGACCATAACGGCCCGGTGCTCACTTTCACCGCTGACGCATGGCGAGCGTTCACGGCGACGATCAGGTAACCCACGGCGCTAGTGTAGGTTCCCTGTGAACTTGTCCAATTCCCAGGGGAGTTTTCCACTGGATGTGCAATTGGAAGACTCGCGCGAAGCGCGGCGGCGGCGGCGAGTCCTGCCTGGTGAAGCCGCGGTTTCACAAACGGCAGCTGTCCACGTGCCGGGCACGGGCCGCCGGAGTGGAAGCCCCACCTGGTAGGGCTCGGCCGGAACAGTGTGACTCCCAGCGATAGTTGTCACCTGAACTCAGTCGCGTCCTGGGCGTATGAGGCGGGTTCCCAGCGATAGATGTCACTGTTTCCCAGGGATAGTTGTCACCTGTGCGGGTTCCCAGCATTGTTGTCACCGGTGGCGGGCGGGACGGTACGCAGAGATGCCAGCTGTGATCACGATTTACGCATGAACGATTACGTAAAGCTGTAGTTTTGATGGTATGACGCTATCGGGTGGGTTAAGCGGCTCTGGGGTGGTGCCCTCTGCTTCGTGCGGTCTGGCGGATCTCGTGGTGGACGATGCGGTCCGGTGCGAGTCCGGCGGGGTTCTGGAGACGGGGCCTGGGTGGGCCGCCCGGTGGACCACCGCCTGGAAGGTATCGGGCTCGGAGGTGATCTGCCCGGTCCGTGATCTGGGTTCGTTCCCCGTGCCGGGGTGCCAGCCGGTCCGCAGGTTTTCCTGGCGCCGTGGCCAGCGGCATCGCCCTGGCTTGCAGTTCATGGTGAGCACGGGGCTGCATCACGGGTTCGAGAGCCTGGAAGAGGCCAGGGTCTTGCTGGCGCTGGACTTCGCGGAGGCTGTGACGCAGGTGATCTGCCAGCCGTTCCGGCTGCGGTTCACGACCGCGGAGGGTGCTGGCGAGCACATCCCGGATGTGCTGGCCGTGGCTTGCGGCGGCACGTGGCTGATCGACGTCCGCCCCGCGGCGCGGATCGGCGAGGCGGACCGGGTGAAGTTCGCCGCGTCGGCGGAGGCGGCGCTCGCGTGCGGGTGGCGGTACCTGGTGGTGGCTGGCTGGCGGCCGCACGTGGTGGCGGTACTGGATACGTTGTCCTCGCAGCGGCGGCCGGTGAGCGACCCGCTCGGCCTGCAGGAGGTTCTGCTGGGCAGGGTGTCGCGGGGACCGCGGAGCTTCGGTGATCTGGTGGCCGGCACGATCGCGCCGCCGGTCGCGCGGGCGCAGCTGCTGCACCTGGTGTGGCATCGCAGGCTGAGCATCGACCTGGCCCGGCCGCTGACCGACGCGACGCTGGTGCATCTCGCGGGCGGGCGGCCCGGATGACCGCGCCGGTGCTGGACCTGACGGCCGGCTCGGTCCTGGTGCTGGACGGGGCCGCGTGGACGGTGGAGCAGCTGGAGCCCTGGTTCGGGACCGTCGTGCTGACCGCCAGTGACGGGCAGCGGTTGCGGGTGAGCGTCCGGTTCCTGATCAGCCATCCGGATTGCCGGCTGTCGTCGCGGTCCGCGGCTGCGGCCGCGGACCGGGGACGCCAGCCCAAGACGGTGCGGGACCTGTCACCGCACCAGCGTGAGCTGGCTTACCTGCGGCTGGCGCATCTGCTCGAAGCCGGGACCGGCTTCCGCGGCGGTGATCCGTCGCGGCCGGGGCCCGGGGAGCCGAAACCGGAGTACGACCCGGCCAGGACGACGCTGACGCAGCGCCGTCACGCGAAGGCCGCGGAGCTGCGGGCGCTGGACGCTGACCAGGCGCGGCTGCTGGGGCTGGACCGGGTCGGCTACCGGACGCTGATCCGGTGGGACGTCGCGTGCCGCAGGTCAGGGGTGATGGGGTGCGCGGATGACCGGTGGCTGCGGCCGGGCGGGGGTCATCCGAGCCTGGCCGAGGAGGTCCGGGAGGCGATCTTCGCCGTCCGGCAGGACACCTTGCACCGGTCCCGGATCAGCATGAGGGCCCGCGCGGTCCTGATCCGCCAGTTCGTCCGCGAGAAGTACGGCACCGAGGTGGCCGTCCCGTGCCCGGAGACGCTGCGGCTGGTATGGCGGGAATGGTTCGGCCCCGGAGGCGCCCGCCAGCGTTACGCGCGGTCGGCGGCTCCGGCGGGCAGCGGGCAGCACGTCATCGTGACCCGGCCGGGTCAGGTGGTCGCGCTGGATACCACGATCTTGCCGGTCAAGGTCCGTGAGAGCGTCTTCGGCGAGCCGGTATCGGTGCACCTGACCCTGGCCCTGGACGCCTGCACGCACTCCCTGGTGGCGTTCCGGCTGACCATGGTGTCGGACTCGTCGGTGGACGTGGCGATGCTGCTGCGGGACATGATGATGCCGCTGCCCCTGCGCGGCGACTGGGGCGAGGAGCTGGAGTGGCCCTACCCGGGGATCCCGGCCGCGGTGATCGCCCAGTTCGCCGGCTACAAGGTCGCCGGGCTGCCGTTCTTCGCCCCCGAGACCATCACCACCGACCACGGGTCTGTTTATAAGAACCATCACCTGGTGGAGGTCCAGCGGGTGATCGGCGCGAACATCCTCCCGGCGCGGGTGCTGCGGCCTACCGACAAGCAGGCTTGCGAGCGCGCGTTCGGGGGTATCCGCTCGCTGCTGTTCGAGTACCTGCTCGGCTATACCGGGGTGGATGTCGCTGACCGCGGCGCTGACCCGGAAGCCGACGCGGTGCTGACCATCGATGAGATGGAGCACCTGATCGCGACGTGCAAGGCAGCACTCAACTTCCTGGCGGCAACGTCACCCGAAGCCACCGAGATCGCCAAGGCACTGGAAGCATGGGAACCAATCCTGCATCAGCTGGCTCGCTAAGCGCGTGACACCGGCACCCGTGCGGACTCCGGCGAGCTCGGACATGCAGCCGACCGAACAGCATGACCGAGTTCTTGACCTTCGCCGCCATGCCCTCGGCCTGGCCGCGTTGCGGCTGTCCGGGTCCCCGAGCATCAGACGGACCCGGACACCGCGGCCCGGGCCCGTTCGGCGAACAGCCTCTGTCCGTAGAGTCTCAATCGTCCCCGGCCTACCCGCTGCCGAGGATGTGTATTAAGCTCGTTCTCAGTATACTTTACATCAGGTATAGTTTGAGAGACGATGATGCTGTGTACGCCAAGTCTTCGATCTCGATCTCGATCTCGATCTCGATCTCGATCTCGGTCGATAGGGCGCTCGTACCAACGAACGACTCGATCACAGTCATCAACACCGCGTCTGAAACGATAATCGGCTCGATACCGAACGCTTCCGAGGAATTCGTGACTCGCGCGATAGCGGCGACACGGCCGACAGCTCTCCTCTCCGGCGCGCTAATGGACCTCGTTGCCGAGTCCGCATCCCGCCTGGCATCGCGCGGGAAGCTGCTCAGGTCGGCAGACACGGTCGGGTTTCCTGGTCCGCGACGATGCGAGGCATCTATTTGCGCACCCGACTGGCGACTCTGTGAGTGCGCACCGAAGGAATGCGGCTCTGTAACGCGGTCCTAGTTCACGGGCGAAGCCACCCGTAGACGACACATCAGAGGAGCGAGTTATGCAGACTCGAGCGGCAGTGCTGTTCGAATCACCCGGCCACTGGGAGGTGACGAGGGTTGAGCTCGACGAACCGCAGCCGGGGGAGGTGCTCGTCCAGTTGGCGGCCGCTGGCCTATGCCATTCGGACGACCATGCCACCACCGGTGATAGACGCCCGGCGATCCTGCCGGTCTGCGGAGGGCACGAGGGCAGCGGAATCGTCCGAGCGGTCGGTCAAGGGGTCACCGACGTGGCCGAGGGCGACCATGTCGTCACGTCCTTCGTCCCGGCGTGCGGGGTGTGCGAGCCTTGCGCCGCAGGCACCCAGCACCTCTGTGATGAGGGCAAGCACATGCCGAGCGGTTTCATGCGTGACGGGACCTATCGGATGCACATGCCGGATGGCCGTGATGTGGCTCAGACCGCCGCAACCGGCACCTTCTCCGAATGGCAGGTCATGGGCCAGCGTTCCGTAGTCAAGGTCCCGGAAGACCTGCCACTCGACGTGGTCGCTCTGGTGAGTTGCGGGGTCCCGACCGGGTGGGGCTCCGCCACCACGGCCGCCGGTATCTCGGTGGGCGATGTCGTGATCGTCATGGGCTGTGGCGGGATCGGGATCAACGCCGTACAAGGCGCGGCACACATGGGGGCGGCCCACGTCGTCGCCGTCGATCCCGCACCACTGAAGCGGGAGGTCTCTCAAAAGCTCGGTGCCACGGAGGCCTTTGGGGATATCGCCGAGGCCACGGAGTTCGTCCGCGGCGTGACCAACGGGCAGGGTGCCCACGCCGCGATCGTGACGACAGGGGTCTGCACGGGGGAGCATATCGGTCAGGCTTTCTCTGCGATACGGAAGGCCGGTACCGTCGTCGTTACCGGTCTTGGTAGCTATCTCGAGACCACCATCCCCCTCAACATTGGGGAGCTGACCCTGTACCAGAAGCGCATCCAGGGCTGCCTCTACGGGAACGGGTCTCCTCGTCTGCAGATCCCGAGGCTGCTGAGCCTCTACCGGAATGGCATCCTGAAGCTCGACGAGCTGATCACTCGCCGCTACAACCTCGAGCAGCTAAATGACGGGTATGCCGACATGCGCGCCGGTCGGAATATCCGCGGAATCATCGACTTCAATACCCTCTGACCATCAGCGCGTCCCCGGACGATAGATCGACTTCACATTCTGATAAGCAGCCAGGCCTTCGGGGCCGAGTTCCTTGCCGAGCCCGCTCTGCTTGTAGCCGCCGAACGGTCCCTCCATAGTCATCGCGGCGTAGTTGACACCGATCGAGCCGGTCTCAATACGGCGGGCGAGGGCGGTACCGCGTTCGACGTCAGCGGTGTAAATGAACCCGCCCAGCCCGAAGTCGGAATCGTTGGCTATCGACACGGCATCGTCGTCGTCGCGGTAGGGCAGCACGACCACTACTGGACCGAATATCTCTTCACGGGCGATGCGCATGTCGTTGGTGACGTTGCCGAAGACGGTCGGATCGACGTAGTAGCCGCGGTCATGCCTGGCAGGCCGGCCGCCGCCTACGACGAGCTTTGCCCCCGCGGCCAGGCCTATCGCGATGTATTCCTCGATCCGGTCGCGCTGGCGCCGCGACACGACCGGACCGAAGACCGTATCTGGCCGCATGGGATCACCCACCGGCGCAGCGGCCATCGCACCGGCGATGATCTCCACCGCCTCGTCGTAGCGGAATTCCGGCACCAGGACCCGGGTACAGGCCCGGCAGACCTGACCGGTGTTCGGTGAGCAGACTCCGACCACCATGGGGGCAAAGCCGGCCAGCGATGCGTCGTCGAGCACGATCGCCGCAGACTTGCCACCGAGCTCGAGCGTGGCCGGTATCAGCCGCTGCGCGCACGCCAGGGCGATCTGCCGGCCGGCTTCGGTCGATCCGGTGAACGCTACCTTGTCCACCCCGTCGTCGGCGACGAGCATCGCTCCGGTCTGGGCGCCGCCCGGGACCAGATTCACGACGCCGTCAGGGAAGCCTGCCTCGGCCACCAGTTCCATGAGCAGATAGCCGTCGAGCGTCGTCTCGAGGGCCGGCTTGATCACGGCCGTGCAGCCGGCGGCCAGGGCCGGACCAAGCTTCCACGACAGGAGCGACTGCGGGCCGTTCCACGGAACGATCAGCGCTGCGACGCCGATTGGCTCGCGGCGGACCAGCGTGTGCGCTGCCGTCGAGGCCCGCACCTCCTCCGTCTCGATCGACTCGGCGAGGCCGGCGTAGTAGCGGTAAGACGCGGCGGTCTTGACCACCGAGACGCGTGACGATCCGATGGTCAGGCCGTTCTGCCGCGTCAGCAAGAGGGCCATGTCGTCGCGATGCGCCTCGAGCAGGTCGGCCAGCCGGCGAAGCAGCGATGCCCGCTGTTTACTGCTTGTGCGTGACCAGCTCGGGTCGCGCAACGCGGCGCGGGCGCCGCCCACCGCGCGGCTAACGTCCTCCTGGTCGCCGACCGGGACCGCGCCGATCACTTCCTCCGTCGCCGGGTTGATGACCGCGTGGACGGCGCTGGCGTGGGCCGCCACAAACCGTCCTCCGACGAAGATCGAGTTCCGGACCTCGGCCGGCACGGCTCACTCCCTAGTCGATACGGAAGACGTGCGTTGCACGTCTATTAACCAGAACTTCCTGCCATCAAATTAGTACTACTGGATGTATAGTGTATATATCTATACCCTGAGTACTCGCCTGAAGGGGTCGGCCGATCGGCTCGGATTGAGGTGGTTCGCGTGTCTGACCGGCTCTCGCAGTGTCCGCACCAGACGTCGTTGCGAAGCTTCGTCGACCGCGACCCGTACGACGCCTACGATGCGGCGGCCAGGGCCACCGCGGTTTCTTGGGACGAGTCCTTCGGTGGCTGGGTGGTGCTCAGGTACGCGGAGTGCGCGCACGTCCTCAAGGAAGCCGACACCTTCCCGATGCCGTGGAACCTGCTGGACGGCGGACACCTCGCGCTCGGCAAGTACGGCATCTTCAACCTGACCGGCACGCCCCACGGGATCATGCACAAGTACCTGCTCGACTACTTCAATCCGCGTAAGAACAAGGAGCTGCAGCCGCTCGTCCGCAAGCTCGTCGCCGAATCGCTCGACCGGGTCGCCGTCCGGCCCTCCTTCGACTTCGTGATCGACGTCGCGGAACGAGTGCCAGGGATGATGGCCTTCGGGTTCCTCGGTATCCCGCCCGACGAGGATTCCCTCCGTCCGATACACGAGGCGAACCATGCTCTGCAGCTGTACATGCAGAGCTACGGCGACAGCGCCGAGACGGTCGAGAAGCTCCGGGCCGCGCACCGGATGCTCGAGCCCTACTTCGGGCCGACCATCGAGGCTCGCAAAACGGTTCGCGCGAACGACCTGATTTCGCTTCTGTGGAATCTCTCGGACGGGCACCGTGACTGGGGGCACGACGAGATGATCGCTCAGTGCCTGTTCTACTTCGGCGCGAGCTTCGGCAATACCGCGAGCGCCCTGGCCAACACCGCCTATTATCTGCTGTCTGATGCCAGCATCTACCGCAAGCTGACCGAGCGACCCGAGCGGATCG
>Ga0302324_100016564_pt1 | contig 14678 bp, 15 predicted proteins | sample Palsa_T0_1_FD_201949 | JGI IMG/M metagenome (GOLD analysis project Ga0302324, IMG submission 201949) | Peat permafrost microbial communities from Stordalen Mire near Abisko, Sweden - Palsa_T0_1 | ecosystem: Environmental > Terrestrial > Soil > Palsa > Peat permafrost | place: Sweden: Abisko...
TAGGTGAAAGCCGAACTCCTTACAAAGCGAAATCAGCAGTTCGTAATGGTACAGGGACCGGGTGGGCTGTCCCGAAATCCAAGCGCCGCCAATATCAATGACGAGTGACCCGCCATCTTTTAGCACTCGATGGAATTCCTTTCCGAATGGCTTGAACCACTCCACATAATCGTGCGCATCGACATTGCCGTAATCCTTTTTGCGCACCAAGCCGAAAGGGGGGCTCGTCACAATCAAATCGACTGACGAATCGGCAATCTTCGCGCGCAGTAGCCCGAGGCTGTCGCCGAGAAAAATTTGGCCAATTTTGGTCTTAAAAAACTCTTTGGCCGTGGGGACCGACATTGTTTGGGACCGTGGTGCAAACTGCGCGCGAGTTCAATTCAAATCCCGACTGCTACGGGCCGGGGCCTCTGCGCATTTCTACCGGATACTCGCCTGCAATGATCCGGTTGGCGCAACGGCGAATTGCCTCGGCTGAGGAAAGAAGTGAGCCGCGAATCGCACTATTCTTCATCTGATCCCAAATCTGTCCCAAAAACTCAAAATCTTTGGTTTTGCGCCGCTTTTTGTTGGCATTAAGTCCTTGAACATCAGGACATTACAAAAAAGTGCTCGGGGCGGGACTTGAACCCGCATGCCTTACGGCATACGCCCCTCAAACGTACGTGTCTGCCAATTTCACCACCCGAGCAACTGGGGAACGAGACTTTTACCACGGCGAGCCGCCGCCGCAAGTGTTTTTGGCGGCGTTTCGCCGTCAAAAGCCTACCCCGCCAGGTCCTGCAAAAGGCATTCCTGGAGAAACCCGTAAAAGTGGACCTGGAAAAGACTGAGGTCGCGCACCGTCTCGATGGTCCGCGGACCGTTCTGGCCCATCTCCTTTTCCTGGAACTCGAACCGGGCCGCGAGAGCCAGGCGCGCCTGGTTGAGCACATTCAGCCATTGATCGAAATGCTCCGCGGGAATCTCGAATGCCCAATTGTCATTCGTATCGTCGAGTTGCTCGAATTTCTCCAGGTCCACACGCACCATATCGCTGGCGGTGGTGAAGAACTGCTTGAGCTCCGGGTGGACGTAGGCGCGCCAATCCTCGTTCGCCTCCGGATCGGTGGTCGCCACCGGGTAGATGCGCTCCCGGGCGGCGTCGCTATCGGCGGGATCGGCGCTCACCGGGATCTGCCGCAGCAATTCCACAAAGAAAAGGTCGAGCCGGGCGAGGCGGAGGCCATCGTCGGTGCGTGTCACTTCCACAGTCACTGGGCTTTCTCCAGGGTGGCGAGGAGCAGGTAGGCCTGGAGCTGCTCCACGTAGCTTTCGGCCGGCTCGCGCACGCCCGTCCAGACGATTGAGCGGCCTTTTTGGTGCACCTCCAGCATGTGCTTCTGGGCGCGGTCCTTCGAGTAGCCGAAGACGCGCTGGAAGACCATCGTCACGTAGGTCATGAGGTTGACGGGGTCGTTATGCACCACCACGTTCCAGGGGATATCGAGCGCGGTCTCGGTGCTGCTCTCTTTTTCGACGGTCGTTTCTCCGTTACCCATTGCAATGTCTTGTCTAAGATGAATTCGGTGGCGGGGAAACTCAAGCGCGGGAAATGAGGGCCGTCAAAATCCACGGTGCGCCCGCACGGTCTGACCCCTTGCAGACTCAAATGCAAGCCGGTACAAGTGGCCCGATGCATCGAAAACGGCACGAAAGCCACCGCGGAATCGGCGCCGGCTCCCCCGCAGCCTTCTGCCCGGCCGCCCCATGACGGACCCCGTCCTCCCCCCCCGCGCCGCCGCCGTCCCGCGACTTTCCGCGTGGAGCCGCGCGTGGCTTCCCGGCCTGCTCCTGGCGGCGGCGATTTTCGTGGCCTACATGCGCGTATGGCACGCGGGTTTCATTTGGGACGACGACGATCATCTCACGCGCAATCCGTGCATCGTCGGCCCGCTCGGGTTCAGCGCCATCTGGACCACCAGCAAGGCGGTTTACTACCCCCTGGTTCTCACCAGCTTCTGGGTCCAGCACTCCATCTGGGGCCTCAATCCCCTCCCCTACCACCTGGTCGATGTCGCCCTGCACGCCGCCTGCGCCATCCTCCTCTGGCGGGTGCTGCTTCGCCTGAACGTGTCCGGGGCGTGGCTCGGAGCCGCCATCTGGGCCTTGCATCCGGTACAGGTCGAGTCCGCCGCGTGGATCACGGAACAGAAAAACACGCAGTCCTGTTTCTTTTATCTCCTCGCGATCCTTTTTTTCCTCCGCTGGCTCGAGGCCTCCAGGGCCCCGAACGCCTCCCAGGCCTCCGGCTTCCCCCGCTCGCGCAATTACGGCCTCGCGCTCCTCTGCGCGACGCTGGCGATCCTCAGCAAATCCTCGACGGTGATGCTGCCGGTGGTGCTCGGACTCTGCTGGTGGTGGGTGGATGGCCGCTGGCGCTGGCGCAATGCCCTCTGGCTGGCGCCATTCCTCATGGTATCGGCGGCGGCCAGCATCTGGACCATCTGGGAACAGAAATATGCCAATCATGCCCTTGGCGCCGAGTGGTCCCAAACCTGGCCTCAGCGCGCGATCGTCGCCGGCAAGGACGTCTGGTTTTACCTCTGGAAGCTGGCATGGCCGCATCCGCTGACCTTCATCTATCCCGTCTGGGACACGGACGCCTCGCGCCTTTCCGCGTTCCTGCCGCTCCTGGGCGTGGCATGCGCGCTGTTCCTGCTCTGGCTGGCCCGGCATGGACCCCTCCGCCCGGTCTTTTTCGCCGCGGCCTACTTCGTGATCTCGCTCTTCCCGGTCCTCAGCTTTTTCAACGTCTATTTCTTCCGCTACTCCTTCGTGGGCGATCACTTCCAGTACCTGGCGAGCATCGGGCCGCTGGCGCTCGCGGGGGCGGGCATTGCCTGGGGCGCCAGGCTGGCCGGGGCGGAGAAAGGGCTGGTGTATCCGGTGGCGTCCGGCGCGCTTCTCATCGTCCTAGGGATGCTCACGTGGCTGCAATGCGGCGTTTACTATAACCTCGAGACCCTGTGGCGGTTTACGCTCGCGGACAACCCGAACGCCTGGATCGCCCATTTCAATCTCGGCGATATCCTCGTGCGGCAGGGCCACCTGGACGAGGCCGTCGCCGAATATCGCGAGCACCTGCGGCTCATGCCCGCCAGCGAGGAGGGCCTGGGAAATCTCGCCAATGTCCTGCTGCTCCAAGGGCACACCGATGATGCCGTGGCAGAATACGAGAAGCTGTTGCAAATCGATCCCGACAGCGCCGAAGGCCACGGCGATCTCAGCACCGCGCTGCTCCGCGAGGGCCGCCTCGATGAAGCGATCTCCCACGCCCGGCAGGCCGTCGAACTGGCCCGCCATACCGATGACTCGGGCGAGGGGCACAACGACGCGATGATGCTGCGCGTCCTCGCTGCCGCATACGCGAAGGCGGGCCGTTATACCGAAGCCATCGAATCCGCGAAGATGGCGCTGCAACGCGCCGAGTCGCAATCCAACACCGTGCTGGCGGCAACCCTCAGCCGGGAACTGGCGTCCTACGAGGCCGGTTCCCAGCCCCAGGCTTCTCCCTGAGTTCTGTTTCCGGGATCCCTATGCACGACGCCACCTTCTTGATAGCAATCCCGCTGATGATTGCGATTCGCCTGTTCGCGGACCGGCTCGACCGGGAGCGAATTCGCGAACATGTCGAAAGGAGCGGAGGGCAGGTTCTCGATATTAGCTGGAATCCGTTTGGCAGGGGATGGTTTGGCAGCCGTTACGAACGCATCTACGAAGTCCGTTATCGCGGCCGGCACGGCAGAATGGTCGAAGCCACCTGCAAGACCAGTATGTTCAGCGGAGTGTACTGGACCAGCGATTCGGCCCCTGCCGACTTCGATGATCGCTCCGAGGAGGCGCGCTGTCTGGGCTGCGGTTCGACAATCCAGCCGGGCAACGCACGCTGTCCGAAATGCGGCTGGATCTACAAGGATCAATGACAACCAGGGCGCCGTTCTGAAAACTTGAGCTTTGGGTATCGAGCGGCTACGATTGTCTCATGTCACTGACGCTGGATCAACTCGCGGATGCAGCAATGCAGCTTCCTTCCGCGTCAAGAGCCTTGCTTGCGGAGAGGATCGTCGAAAGCCTTGATCTTGCCGAGACGGACGAGATACAGCGACTCTGGGCCGCCGAGGCGATCAAGCGCCGCGATGAGGTCCGTTCCGGTCGGGTGCAGGCGATTCCCGGCGACGAGGTGCTTGCCGAGGTTCGCCGCATCGTCGGACGATGAAGTTTGCGTTTCATCCCGACGCTCGTCTCGAATACCGTGAGGCAGCGGCATTTTATGAGAGGCGGCGTCCCGGGCTTGGTGCCGCATTCACCTGCGAGATCGAGAGCGTCATTGAGCAGATACTTGAACAGCCCGAACGTTGGCGGTTTATCGAACAGGATGTGCGGCGACGTCTCGCCCATAAATTCCCCTATGGCGTTCTATACACTGTTGAGAGCGACTCTATTCTCATCGTTGCCGTCGCGCACGGCAGCCGAAAGCCGGGCTACTGGCGGGATCGGTTGCCTGGGGATCAATCAAGGGCCCGGTAAGCCATGGTTTATGGCATCCTCTCCCTATAAATCATCGGCCTTCACGCTCGCCCACTTATCTCCCAGGATTTCCCCCGCCACCCGCGGGCGCACCCTGCATTTGGGATCAATGCCAATCGCTAACTTGAGATGGGCGTGAGCTTTCTGCTGCTCGCCCTTCTTAAAAAACGCCAGCGCCAGATAATACTCCGAGACCACCTTATCAATCATCGCATCGCTTTTATTCAGGACCCCCTCGAGCATCTCGATCCCCTCGTCCAGGCCCCCCGCCTCGATCAGCAGCGATCCCTTCGTCCCTTTCAGCGTGATCTTCTCCGGCTCTTCGGCAATGGCTTCATCGATGTAGCCCAGGAAATCCCCAGCCAATTCCCGATGTCCCCAAAAGATCGGCAGGCAGGCGATGCCATCGAGAACCTCCGCCCGTGTCACCGATGGAACGCCTTCCTTGCTCAACGTATCGATTTCGGCTTGAGCCTCTGATTTCCGCCCCACCTGGAGCAGGGCATGAATCCAAAAGATCCTTGTATCCAGGGCGCTCCCAATGAATTCAGCCATTTCCGCGAGAGTAGTCCTGGCTTCGTCGATCCGATGTTCCCTTAGAAAAAACTCGAACAGATAGCGGCGGTGTGACGCAAAGTTATTCTTCACACCCGCTTCATCCAATGCCAGCGTATCCAAAATTTTCCTGATGTCGTTCGGCATTTTCCGCCCCTGTCTCGTAACATGCCGTGGGAAAATGGAAACGACCGAGAGGATAGCCTGAAAGTAGAGAAGGTAAGCGACCATCTCTTGCAACCAACCCGGCAATGGCGACAGCAATTCCGGGCTCCTGAACACGTTCCAAAGCAGGACAAGAAAGCCAAATGTCGCCAGTGGACCGCCACCGGTGACGATCAGTTGCTTTACCCGGAAATTAGTTAAATTCCGCGCAACGGACTGCGCCGTGCCTCCAAACGGCCACACGCCCAGCCGAAGGCGCATATCACCGATCCTGAAAACGGTAAACATGCGTCCGTCTCCCAAGTCGGTACCGAGCGGCTTCCATCCAACGAGGAGCGCCGCACAGATATGCCCAAATTCATGAACCAGCACAGTGACGAAATAGGACAGGAGAAAAAGGACGAATTGCACAACGAGGCCTACCTAATAGCGGGTTGCAGGCATGCGGCCAACATCTCCGGGTTCGGCTATGCCTCCATCTCCCGCAGCACCCGCCCCAGAATCCCCGCCTGCCTCTCCTTCATCCGCGCCGCCGCCCGCTCCTCCAGATCGTCGTACCCATTCAGATGCAGAATCCCGTGGATGATATAAAGCCCCAGCTCCTCCTCCAGCCGCTGCCCATACTCCCGCGCGTACCGCCCACCCGTCTCCGCGCTGATGACGATCTCCCCATGCTCGAACGTGATGACATCCGTCGCCCCTGCGATATTCATAAACCGCCGGTGCACCTCCGCAATCGCCCGGTCCGACACGATGCTGACCTCGATCTCCTCCAGCAACTCCAGCGGCGTGCCCGGCGCAGTCCCCTCCCCTTCGCATTCCCCCAGCGCCACCGCCGCGAACCGCCGCAGCCAGCTCAGATCGAAGCGGACCGTCCGCTGGCGGTTGTAGAGGTGAATGGCGCGAGGCGCGGCCATCGGGCGGAGCGAGCCTGAAAGCAGCTATGCCGCGGAGACAGGCGGCGCGTTCTCCGGGAACCGGAACGTCTCGGGCTTGGCCGCCGGCTCCGTCGGGTAGGCGATGCGGCTGTGGAGCATATTCGTCAGGGTATAGGCGAAATTCTCGGCGATTGCATTGACCTCCCGCATCGTCAGGTCGCACTCGTCCAGTTGCCCATCGGTGATCCGCCTCTCGATGATATCGTGGATCAATTGTTCCAGCCGGTTCGGCGTCACCTTTTCAAGGCACCTCGAGGCGCTTTCCACCGCATCGGCCAGGGAGATGATCCCGGATTCCCGGGATTGGGGTTTCGGCCCGCTGTAGCGGAAGCTCTCGTCCCGAACCTCCGGAATGTCCTCCTCCCGGATGTTCATGATCTTGCCCCCCTGCCGGGCATCCTCCTGCTGCTGCAGGGCGCGCTTGTAAAAGTAACCCACCATTGAGGTGCCGTGGTGCTCCTGGATCACGTCGATGATCCGCAGGTTGAGCTTGTGCTTGAGCGCCAGATCGACCCCCTCCTTCACGTGCGCGATGATGATCAGCGCGCTCATCGTCGGCGCCAGATCATCGTGCGGGTTGCGCCCGGCCCGCATGTTTTCCGTGAAATACTCCGGTTTCACAAGTTTGCCAATATCGTGAAAATAGGCGCAAACCCTGCACATCGTTGGATTTGCGCCGATGATCTCCGCCGCCGACTCGGCAAGGTTCGCGACCACCAGTGAGTGATGGTAGGTGCCCGGAGCCTCAATGGTCAGCCGCCTCAGCAGTGGATGGTTGAGGTCCGCCGCCTCCAGCCACGAGATGTCCGTCGTCAGCCCGAAAACCGTCTCGATGATTGGCAGCGCCCCGCTCACGATCATCGCCGTCAGGATGCCGCTGCCGACCGCCGCCAGGCTTTGCGCCCCGAGCGTCTGCCAGTCGAGCGTCGGGAAGAGGTCCCAGAGCACATAAATATGCCCGAAGGTCAGCGCCAGCAGCCATGTCGCCAGCCCGACGAACAATCCCGCCCGGATCAGCCGGCTCCGGCGCCGTACCTGGAGCGTCACAAAAACCGCCACAAATCCGCAAATCAGCCCCGTCACGAGGTAAACGAACGCCGTTCTCTCATACCCTCCCGGCGACCCCCAAAAGACAATCGATCCCCAGAGCGAAACGAACGTCGCCGTGTAGAGCCCCTGGTTTTTCCCCAGGAGTACCGAGACGACCAGCGGCGCCAGCGCATACGGGACGATCAGCGGGACATATTCCTGCGGGATGCTGCTATGATGGCCGAGCACCAGGATGATTTTTGTAAGCGTCAGATGCGCCAGCATGGTCCCGAACATCAGCGTGATCCGCGAATTGCTGCCGAACGTCACCGGATGATTCACCCAGAGCTGCGCCAGCGCGGTCGCAAAAATCAGGAGCGCGATCACCAGCTTCTCGATCGACGGATCCGGCGCCCCGTAAAAGATCAGCATCGCCAGTCCCACACAAAAGAGGACGAAGATGGCTCCCTTCGCGAACTGGCCTGTCTCGAGTGTACAGACCAACTCGCTGCGGGTGCGGCGGCGGCGGATTTTTGCTGATGCCAGGCCCTTCCGGACCAGGCGCTTTCGCTCGAAAAAGTGGAACATTTATCCTGTCACGGGCGCTCTGCGCCTGAGCCTTTTACTCCACGGTAGTGCTTGTACGCACGCACAATCGATTGGACCAGGGGATGCCTGACCACGTCCTGTTCCTCGAAAAACTGGAATGCGATCCCTTCCACCCCCTTGAGGGCCTGCATCGCCTCGATCAAGCCGGATCGCTTGTTATTGGGCAAATCAATCTGGGTCTGGTCTCCCGTGATGATGCACTTCGAGTCCTGCCCCAGACGCGTCAAAAACATGAACATTTGTTCGGTTGTAGTGTTTTGTGCTTCATCCAGCACAATGAATGCCTGGTTGAGCGTCCGCCCCCGCATATAGGCCAGGGGCGCCACCTCGATCACGCCCCGGTCCATGTGCCGCTGCATTTCCTCCGGCTCCAGCATATCGTGCAGCGCGTCATACAGGGGACGCAGGTAAGGAAAAATCTTCTCGTTCAGATCGCCGGGCAGGAATCCCAGCGCCTCCCCCGCCTCCACGGCCGGACGGGTCAGGACGATGCGCGTCACCTGCTCCCGCTTAAGCGCGGATACCGCCATCGCCATCGCGAGGTAGGTCTTCCCCGTGCCCGCTGGCCCGATGCCGAACACGACGTCGTGTTTGTCGATCAATTGAAGGTAATTGCGCTGCCCGGCGGTCTTCGGGACGATCGGAGCCCGCCGCGGGGAAACCGTGATCCTGGAATCGACGAGCGAGCGCAGGCCCGCCCCGTTTCCGTCCCCGCCCGGCTGGCTCACCGAGCGCAACGCGTAATCGAATTCATGCCGGCGGATTTCCACCCCGTTTTTCCGGGCCGTGTCGAGTTGCTCGAAGACCTGCCGCGCCCGCTCCAGGTTCTCCGGGTCTCCCTCGAGGCGCACCCATCCCTCGCGGGTGGTTACCTTGACCTTGAGGGCCTCCTCCAGGGTCTTGAGCAGCCGCAAGTCATTCGCATAAAGCGCCTGGAGGGCTCGCGGATTTTCAAAATCCAGGGTCTGTGTTTCAGCCATATTCGGCAATCAGCCGGTCGGTAAATAAATACGATAACAGGCCTGTTGGCAACTGGCGCCGGGCACGTCGCTCGGGGCGGCCCCTGAGCGGCAAATAAAATCTCCCTCTTGACGCTCCTTAACTTTACAATCTCTCGTAACCGGGCATTAGTCCGTCGCCGATCCTTTTTTCCATCCATGCCCCTCGCATCGACAGTTGCCTCCATCGCTGCCCAGCCACGAACGATGGTCTGGGGCCGGATGCGAATCGCGAATCGCTGGACGGGCATCGGGCTCGGCTGCCTGCTCATTGGGCTCCTGGGAGGCTTCATCGCCGGCAAACACATCGGTTTCAATCAGGGCGCTGACCGCCGGCGCCAATCGCCGAACGGCTCGATCCTTTGCAAACCGGGCCCTTGGGGCGATCTCTCCTACACCCCGTTCACCATCGCCGCCCCGGATCAGAGCGTCCCGGTCCGCCCCATCGAGGCCAATGGCGCCCACTGGTTTTTCGAAGGTTCCACGGCCGCCGGCTTCGCCGCCCTTCTCCAGTCCATCCGCCTTGCGCCCGACCAGCGGCACGCACTGCTGGACCCCGCCGTTCTCCACGTCCGGGCCGATGGTATCGATCTGACGCCCTCTCCCGATCTCGTCATCTCCCTCCCGGCCGATGCCCGGGCCGCAATCTATCAACTCCTCGCCCAATTCCCCGAGAACAGATCCGAAATTTACTTCGTCCGCAAAGACACCATCGCGGATCACTTTTCCGATAGCGGCGTCTCCGCGGATACTGTGGCCCTCTTCGAGCGCCTCTCCTGGGAGCATGGCAATTACCTGGTTTTCGCCGGCCTGCCCGCCCTTCTCTCGCGCCTCCCGGCCGACGAGGACAAACGCCACTTCCTCAAGGCCCTCACGCGCCAGCGCACGATGCTGCTGAGGCTGCGCATCACCCCCGCCTCTGACGTGCGGGCCCTTGCCCAATACTGGGCGAAAGGCGCCTGGGATACGGATGTCCAGACGATCTTTCAATCCCTCACGTCCATCCCCACCGGCGCCTGGATCAGTATCCTGATGGTCCTTCCCCCGCTGCCGAGCACCGAGATTTACAACTACCCCTCCGTCACCGCCGACTCGCCCGAGGCATCTCCGGTCAATCAGGATAGCCATTGGACTTCGCTCAATTTTTTCCGCGACGTGCCCGATCCCAACTTCGGCAAGCCCGAGTATGTGCTCCGGGAGCTGCGGGAAACTTACTTTCCCTCCACCGGCGATCCCCGCTACGGCGACGTGGTGCTATTCCGGAAGCCTGACGGCACGATGATCCACTCCGCGGTTTACATCGCCGATGACATCTGCTTCACGAAGAATGGCAGCGCCGTCACCGATCCCTGGATGCTCAACACCATTTCAGACCTCATCGAGCAATTCTCCTTTCAGGTGCCTCCGGATCAACATCTCACCGTCAGCTACTTCCGCTGCAAGAATCTCTAAGCAACCGCTGATTCCCCAGGCAGTGCCCGCGGGACTCCGAAATCGATTTGCAGCAACCCGGGACGCCAACTACCGTCCGCCCACCGTGTCGTCTGGCAATCCTTTCTCCGCCGGCTTGCGCGCCGCGCGAGCCAATCTCATCCCCGGGCTGGTCATCCAGGTGCTGATGGTGCTGCTGGTGCTCGCGTATTACTGCTTCCCGCCCGCCCGCTCGTGGTTCCAGACGCTCTCGGCCGCCAAGGCGCAGTGGGGTTACGCCTTCAGCTTCACCTCCGCCGTCATCGCCGGCGCGGTGCTCCCGGTGCTTCTCACCATCCTCGTCGTCCAGCGCGGCCGCGTTACCCGCGCCGATTTAGCGGGCCTCCTTTTCCTCTGTATATTCTGGGGGCTGGACGGAGTCATTATCGACGGCTTCTACCGTCTCCAGGCCGTCATCTTCGGAGCCCACGCCGATTTTTCAACCGTGTCCAGGAAGGTGCTCGTGGACCAATTCATCTACAATCCCCTCTTCGCCGCCCCGTACACCATCGCCTGCTTCGAGTTCAAAAATCAGGACTTCCGATTGCGGCGCATGGCGCACGTCTTTACCGGAAAGTTCTACCGCACGCAGGTCATCCCCGCGCTCTGCGCGACGTGGGCAGTCTGGATTCCGGTCACCAGCGCCATTTATGCCCTGCCCTCCCTTCTACAGATTCCTCTCTTCGCGCTGGCCCTCAGCTTCTGGGCTCTCCTTATTACTTACATCACCTCCCGGCCTCAGGCTCCCGAGCCGTTGCGCGCCAGCCTTCGCCAGGTCGTGCCGGACTGACGTTTTTTTCTTCGCGCCCGCCCGGCTATCCGTATCCTTCCACCCCCGCCATGAGTCCCAACGACATCTTTGTCCAAATGCCCGAGACCACCTGTGCCGCGATGCTCGCCGAAATGTTCGAGAACGAAAAGCCGCTGTACAAAAACCTGATCGAGAACCTGGCGAAGCAGCGCAAGCTTCGCCCGATCTTCGTCGAGCGCAAGCCCCGCGCGGAGCGCTTTGCCTGGATCAAGGAGGCCCTTGGACGCCGCCAGAACGAGTCCTTCGCCGCCAATCTCCTCCAGATTTGGCTCGTCAGCCGCCACTCCGCGATGCTGTGCGATTTCCTCGACCGCCTGGGCATCACGCACGACGACAATGGCACGGTCGAGCAGATCCCTCCACAACCCGAAAAGGCCGCCATCGAGGCCGCCGTGGCCGGTCTCCTCGAGAAATACGACCCCTCCGTCGTTGCCGTCTATCTCCACGCATTCCAGGCCCTCGACGACACCGGCTGGCCGCTGCTCAATGAGATCATCGCGGCTGACCCGCGCATTCAATTCGCCGCGCCGGTCGCACCATGACGCGGCCATTCCGGTAGAAAACCGGCTGGCGCCGGACGGATGCCCTGGGAGCGCCCATCTGCCGATTGGCTTCAAACCCGGCACGCCGAAGGCGTCCAACATATCCAGGCACGCGCCGCAATCGACCCAGAGGGAGGGCTGCTACGGACGGGGGTAGTTCCTGCCCGCATCTTCGACGACCACGACCCAATCATGCCCCTGCCCCCTCGGCTCCAACGCGAGCTTCCCGGAATTGGGGAAATGTTCGTGAATCACCTCCGTGGAACCGGTCTCGGGACTGAACCAATACGCATTCAAAGTGGGAGCGGCGATCACTGCCGTATCAAGCGTAGCCGCCACGGGAGCGCTCAAGTAAGCCATGAGATAGGTGGCGTCGTGGTTCCCGGGGGTGCCGTCCCGCGTTGCCTGGATGTGGGTGGCGACGTCCGGACCCTGCCCGGCGATCACGAAGCTTTGGTCCGGGATCCGCTCGAGATAGGGGTGGGAGTAAAGAAGTGCCTTGATGTGGTACAACTGGCGGACTGCCGGGGTATCGAGCGCCTCCGCCCAGTTCTTCACGCCGGGAGTCCAGCTTTTCAGCATCCAGGGCGCGCCCGTGTGCGGAGTCATCTGCCACAGGGCGTTGTGCCCGTACGCGTGGCCGAACGCACCGGCAAACACGCATTGATAGAGGCTCCTCCGCTGAATGAGAGGGTCTTCCTGCGTGCCGGACTCGTACCGGTGCTCTCCCATCATGGTCGGCCTCGGAGGCGTGACCTGCCAATCCTTCAGCACCAGCGCCGCGGCGTCGTAGGCCGCGTTCGCCGGAGCGATGCCGGACTTTGCCTGGATCAGGTTGAAATCCAGCCACGGGGAGGCCGCGTAGAATTTGGAGCTAGAAAATCCCGACATCGGATGAAGCGTCACGAGATTATGCCCGGAAGACCCCTCCTTCAGCCCGCGCCCCATCGCGTTCACGCGCTCGACGTCGATGTAATGCGGCGAAGCTTCCCCTCCGGCACTATATAGGACATTGGGGACACCTGCGTAGCGGCTCCCCAGCGCCCGGCCCACCGTTTCCAGTTGGGCGGGGGTATAGTTGTTCATCGTGCCGGCCTTTTGTCCGGCCCACATCGGGTAAATCATGACGTAGAGGCCGCGGGCGGCGGCGTGCTTGACGATGAGATCGCACGTCTCGAAATAGGCCGGATTGAGTTCGGTTTTATCCGCGCCGATATAGGCGGGCTGGCCGTAGGCGTTCTCCTCCTGGGCCTGGGGCGCGAAGCTAAGGGCGAACATGACGGTGTTGAACCCGTGATCCGCCCGGCTTTGCAGATAGGTGTCGATCTCCTCGATTTTGAGGGCGCCAAGGTTCCATGCCGTGTCCGCCAGGATGAAAACGGGATTCCCGGTCACGGCATCCACCAGGTAACGGTGGTTCTCGCTGACCTTGAGGCCATCGTTTACGCTGGAGCGCGGGGACGGAGCGGTTTCATCGGCAAAAACCGGCCATGGGATGAAGGAGAGCGCCGCCGCGGCGACCAATGGGAGGGAGAGCCCCGGTTTTTTCATCGGACTCCAATCCTTCTCCGCCGGCTCCCTGCGGGTCAAGAGTGTCCGCTCGAGCCCTAGATCGCTTCCTGCTCGAAGGGCCGCGGCGCCAGCGTGGCGGCAACGGCCCTCGAGGCATCCAACAGCGAGCATGAACGCGCCCGGGCTGCCGTCTCGAGCTTCTCGATCGCATCGCGCCGGTCGATCCGGAATTTCTCCATCAGAAGGGATGCCGCAAGGTCCACAGCCTTCACCACGGCCAGCTCGTTCTGCAATTCGGCGATCTTCGCCGCCGACGCCAGCTTCTCGTGGTGGCGGACCATCGCCATGGTGATCGCCGTCTTCAATTGCTCCCGGTGGAATGGCTTCACCAGGTAGGAGTGGATGTCGGCCTTTCTGGCCCGCTGCAAAGTGGTGTCATCCGTGCGTCCGGTGCTCAGGACGATCGGGATGGCCATTTCCTTGATGATGATTTCCGCCGCTTCCATGCCGTCCATGTTGGGCATCGCGTAATCGATCACGATCAAATCGGGATGATGTTTTCGCGCCAATTCCACGGCCTGGACCCCGTCCGAGCCGGTGGCGATGATCTCGTGGCCGAGGTCTCTGAGGGTGCGGCTGAGGAGTTCCACCATCAACGGCTCGTCATCGACGACCACGACGGTGAGCGCCGCTGGCAATTCCTTTTCCGTGGCTTTGTAGCCTTCCAGCCGGATCAAGTTTGAGATAAGGGAATCCATCCGTGCCGGGGTATTAAGCACCTTCCATGCTCAGTCCTCCCGAGATTGCTTCAGGGAGACTATGTAGGCGGCCATGAGGCATACCGCCTGTGCGGGCCTGGCGAAAGCCCTCGCATTCCATCGTTGTTCATGGGGAATTCGTTTCTATATCGATCAACAACCTTTTCTCCATTAGCCACTTGTGAGTATATGCAACAGGTGGCATTTTTGGGGCGCCGGGCAGAGCCAAACCTCCCCGCGCGCCCCGGCAATCGGCCGGCTCAATGGCCCAGAAGAAATTTTTGGAATGACCTGAAAATACTACCCGGGATATTCTCAACTGCGCGGCTGACGGTGGTTGCCGGGCCTGGCTGCTGCTGCCACCCCCCCAGGTCGGGCGCCGGATAGCGCAGGGGAGGGGCCGCGTTCATCGCCTCCACCCAGATGGGCAGGGCGAGGGCCGCCCCGTAGCCCCGCGGGGCGATGGTCTGGGGATGATCGAATCCCACCCAGACGCCGCACGTCAGGCTGCGGGTGTATCCCACGAACCACGCGTCCTTGTAATCATTCGTCGTCCCCGTCTTGCCGGCCGCCGGCCGGGTCCAGCCCATCGCGCGGGCTCCCGCGGCGGTACCGTGCTCCATGACTCCCCGCATGACGGAGGTCATCTCGGCCGTGAGGTCCGGGCTCATGGCCGCGGCGGAGACGTGGGCGGCGCGATAGAGCACCTGGCCGTCGGC
>Ga0302324_100016565_pt1 | contig 14678 bp, 13 predicted proteins | sample Palsa_T0_1_FD_201949 | JGI IMG/M metagenome (GOLD analysis project Ga0302324, IMG submission 201949) | Peat permafrost microbial communities from Stordalen Mire near Abisko, Sweden - Palsa_T0_1 | ecosystem: Environmental > Terrestrial > Soil > Palsa > Peat permafrost | place: Sweden: Abisko...
CCGGTGTGACGGGAAGAAGTACTCCGGCGAGCCGGCCTGACCCCAGGCTACGAGGCTCAAGAGTAAGACAACCTTGCGTTTCATCCGCTTCCTACAGTGTAAGCCGCGGCGCCTCCGCTGTGCGGCTTAATTATTGGACGTACGGGGTGGCGAATTGGTTTTTCCAAACTGCATTTATGCAGGACTGGCATACCGCTCCCTTTGGTCACGGCCCGGAAGCGCAACGTGCCGATACTGAACCGTGACCAGAGGGAGCGGAGTGCGGGCTCATACCTCGTGGCATTTTGTGGAAACAGCTGAGCGACGTGGCGCGGACTTCAGTCTGCAGCTTCGGCACTCTTGCCGAGGTTCTTGGTCTGCCGCAGTTGCGCCACAGTACACTACCAGCCCGTCTGCGTCATGCGCCTGAGAATTTCAGCGCTATAGGAGCCCATGTGCTCCGGCTTCCATCGCAAGGGCGAGGGAAGGATCGCCGCCATGCGAGCGGCCTCGTCGCGATTAATTTTCGCGGCCGGGACGTTGTACCAGGCTTGCGAGGCTGCCTCGGCGCCGAAGATGCCGGGGCCCCACTCGATGACATTGAGATACAGTTCCAGAATGCGGCGCTTGGGGAGAATCAATTCGGCCGCCGGAGCCAGCGTGAATTCCACCGCCTTACGGATGACGGAACGGTTGGTGGAGAGAAAGAGATTCTTTACCAGTTGCTGCGTGATGGTGGATCCGCCGCGCCCCAATTTGCCCTGCTCCACATCTTTATCGACCACCTTCTGGACTTCCTGCCAGTCGATGCCGTGGTGCTGATAGAAGCGGCCGTCTTCGGCGGAAATCACGGCGTGCTGCAGATCGCCCGAGATCCGGCCGAGCGATACGAAAACCTGGCGCTTGCGATAAGGCCGGCGATGCCACAGCGCTCCCAGCCGGCGTTCCGCTTGAACGGCGGTGGTCGGCGGATTGATCCAGCGCAACGCCAACAATTCGCCGAGACACACCGCATAAAACCCCACCACCAGGATCAGCGCCCAGCGCACTACAGTGCGAAAGATACGCCTGCCGCGAGACTGTGCCACGTTACGATGTTAGCCTAATGGTCGCAGGCTGCCCATGACCCGTCTCGACAACTTCCTGGCGTTTGCAGAGTCGCACAGCGTTACGGTATCCTGCTCCGCGGCCGTGATGATCGCGGCGATCGCCTATGCCGATTGGCTGGTGCCCAACACCTCGGTGGGATATCTTTATCTGATCCCGATTTTGCTTTCTGCGGCGGGATTAAACTCGCTCGAGATTCTCCTGATGGCGCTGGTGTGCGGATGGCTTCGGGAAGCGGCCGATCCATTGCAGGGCGCGGTGGGAGATCGCTCGGCTTTCGTGCTCGATCCGGCGCGGTGGGTCGCGGGTTCGTGGCCTCGCTTCATTGTGGCGGCGAGCGGCTTCGCCACGACGGGCTTCTTCGTGGGCGAATTGAACCGGCGGCGCAGACTTCTGTCGGCTCACCTCACCGAGCGCGAGCAGCAGATAAAGCTTCGCAGGGATGCCGAACTGAAAGTGAATACGCTGATCGAAACCAGCCCGCTGGCGATTCTTACGCTTGATGAATCGGGGCGGGTGGCGCTCTCCAACGAGTCGGCGCGGCAGCTCCTTGGGTTCGACAACAGTCCCCTGCAAGGGGAAGACGTCACTCCCTATTTGCCGATCTTGAGCCGCATGCTGCACAGTCACCACTCGGGCGGCAACATGCGGACCAATGTGGAATGCCGGGGACACCGGCGCAACGGCGACGTCTTTCTGGCGCATGTATGGCTCTCCACCTATCGCACGTCGGAAGGCCCCGCCCTGGCGGCCGTAGTATGGGATGCCTCCGAGAATCTGCGCGACCGTGAAGGAGCCGGGCTCGATTCCATGATGGCCACGTCACGCGTGCTGATCGGCGCGATGTCGCACGAAATCCGCAATCTCGCATCGGCCGCGGGCAGCGCCTACGCCGCGTTGTCCGGCGAGGCCTCGGGACCTCACCAGGAGCAATACCAGGCCCTCGGCAGCCTTATCCAGGGGCTGGAAAAAATCGCCTCCACGGGATTGCGGATGGCATCCAATCGTGAGGCGGTGGTGGCCGACCTGGGAACCGTGCTGGACGAGACGCGCATCCTCATCGATCCGGCCCTGCGCGAAGCTGGTGTTGTGTCGAGCTGGGAAATCAGCGCCGGGCTTCCCTTGGTGCGGGCCGATCATCATGCGCTGCTGCAGGCGTTCATCAATCTGGCGCGCAATAGTTTGCGGGCATTGGAGGACAGCACACGAAAAGAGATGCGAATCGCGGCGTCGATCGAGCGCGACCTGGTGGTGGTCCGCTTCCATGACACGGGCCCCGGTGTGGCGCACCCTGAAGAGTTGTTTCAGCCCTTTCAACGAGGGGCGCACTCGCTAGGGCTGGGGCTCTATATCACGCGCGCCATTCTGCGGTCGCACGGTGGCGGATTGCGCTATGAGGCGCCGGAAACGGGCAGTTGTTTCGCAGTGGAACTATGGCCGGCGGATAGTGTGGAGGCGGAATGAGCAACCAACACGCAAATGTCACGCGCCTGCTGATCATTGACGATCACGCACTCTTCCGCGAAAGCGTGGCCCGGATTCTGGCGGCAGATCCGCAACTCGACGTCGAGCATTGCGGGAGTATCGCGGCGGCATTGCCGCTTCTTGAGCAGCGCGCCTTCGACCTGGTTCTGCTGGATCACGATTTGGGTGGCGAAAGAGCGGCCCAATTTTTGCCGGCGGCGCGGCAGATCGGGTTTGCGGGCCGCGTGCTGGTGGTTACGGCCTGGGTGAGCGGCACCGAAGCACGCCGCCTGCTGCAACAAGGCGTGGCCGGCATTTTCCTGAAGCAGGCGCCACTCGCAGAGCTCACCACCGCCATTCACGCCGTGATGAGCGGGGCCAACTGGATCGACAAAGCGCTCGCGGGACGCGACGAAGGCTCTGCCGGTGCGGACTCCAGCACTCCGCAATTCAACGACCGCCAGCGGAAGGTGCTCCGCTTCGTGCTGGAAGGGCTGTCGAACAAGGAAATCGCATGGCGGCTGCAAATCTCCGAGAGCTATGTGAAGGCGATTCTGCAGAGTCTCTTCCAGAAGACTGGAGTGCGTACCCGCGGCCAACTGGTGCGGGTGGCATTCGAGCAATACGAAGATCAGCTGTAGGACATGTCTTTCCGAGCCGCGCGCGTGAGCAAGCGGTTTGCGGAATGTCCCCAACCATTCCTTCGCCTCGTCCGGCCGAAGTCATCTCACAAACGGAATGTACGCCGGAACTTTCCGCCGATACTCCCAATATTGCTCCCCGAAGTGCGCCGCCAGCAGGCGCTCCTCAATGCGCACTCGAATCTCCGTGCCCCCGACAAAGCAAACTGCTCCGATCGTGAACAGAGGCAGCGAACTTGTCAACAACGCGTTCCCCAAGAACAGACACAGCATCGAAGTATAAATAGGATGCCGCACTGAATTATACGGCCCGTGCGTCACCAACTCATGATCGGAGCTCAGCCCCGCATCGATACGCCACTGGCGGCCCAGCGCGCGCGTCGCGGTCCACGAGAGAATACACGCCAGCGCCAGGAATAAAATAGCGAAGGCTAGTTGCCAGGCCGTCGGCCCTCTTTCCCAAAATCGACCCTGCCATAACATCCCATATCCGATGCCGGCCAGCACCACGCCCCAGCGAGCCCGCCGGTCGACCAATTTGGCCGGCTCCGCGCTTCGCTTCGCCAGTACGAACGGCGTCACCCAAACAAGCCAACCCAGCGCCAGCACCAGATATCCGTAGGTCTTCACAGCTCACCCCCGGACTCGTACCGCGAACAGCGCATGGTGCGCCAGAATGAACAGCGTGTGTCCGCCAGCCCCGCCGAACACGAGATCGAGAGGCCGCTCCGGCACGTCGATGCGCCCGATCTGCTTCCCCGCGCGATCGTACACGAAGATCTCGCCATCCGCCACGTACACATTCCCCTTCGAGTCAACGGCCACGCTCTCCCCGCCGCGCTGCGCGAAAGGCTGTAACTCCCGAAGCGTCCCGTCTACGCCCACTAGTGCCCTGTAAGTCACATCCTCCGACTCGCTGCTGACATACACATGATCGCCCATCGACGCACTTAGAAAGCCATAAGTATCGATGTCATCGGAGAACCGCCAGCCCGCCGTCGAATCCGCCGGACCCTGCTGAAACACCCGGCCCGCCGGCAGATAAACGCTCCCGTCCGGCGACACATATTCGCGCGCCTTCGCAGTCGACACGTCTTCCGCGAACATCTGCGCCAGCGTCTTATACACCATCGTCGTGAAGTCGAGCTGCGTCTTGAACTCGCCGTTATTCCAGTAATCCACTGGCAGAATCGCTCTCGCCGCCGGCCGTGACTCCATCGCCTGTGGCGTCAACACCTTAATCTCCTCCTTCGGCGATCCCGGCCGGAAGCTATACACCGTCCCCTCCGGCCCGGCATCCGACATCACCAGTAAGTCCCCCGCCTTATCGAAAGCTAAGTTCACCGCATCGAGCGGACTATCGCGCTCCACCGTCAGCCCTTCGCCAGCCGACCATCCATAGATCCGTTGCTCGTGATGATCCACGAAGTACAACTTCCCCGCCCCATCCACCGCCGCGCCGGAGATCGAATAAAATCCGCCTTCCAACTTCTGTATCTTCGCGCCCGGCTCGAGCACCGCCGAAGCATCGCCTGGCACCGGAGCCGGCGGCGCGGCCGGAACATCCAGCACCGCAAACTCGCGCTCGCGCGTCTCCAGATGGTGCGTCACGTCCTCGATGGCATTCTCGTAAGGATACTTGCTGGCCCGCAAATACGTGCCGCACCCATTCTGATCGCAAGTCGCATACCCGCTTTCGGCATTCACATGCACATTGCGAAAATGGATGTCCGCGCAGTGGTACAGCCGCACCGCCGCCGGAAACGGCGCCCGCGACCGCGTCACGCGATACGCATGATAATTCGCAATCGTAATATTCTTCGACCACGATAGCTCCAGCGACAAAGCGTCCGGACTCTCGCCCGCCTCCTCTTCCGTCTGCGGCGCGTTCACGTCCCAATTCTCCACGTGGTCGAACTTGATCTCGCTGCGCACGTGGTGCTCGTTCGAAAGCTCATACACATGTCCCGGCGTGGTCGTATCGGAAACGTAAAATCCGGCCTGCGCGAATGTCACCGGAGTCCAGATGTCGGCAAATGTTCCGCCGCCCCCGCGGGTCACCCAAAGGCTCGGATATTGCCCGTCCCACCGCAGCCGCAAATCGGGATCGGCTGTGTGGTCGTTGTTATAAGGATTCGTACCGCTCCCATGCCCGCCCAAAAAACGCACATCGTCGATCAGCGAGCTTTCCCCCGCGCACCACATTACTCCCACCGCGCGCGGATTGGTGCCGCCCGCAAACACTCCGAACCCGCTCAGGATGTTCCGCCCGCCCTGTGGCGCAAAGATCACCGCGCGCGCCGAACCCACCCCCTTGTAAGCCGCCGCCCCATCCGCCAAGTCGAACTGCGTCATCGTGGGGTGCAGACCGATCATCACCGTGTTGGCTTTCAACGTCAGAGTGTCGCTTACCAGATAATGCCCGCTCGGAAAGTACAGCACCGGATTCCCATCGATCGCTTTCTGAATGGCCGCCGTATCGTCCTTCGTGCCGTCGCCCGCCACGCCCAGCGAGCGCACGTTCACCCACTCCGAAACCGGCGGCAGCGCCGGAATCGCCGGCCCCAGAGGCGATGGCATAGCGCTCAAGCTCGCCGCGTCGTAAATCATCCCCATCGAGCCCATCATCCCTTCGCCTGGTACGATCAGCCCGTAATTGAAGCTCTTCACGCGGTACACATCGCCCTTGCCCGCCACCTTCTTCCCGCTCTCGCGCAACAGCGCAAACACCGGCGCGTTCTTCACCACCGCATTCTCGAAACCGACCTCGGCCAGCGGACTCTTCTCATTGCTGACCGTGACCACCTGGCCAGAAATATTCTCGAAGCGGCAGTCCTTCACCCATAACTGATCCGAATATTGCGGGTCGACATCGATCCCCACCGGCACATTGCGGAACGTATCGCGAATCAGCGTCAGGCCCGCCTCATGCTCGCGAATTCCCGCCTCCCGCTGCCCTTCGAACACCGAATCGATCAGCGTAAACTGCCACGCCGGTGAAGTCTTGTCCGTCAGAATTCCGTACCGGCCGCCGTAAAAGTGCAGATCCTCGGCCTCGTTCCCGATCTCCGTCAATGCCGCCAGTCCCGACCCCACATGGAAATTCATGTGACTCAGAAAAGCATGCTGCGCCACATGAAATCGGATCGCCACGGCCGCCGGATTTCCGTCGCCAATCTCGAAATCGATATCGCTCATCGCCGAGTAAAACGTTCCGGAATTGGCGTCGGCGATCCCGCTATTCGGAGGCACACTATCCGGAGGCGGAAACGGCACACGGAATCCGCCACGGCCCGCGCGGAATCCCGTGAACGACACCATCACGCCCACGCCGCTCTGAAATCCCGGCGAATTCGCCGCCAGCACAAACACCGGCCGCGTCGCGCCGTAACCGAAAACCCGCACTCCCGGCCACACGAAAACAGTCCGCGTCAGCAGGTACCGCCCCGCCGGCACAAAAACAAGTCCTTCGCGATTGCTTTCCGCTTTATCGATCGCCGCCTGCAGAGCAGCGCTATCGTCGCTCGTCCCATCGCCGTGAGCCCTGAATTCAGCGGCCTTCAAATCCACAGCCTTAGGGTCGTCCACCCGCGCCGTCATCGCGGACGCGACGCCATGCAAAAGCATGGCAATCGCCAGATACCTTCCGAAGCGTGTAAGCATTGCCGTACCCTTGTTCTACCGCAATGCAAGCGCGATGTCGCGCAGGCACTCCTGCCGTGCGTTTCCGAGCCGCGCGCGTAAGCAAGCGGTTCACCACCTAGACACCGAGGCACAGAGGAACACGTTTCAATAACTCTCCGCCACCTCCGTGTGCTCCGGTGTGCCTTTGCCTTTGTCTTCTCCGTGTCTCCGTGCCTCTGTGGTGAATATTGCGCCCATCCTACTCCTGCCGCAACGCAATCGCCGGATCGAGCCGTGCCGCCCGCCGCGCCGGCAAATAACCCGCCAGTAGCGCAACCCCCGCAATCGCCACCGAGACCGCCACAAACGTCAAAGGGTCGGCGGCCCGCACGCCATACAGATATCCCGCCAAAGTCCGCGTACCCACTTCCGCCCCCGCCAGACCGATCGCAATCCCCACCGCCGCCAGCCTCCCGCTTTGCGCCAGCACCATCCGGAACACGCTCCCGCTATCCGCGCCTAACACCATCCGGATCCCGATTTCCTGCGTGCGCTGCGCCACCGAGTGCGCGATCACGCCGTACATTCCCACCGAAGCCAGAATCAGCGCCAGCACCCCGAAACCCACCAGCAGCAGCATGGCGAATCGCGGCTGACTCAACGACGCGTCGACCAGCGTGGTCAGTGTCGACACCTTCGCCAGCGGCAAATCGGCGTCCACCGAATGCAGCGCTTCCCCCAAGCTGGCCGTCATCTGCCCCGGATCGCCGATGGTCCGCACCGCCACCTGCATGGTCTGCATCGGCGGCCAAATTTTGATCTCGTTCTGCGTGAACGGCACGTACATTTCCGGCGCCGGCTCCTCGCGCAGCGAGTTCTGCTTCACATTGGCAACCACGCCGATCACCGTGCGCACCGGGTACTTCGTCGTAGCAACTCCGACCTGCTTGCCGATGGCGCTTTCGCCCGGCCACAACGCTTCGGCCATGGCGCGATTTACAATCGCCACCGGCACGGACTGGAGCGTGTCGCTATTCCGGAAGTCGCGCCCCTGCAAAAGCGGCGTGCACACTGCCGCGAAATAGGCGGGCGACGCAAACATGTAGTTCGCGTACGGCTGTTCGTTCGGCTTCGGAGTCCGGCCCGGAACGCGAATCACCGTCGCATCAGGCGACCCTCCCATCGGCACGGCGTGCACCAGTCCGGCCGCCTGTACGCCCGGCAGCTCTTGCAAGGCCGCCAGCGCGCGGCTATAGACCTGCGCCATCCGTTCCGGATCGGGATATTTCGCCGGCGGCAATGAGATCTCGAACGTCAACACATGATCGAGTTCGAAGCCGCGTTCCGTGTTGACCAGCCCATAAAATGTCCGCACCAGCAGCCCCGCCGCAATCGTCAACATCACCGCCAGTGCGATCTGGCCAGTCAGCAACACCGTGCGAAGTCTCGGCGAGAATTGTCCCGCCAGGATGCGCGCCCCCGCCCGCAACGAGTCGGCCAGATTTCCGCGCGCCGCCGCCAATCCCGGCGCCAGCCCGAACAGCAGGCCCGCGATTCCTGTAATCGCCACCGAGAAAGCCAGCACCGCCGGATCGAGCGACACTTCCGCCAGCCGCGGCAAACTGGCCGGGCCGAATCTCCTCACGAACTCGATGCCCGCTTCCGCCAGCACCACACCCAGAACGCCGCCGCTCCCCGCCAGCAGCAGATTCTCCGCCAGAAGTTGACGAATCAGCCGCCTTCGGCCCGCGCCCAACGCCGCCCGCACGTCGAACTCCCGGCGCCGCCCCAGCGCGCGCGTCAGCACCAGCCCGGCGATGTTCGAAACCACAATCAGCAGCACCAACCCCACCGCACCCAGCAGCAACAGCAGCGGACGTGTCGAAGGACCGACAATCTGCGTTCGCAGCGGTACTGCCCGCGAACGCGACCATCCCTTGGCGGTTGGAAACATCCTCTCAAACGTTGCCGCAAAGACGTCCAATTCCGCCTGCGTCTGCGAAATCCTCGTATTCGGCCGCAACCGTCCCACCACCGCTAATTCACTCGGTCCCCGGTCGCCGGGAGCAATCGCCAGCGGCGCCCACAACTGCGCCTGCCGCGGAAACTCCAGGCTGTCGGGCATCTCTTCGCCGTGCGGAAATGCAAACCCCGGCGGCATCACCCCCACCACGTTGTAGCTGAAGCCATTCAGTTCGACCGCGCTGCCGACAATGTCCCGCCGCGCTCCGAAGCGCTCGCGCCACGCTCGATCGCTCAGCACCACCACGTGCTCATGTCCCGGGCGATCCTCATCCGCCCCAAACCATCGCCCCATTGCCGGCTGAATGCCCATCGCCGGAAAAAATCCCGAGGTAGCAAGCACGCCTTCGAGCAATACCGGCTCTTCCGACCCCGTCAGATTAAATGTCTCCGGCTGGAATGCGCCTAATGACGAGAAGGTCCGTTGCCGATCCTGAAACAAGCTGAAATCCAGCCGGCCCCAAGGGTACTCGTTCGCGCCGAAACTGCTCCAACCGGCGCCAGCCGCCACAGCATCGCAACCCGGTCGGCGTCCGGATAGGGCAACGCCCGTAGCAGAACCCCACTCACCACGCTGAACACCGCCGTGCTGGCGCCTACCCCGAGCCCGATGGTCAGAACGGCGGTGGCGGCAAATGCCGGCGCTTTCCGCAACGTTCGCAATCCGTACCGAAGGTCCTGAACCAACGATTCCAGCCGATTCTGCCCCCACATTTCGCGCGTCACTTCCTTCACCAGACCCACGTTGCCGAAGGCTCGCCGGCCATCGCGTTCCGCCTCCTCCGGCGTCTGGCCGGCCTCCATCCTCTGCCGAGCCTCAATCGCCAGATGCGCCTGGATCTCCTCTTCCAGTTCCTCTTCCCGAGTGTTCTTCCGCCGTCGCCGCCACATGCGCTTAACCGCTTTCCCCCGGCCGCATCACGCGCGCCACGGTTCTGACGATGGCCGCCCAACGCGTCTGTTCCTTCGCCAGTTGCCGTTTGCCGGCCGCCGTCAGCTTGTAATATTTCGCCCGGCGGTTCGCCTCCGACTGCTTCCACTCCGACGCCAGCCATCCCTGCTTCTCCAGCCGGTGCAGAGCCGGATAAAGCGACCCGTGCTCAATCTGCAGCGCGTCTTCCGACCGCAGCCGGATCGCCTGCCCAATCCCGTGCCCATGCCGCGCGCCCCATTGCAGCGTCCGCAGGATCAGCATATCCAGCGTCCCCTGCAAGAGTTCCACTTGATCCCGGTAAGGTTCCTGTTTCATCGTCTAGAAGACATCCTACCACACCTCTGGCAGACAGTCTTCTAGAGGCAAGATGCGACCCTCGTTGTCTTCGGTTGAAGCTGAAACCACGCCGATACCGAGCCGCGACCGTGAGGGAGCGGTCACGATAACGAACTTCGTTTCTGCCGCCAGAGACGCTCCCGGGGCACTTAGCGCTCCGTGATCTCCGCCGCCTCCGTGATCTCGCTGCCTTTGCCGTTTGTTTTTCTCCGTGTCTCCGTGCCTCCGTGGTGAACTGATTTTCCCTTGACTCTCATCCGCATACTGTTTTACTCTATGCATAGTGGCAAAAGAGAACCGTAAAGACCTCTTCCCAGGAGCCCTCGAAATGATGGTCCTCCGCACCCTTCAGCGCACTCCGCTCCATGGGTACGCCCTCGCCCAACAAATCAAGCGCTCTTCCAAGGACCTCCTGCAGATCGAGGAAGGCTCGCTTTATCCGGCCCTCCAGCGCATGCTCAAAGACGGCTGGCTCAAGGCCCACTGGGACGTCTCCCCCACCGGACGCCGCATCCGCGTCTACCAAATCACCGCCGCCGGCGCAAAGCACCTCGAACACGAAGTCTCCAGCTTCGAACGCATGCTCGAAGGCATTCGCTTCGTCCTCGACCCGGAGCAAGCATGAACTTCCTCCAGCAGTTGATCCTCCGCCGCAAACTCGACCGCGACGTGGACGACGAAATCTCCGAGCACATCGCCGAGAAAGCCGCCGAGCTCGAAGCCCGAGGCATGCCGCCAGCCGCCGCCCTCCTCGCCGCCCGCCGCGAGTTCGGCAACCCGGCACTCACCGCCGAGCAGAGCCGCGAAGTCTGGCATTACGCGCCCGTCGAAGAGCTCCTCGCCGACCTACGTTACGCCCTGCGTCAACTCCGCCGCGCGCCCGCCTTCGCCGCCGCCGCCATCGTCACCCTGGCCTTAGGCATCGGCGCCAATACCGCGGTATTCAGCGTCGTCAACGCTGTCGTCCTGCGCCCGCTCCCGTTCCCCGACTCCCATCGCCTGGTATCCGTGTTGGTGCGCAGCACCCAGGGAGGAACGCCCCACCCGGAGGAACTCTCCTACCCGCAGTTCTTCGAATTTCGTAAGCACACTGCCGCCATCGAGCACCTGGTCTCCTATCACGACACCAGCATGGCCCTCAGCGGCGCCGGCGATGCCGTCAACGTGCCTTCCGAAATTGTCTCCTGGGACCTCTTCGACGCCCTCCGCGTCCAACCGCTCGCGGGTCGAGCGTTCCAGAGGGACGATGAAGCCGCCGCCGCCCATACCGTCATCCTCGGCTACCAACTCTGGCGGGCAAAGTTCAACGCCGATCCGTCCATCGTCGGCCGCACCGTTTCCCTCAATCGCGAGCCCTACACTGTCATCGGCGTAGCCCCGCGCGACTTCGTTTTCCCCCTGGGAAATCGCGACGTGCAACTCTGGACCACGCTCGCCGTCGATGCGCGATCCAACACCAAAGAACCCATGACGGAGCAGGCCGGCGCGCGCTTCCTGCAGGCCATCGCCCGCCTCCGGCCCGGCATCTCCATCCCGCGCGCCACCGCCGAGTTGGACTCTGTAGAGGCTGCCCTTGGGCGCCAGGACCCCGATAATTACCTCCAGGTGCCCAGCACCTGGATCACGCCCGCCGTCGATTCGCTCGTCGGCGATTCCCGCCGCCCCATTCTGATTCTCCTCGGCGCCGTCGGCCTCGTCCTGCTGGTCGCCTGCGCCAACGTCGCCAACCTTCTCCTCGCGCGCACCGCCGAGCGCGAGCGCGAATTCGCCGTCCGCGCCTCCATCGGCGCCGGCCGCGGCCGCATCGTGCGCCAGTTGCTGACCGAAAGCTTCACCCTCGCGCTCGCCGGCAGCGCCGCCGGCATCCTCCTCGCCATTGCGGGCGTGAAGGCCGTCGCGCGACTCGCAGCCGGCAGCATTCCGCGCATCGAAGAGGCCAGTATCGATGGGCGCGTGCTGGCGTTTTCCATCGCCCTCGCCTTCGTGACTACCGTGCTCTTCAGCCTCGCGCCCGCCGTGCGCCTCGCCCGCATGGAGCTCATCTCGCCTTTGAAAGAAGCTGCGCGCGGCAACGCCGCCGGCGGAGGCAAATTTCGTAGCGCCCTGGTGGTCTTCCAGATCGCTCTCGGCCTGGTGCTGGTGAGCGGCGCAGGGCTCCTTGCCTCCAGCTTCGGCCAGCTCATGCGCCGCGATGTCGGCTTTCGCCCCGACGGTCTCCTGACCTTCTCCATCGGCCTACCCCGGTCTCTCGCCAACGTTCCCGCACACCTCGCCTTCGAGTCGCGCGTCATCGACCGCCTGCGCGCTCTCCCCGGCGTCACCGATGCCGCTCTCGCCGTTCCCCTGCCCCTTGCTGGCGACGAGCTCTCCATCTCCTTCAACATCGAGGAACGGCCCTCTGCCCCCTCCAAACATCCCGTCTCCGATATCGCCTTCGTCACCCCAGATTACTTTCGAACTGTCGGAATTCCCTTGCAGGAAGGCCGTGGATTTACCGAGAACGATAACGCCTCATCAGAGCCCGTCCTCATCGTCAATCGCGCCTTCGCCGACAAGTTCTTTCCCGGCGAGAACGCCATCGGCAAACGCATAGAGCCCGGCGCGACCACCGACGACGCCCGCAACGGCATGCGCCAAATCGTAGGCATCGTCGCCAACGCCAGCCAGGACGCCCTCAGCAGCGCTCCCACGCCCATCTACTATTACGCCGCCAAGCAGCTTCCCTGGTGCTGTGCTGATTATGTGGTCCGCACCACCGGCTCGGTCGCCGCGCTAGCATCGTCGCTCCACTCGGTGGTAGCGTCCATCGATCCCAGCGCGCCTGTCTACGGGGTCCATCCCATGAAAGAGACTTTATCGAAGGCGTTCACCGCGCCGCGTTTTCAGTTGCTGCTGCTGGGAGCGTTCGCCGCCATCGCGCTCCTGCTCAGCGCCGTGGGCCTCTACGGTGTCCTCGCCTACGCAGTCCTCAGCCGCACCCGCGAGATCGGCATTCGAGTAGCATTAGGAGCCAATCGCGCCATAGTCCTCCGCATGGTGCTCCGCCAAGCCGCGCTATTGGTGGCCGGCGGCGTGGCCATCGGAGCCCTAGGCGCAATCGCGGGCAATCGGCTGATCAACACAATTATCTACGCCCCGCCGATGCCTCAATCCATATTGCTAACCGCCGCGGCCCTGATCTTAGTGATCACCGCCGCCGTGGCCGCCATAGTCCCCGCCCTCCGCGCCGCCGCCGTAGACCCCATCCAAGCACTCCGCACCGAATAACGTAGATCTGAAAGCCTTATCCTCCGTGGCCTCCGCCACCTCGGTGAGCTCCAGTCTTGCCTTTGACGTTGTCTTTTCTCAGTGCCTCTGTGGCTCCGTGGTGAATCTTTTTCCGCGCCTATTCCCAAACCCTCTTAGGAACCCCAGCGTCCCGATCCTTCACCCGATCGTACAAGTAGAACGTAGACACCGTCCCCAGCGACTCGTTATACAGACTGTCCTCCCCGAGGCCTTCCCGCAGGTCTTCCTCGAAGTTGTGCAGTGCCTTCAACTCGTCCGCCAACGCCGGCTTGTTCTTCCCCGTCGGAGTCCGAAAGAACTTCTGATACCCGCCGTCCACCAAATTGCCGATCTCATCGCCGATCAGCATCCCGGCCTGCCCTGGGCGCACTTGCCCGTTCTCTTCCCGGATGTCCACCGCGCAATTATCGCGCATCGCGCGAGTCGTACCTCCGGGCAGGGTAGTCACGGTCAATCCGAGCTTCTTCAGGTTCTCCAAGCGGTCCGCAAATGTGGGATTCTTAGGGCGCTCTCGGCGAAAAAACATATGAACAATATTATAGCCCGGTCTTCTTCAGTAACTTCCCATAACGCGGATCGCCGCGCAGTGGATCCAGCGCCGGATGCACCTTCAGAAACCAGACAATCCGCCGTTCGTAAGCCCGATCCAGCCACTGGAAAGCCGTATCGCGATCGCCCAATGCCGCATAAATCGCCGCCAGATCGAAAGCGTTCACCGCCACGCCCGCCTTCGGGTGTTCCAGTTCCTCCAGCTTCTTACGAGCCCCCTCGCGCCGCCCTTCTACCGCCAGTAGCATCGCAATCCGCGAATTCACCGCGCCCGGAATCTTGGGCAACGCCAGTTCGTATTCAGCCATCGCTTTTTCGTACTCGTGCTTCTCCTGCCACACCGCACCGATCAACGGATGAATCGCGATCAGGTCGGGGTGCAGATCGCGCACTCGCACAAACGCTTCCAGCGATTCGTCATACCGCCGCGCCACATAATACGCGAATGCCGACCCCACTGCCGGCATCAGGGGGTCCATACGCTCCGCCGTCTGCTGTTCCCGGATGGCCTCATTGAACCGCCCCCGCACCAACAGCACCGTCCCCAGCGAATTTCGATCAGGACCGTTCTGTGGCATCAGCTCGACCGCCCGCCGGAGTTCCCGCTCGCCCGCGGACCAATCGAGCAGAATCATGCTGTCCACCAATCCCTGCGCAGCTTCGGCCCGTGCGTTCGCCGGGTCCAGCCGCAGCGCAATGGCCGCGTTCGCCTTGGCCGCCCGCGCATATTCCAG
>Ga0302324_100016566_pt1 | contig 14677 bp, 13 predicted proteins | sample Palsa_T0_1_FD_201949 | JGI IMG/M metagenome (GOLD analysis project Ga0302324, IMG submission 201949) | Peat permafrost microbial communities from Stordalen Mire near Abisko, Sweden - Palsa_T0_1 | ecosystem: Environmental > Terrestrial > Soil > Palsa > Peat permafrost | place: Sweden: Abisko...
GCTGACCCCCGCTCGCAAGGCGAACCCTCCGAGCTGGTCCGGATCCCCGCCATCATCGAGTGGTTTGACGAACTTGCGTACCAGGGCCCGTTGCTCGCGGGCCAGGATGTTGAGGGAAAAAATATGGCCGTCTCGCAGCAGCCCGTGGCTCACTGACCCGGCTTCCACGCTGACAGCCACCAGCTTCGGATCGACCGCGACCTGAGTAGCCCAGTTGAGCGTCATGAGGTTGCGCCGACCCGCTCCCCCCGTCCCGAGCACGTACAGGCCGCTCGGCATGCTCCACAGGATCCGCCGGCGCAACCGGTCGTAGGCCTCGGGGTCGGCGCCCTCGGGGAAGGGACCCACCAGACGCGATTCGCCAGCCATCCGGGCCGAGGCTAGCGGGGTGCAGCCCCGCCTCCCCGGACTCAGCTCTCGTGGACTCGGCTCCACTCGGGGTCCAGCTGGCGCAGGAACAGCGCACAGCGCTCGGCTTCGGGCTCCTCGCCGATGGCGGCCGCCGAGGCCCGCAGCGCGTCGAGGGCGCGCAAGAAACCCCGGTTGGTGGGGTGACCCCAGCGGACGTAACCCGAACCTCGCCAGCCGGCGCCGCGAAGGGTGTCGAGGCCGCGGTGGTAACCGACGCGGGCGTAGGCGTAGGCCTCCACGTCGTCCCTGGCGAGCGTCGACAAGTGGGCCCAGGCATCGAGATAGGACGGGTAGGCGGCCGCCACCGCGGCCACGGCCGCTCGCCGCTCGGCGAGCGGGCGTTCCAGGGCCGCGTCCAGGGCGGCAGCCATCTCAGGCGGCGGGGGTGGGAGCACCGTCTCCGGTGGTCCGGCGGTAAACGGAACAGACGAGTCATTGGCCATGACCAGCATCGTCGCGCGACGCTGACCGACCGTGAGCCCAACCGACTGCATCTTCGACCAGATCGCGACCGGCGCCCGGCCTGCCCACGTCGTGCTCGATGAGCCTGACCTCATGGCGTTCCTGGACGTCCGGCCGGTATTCGAGGGTCACGCTCTGGTGATCCCCCGCCGTCACGCCGCCACCATCACCGATCTTCCGGCTGCGTTGCTGGGGCCCCTCCTCGAGGCCGGACGTCGGGTCGCCGGCGCCCAACGGGCCGCCCTGGGGGCGGACGGCACGTTCTTCGCTCTGAACGACGTGGTGAGCCAGAGCGTCCCCCATGTCCATCTGCACGTGGTGCCGCGCCGCCGAGGCGACGGGCTGCGCGGCTTCTTCTGGCCCCGCAGTCGTTATCCCGATGAGGACGCGGCGGAGGCCGTCGCCGAGCAGCTTCGCGGTGCCCTCCGGACGGCGGACCGGCCGGAGGGTGATGTGCCGTGACCTACTCGGGGCAGGACGTCATCATCCGCCCGGCCCGGGCCGAGGACGCACCAAGGCTGGCGGCGCTGCTCGCCGGCGGATCCCTCCGGGGCAACGAGGACCCAGCCGATCTGGCCCCCTATGAGGCGGCCCTGGAGGAGATCGACGCCACCCCCGGCAACGAGGTACTGGTCGCGGAAGTAGGCGGCGTCGTCGCGGGGACGTGCCAGCTCCTCATCTTCCGCCACCTCCAGGAGCGCGGTGGGCGATGCGCAGAGATCGAGTCCGTGCACGTCGACGAGCGCCTGCGATCCTCCGGTATTGGCGGCGTGCTGGTCGAAGCCGCCGTAGAACGGGCCCGGGAGGCCGGCTGCTACCGGGTCCAGCTGACCAGCAACAAGAGCCGGGAGGCGGCCCACCGCTTCTACGAGCGCCACGGCTTCGTCGCCAGCCATGCCGGTTTCAAGCGCTACTTGTCCTGAGCAACGGGTCGCGATCAGTCGCCCAGCGTCAGCACGTGCTGGTTCGCCCGCCCGCGGCGGAGGACCACCCAGCGGCCGTGCAGGAAATCTCCCGCCTCGAGCGGCCTGTCTTCGGCCACCCTCGTGCCGTTGATGTAGATGGCGCCATCCCTGAGCAGCTGCCGGGCGTTGCTTCGCGACGCGGCCAAGCCCGACTGGACGAGGGCATCGACGACCGACAGATCGCCGGCCTCGATGGCGGCGCGGGCCACCATCGTCGTCGGGGCGTCGGCCAGAGCCTTCTCGAGGGTGACGCGATCAAGCCCGACGATCTCGGGCGTGAACAGCACGGCCGCGGCCTCCTCGGCCCGGCGCGCTTCGTCGGGTCCGTGCACCATGGCCGTGACCTCGAAGGCCAGCGCCCGCTGGGCCAGGCGCGCCTGCGGGTTGGCGGCCGTGGCCTTGTCGAGCTCCTCGATGCGCCCCCAGGGCAGGAACGTAAAACGGCGCAGGTACTGACCGACCTCGGCGTCGGCAGTCCGAAGCCAGAACTGGAGGAACTCGTACGGGCTGGTCCGCGCCGGATCTAGCCAGACGCTGCCCGACTCGGTCTTTCCGAAAGGCCGCCCGTCAGCCTTGGTGACCAGCGGTGAGGTGAGCCCGAAGGCGGGGGCGCCCCGGCGCCGGCGGATCAGGTCGATGCCCTCGGTGATGTTGCCCCATTGGTCGCTGCCGCCGAGCTGCAGCTCACACTGGTACCGGTCGAACAACTGCAGGAAGTCCCAGGCTTGGAGGAGCATGTAGCTGAACTCGGTGAAGGACAGGCTCTCTTCCCGTGCTTCCAGTCGGGCTCGGACCGAGTCCTTGCGGACCATCTCGTTGACGCTAAACAGCTTGCCGATGTCGCGGAGGAATTCGAGCAGCCCGGCGGTACCGAGCCACTCGATGTTGTCGGCCAGGATGGCGCCGTCGTCCGGGCTCTGCCCCCCCACGCCGCTCTCGAGGTGCAGAAACCGAGAGATCTGGGTGGAGATACCGGCCCGGTTGGCCTGGAGCTGGTCGGCATTCAACAGATTGCGCTCCTCGCTCTTGCCACTCGGGTCGCCGATCATGCCGGTGCCGCCGCCGACCAGAGCGATCGGACGGTGCCCGGCCTTCTGGAAACGCTGGAGGAGGCACAGCTGCTGGAGGTGGCCGACGTGGAGGCTGTCGGCGGTCGGGTCGAAGCCGATGTAGAGGGTCAGTCGGTCGGAATCGATGCGGCCCGGCAGCGTCTCGTGATCGGTGAGCTGGTAGACGAGGCCGCGCCAGCTCAGGTCGTCGAACAGGGATGGCACTCGTCCAGCCTGCCACGCCGCTACCGCCGACCCCGATCGTTTGATCCCAATCGGGTCAGGCTGGGCCGCCTGCGGCCGGCATGAGCACGCCTCGCGTCTGGACCTCGACCGCTAGCCTGCAACTCTCATGGCGCGCCCGGTCGCAGTCGTCGCCCACACCCACTGGGACCGCGAGTGGTACGCACCCTTCGAGACCTTCCGGACCCGCCTGACACGCGTCCTCGACGGGCTGCTCGCCGAGCTGGAAAGTGACCCGTCGTTCCGGCGGTTCTTGCTCGATGGTCAGATGGCGGTCGTCGACGACTATCTGGCGGTCAGACCCGGCGCCGAGGAGGCCATCCGGCGCCTGGCCGGCGAGAACCGATTGGCGATGGGCCCGTGGTACATCCTCATGGACGAGTTCTGTGTCTCGGGCGAGACCATCATCCGCAACCTTCAGCTCGGCTTGCGCCGCGCCGAACAGTTCGGCGGAGCGATGCCCGTCGGCTACCTGCCCGACATGTTCGGCCATATCGCCCAGATGCCACAGCTCCTGCGCCTGGCTGGCCTGGAGCACGCGGTGGTGTGGCGCGGCGTCCCCGCCGCCGTCGACCGCACCGGGTTCTGGTGGCATGCTCCCGATGGGAGCACGGTCAGGGCCGAGTACCTGCCGGTCGGTTACGGCAACGGGGCGTTCCTCCCTGACGATCCTCCCGCCCTCGTTCGTCGACTGCAGGCCCACGAGGCAGAGCTGGCCTCGTTCCTCGGAAGCCCGTCCGCCCCCCTCCTCCTGATGAACGGCACCGACCACCAAGCCCCCCAGCCACACATGCCGCGGCTCCTGCTGAACGCCAATCGGGAGCAGGACCATTTTGACTTTCGCCAGATGTCGCTCGTCGAGTACCTGGCCAACGCGCCGACAACGAGCCTGCCGGAGTGGTCAGGCGAGATGCGCAGTGGGTCTCGGGCCCCTATCCTCATGGGCGTACTCTCCAATCGGGTCGACATCAAGATCGCCGCCGCCGTGGTGGAGCGTGAAGTCGAGCGAGTGGCCGAACCGCTGGCCACGCTTTGGCTGCCCCAGGAGGAATGGCCGGCTCCGCTCCTGGACGAAGCCTGGCTGGCCATGATCCGCAACTCCGCCCACGACTCGATCTGCGCCTGCTCCGCTGACCCGGTCGGCCGGGCGGTCCTGCACCGTTACGACACCGCCGCCACTCTGGCCGGTGAAGTGACCCGACAGGCTCTGGCCCTGGCCGGTGTGGCGACGCAGACCGCGGGCTCGATCGTGGTGAACGCCGGGTCGGCGCCGGCCAGCGGGGTCGTCGAGACCGTCCTCCCGGGGTCAGATCCTGTCCCCGGCACCCAGGTACTCACCGTCATCCGGGAGGCCACTGAAGAACGCCGCGGGGCCGGCGCCGACCTGGCTCGCATCCTCGGCGAGCTCGCGGCTGACGGATGGCTCGAGGGTCTGGGGGTCGACGCCGAGCTGAGCCATGGTCCGGGCGGACTCGAACTGCTGATACAGGCCGACGAATCTGGCCGGCCCAGCTTGCGCCTCCCCTCCGTCATGGCCGAGGCCTGGGCGCAGGCAGGCGCTCAGGTCGATCGGCCACTCCGGATCCAAGTCCGGCGCCGGGCATCGCAGCGCGTCGCGGCCTGCGTGCGCGACGTTCCCGGCTTCGGCTGGGCTGCCTTCAGCCCGGCCCTACCCGACGGAACCGAGGTCCGGGCCGGCCAGCTCGGGCTGGACAACTCGCTGGTGACCCTCGAGGTCGACCCCACCAACGGCACCTTCTCGGTCAACGGGCTGGCCGGCCTCGACCTTCTCGTCGACGGCGGCGACGAGGGCGATACCTACAACTACTGCCCGCCTCGCTCCGACACGTTGATCGACCGACCGGACTCAGTGGACGTGGAGCTGGTCGAAGCCGGCCCGGTACGAGGGCTGCTCGAGATCACGCGGCGGTTCGGATGGCCGGCGGCGGCTCTGGGCGGCAGGCGGATCGGTCGAGAGATCGTTGACGTCGTCTCCTTGGTGGAGTTGCGGGCGGGGGAACAATTGGTCCGGGTGACAACCCGTTTCGACAACCGCTGCCGGGACCACCGCCTGCGCGCCCGGTTTCCTCTTCCGCACGCGACGGACCGGACCGTCGCCGAATGTGCCTTCTCGACGGTGACCCGCGGTGCGCCCGAAGGCGGCCCCAAGGAACCACCCGTGGCCACATTCCCTTCCCGGCGGTTCGTCAGCGCCGGCGGCCTCACCATCACCCACGAGGGCCTCCTCGAGTACGAGCTGGTCGACGGCGGGACAGCCTTGGCTGTCACCCTCCTCCGATCGACCGGAATGCTGTCACGACCCGCCCCGGCCACTCGGCCCAACGCGGCCGGACCGGCCGACCCCCTGGAGGCCCCGCAACTGCTCGGCCCCCATCGGGTGCGCTATGCGGTGGCGGTTGCTGCGGTCGACCCGTGGCGACTCGCCGATATGGCCTGGCTTCCGCTGCACGTGGTGGCAGCCAGCGGGACCGGGCACCTGGCGCCGACCGGCAGCCGACTGACGGTTCGCGGTGCCGAAGTGTCCGCCCTGCACCGGGTGGATGGCGTCATCGAACTCCGCCTTTTTAATCCGGGCGGCGAGGTGGCGAGAGTCGAGGTCCCAGGCCACTCCGGGTGGCTGGTGGATCTCAGGGGCCAGCCTGTCGAACGGTGGGAAGGCGAATTCGCCCTACGGCCCTGGGGGATCGCCACCGTCCACCTTGACGCCGCCGCTTTGGACCCGTAACGGCCGCGGACTAACCCGCACCCGTGAGGACCAGCACGACCGGTTCGGCGTCGTAGCCGCTGGCTGGCCCGGCGCCCGTTCCCCACGCAGCCCACACCACCGCCCCCGTCGGCTCGACGCCAATCCCCATGCGGGCCAACGCCCCCCGGGCCGGCTCGAGGTCGTCTTCGGGGACCGTGACCACTCTCCCCCCGCTGGCCAGAATGGCGGCTCGCACCTCCCCGATCCGCGGCGGTTCGGCGATGGCGATACCCGTCGCGACCGTCGGACCACCGGGGCGCAGCCCGGCAAGGGGCGCGCAACGCTCGGCCTGGACGGCCACGATGGCTGGCACCTGCGGCACCCGGCCGGCGAACGCCAGCTCTCGGAAACCGAGCCACAAACCGAGAACCAGAGTGCCGTTGCCGGCCGGCACTACGACCGTTCCGGGTGCCCGCCCGCCGAGCTGTTCCCACAGCTCGAACGCCAGGGTCTTCACGCCATGCACAAACGCCGGTCGGTACACGTGGCTCGCATACCAGGCCCCGCTGGCCTGGGTCGCTTCCCTGGCCGCCACCGCAACGGCGGCGCGGTCTCCCTCCACCGCCACCACCCGGGCGCCGTACGCCCCTATCGCCTGCACCTTGGCGGCGGGGGTGGCCGCGGGCACGAACACGGTGGCTTCCATTCCGGCCCTCGCCGCGTAGGCGGAGACCGCCATCCCAGCGTTGCCGCTGCTGTCGGCCGTGACCCGCTCGACACCGAGACCGGCGGCCACGCTCATCATCACCGCCGCCCCGCGGTCCTTGAAGGACCGGGTCGGCATGAGGTAATCGAGCTTGCACCACAGCCCCGGCCGTACCGCGACCAAGGGGGTCAGGCCCTCACCGAGGGTGACTTTTTTCCAAGAGTCTCCTGCAGGCAGGACCGAGCGGTAGCGCCACAGCGACCACGGCTCGGTCCCTCCTATGGGGTCCGCCTTGGGCCCCTGCAGGTCGAGGAGACCGCCGCACTGACATCGCCAGCCGGGACTGGCCAGGTCCCAGCCCCGGCCGCAGCGCCGGCAGGTCTGGATCCAATCCGCCGGCGCCGGGCCGATGGCGACGGGTGGTGCGGACATTGGTGTCGATCCTAGGTATCGCTCCCCGGTCGGGGAGCCGCCTGCCCGAAGCCTCCGTGGCGGCCGGCGCCGGACTGGAATCGGCCCACGCCCTCGGCTATTTCGGGGCTGGCCAGGGAGATACGACCGTGAGCCAGCTCCGACCGGATGGCGTCGCGCTCCCCCAGCCCGTCCTGCTCGAGTGCCGACAATCGGTCCTGCCGCATGCAGGTCTGCGGGAAGCTGGCGATCTCCGCGGCGAGTTCTTCAGCCGCGGCACGGGACGTTCCTGTCGGCACGACCCGGTTCGCCAGTCCTAGCCGCGCTGCCTCTTCGGCGGGCACGGGTCGCCCCGTCAGGATCAGGTCCATGGCCCGGCTGGTCCCGATCAGCCTCGGTAGGCGGACGGTCCCGCCATCAATCAGCGGGACGCCCCAACGCCGGCAGAACACCCCGAGGGTGGCGTCCTCCTCGACCACCCGCAGATCGCACCACAGGGCCAGCTCGAATCCGCCGGCGACCGCATAGCCCGCCACGGCGGCGATGACCGGCTTCGACAGCTGCATTCGGGTCGGGCCCATTGGACCATCGCCGTCGTCGCCTACTCGGTTGGCGGTCCCGGTTCCTATGGCTTTGAGGTCCGCGCCGGCGCAGAAGGTGCCGCCTTCACCCCACAAGACCGCCACCGCCGCTTCGGAGTCATCCTCGAACGCCCGAAAGGCGTCGGCGAGCGCCAGGGCCGTCGGCCGGTCGACGGCGTTGCGGGCGTGGGGACGCGACAGGATCACCGTCGTGACTGGTCCGTCGCGCTCGACGCGTACTGGTAGGGGCGTGCTCGCCACCGGACCGGCATTCTGGCTCTGGCTCATCTTCGGGAGGCTAACGGCGACGTTGCCGGCGGGCCGAGACGAGTCGACGTGGTCCGGGGAGTTGGCCCCAACCGGGCGGCCGCCGGCCGGCCAGTGGGCCCGTCCCTCTGGGCTGCCACTACCCTGCCGATAGTCATGAGCGATGCGTCGATCGCACTCCGCTTCGACGCGGTGGATCTCGACCGCCTGACCACCTCAGTGCTGCACCACGTCGACTGGCGGGTCGGTCCGAGCGAACGGTGGGTGGTGCTGGGTCCAAATGGGTCGGGCAAGACCACCATGTTCGAGTTGGCGTCTGGTTACCTGCACCCGACCCGGGGGACCGTTGAGATTCTCGGGCACCGGTTGGGTCGGGTCGACGTGCGTCGATTGCGCGAGCACATCGGGTTGGTCTCGACCGCCATCGCCAAGAAGCTGGTCCCCGACATCACCGCCACCGACGTGGTGGTCTCGGCCCGCCATGGGGCGCTGGAGCCGTGGTGGCACGACTACGACCCGGCGGAGCGCGCCCGGGCGCGCGGTCTACTCGCCGACGCGGGGTTCGCATCCATCGCGGACCGCCGCTTCGGCGTGCTGTCCGACGGCGAACGACAGCACGTCCTCCTCGCCCGTGCCCTCATGAGCGACCCCGCCCTCCTGCTCCTCGACGAACCAGCCGCCGGGCTCGACGTCGGAGGACGGGAGCGCCTGGTGGCCACCCTCAGCCGCCTGGCCGCCAGCGGCGCCGCCCCTCCGATCGTCATGATCACCCATCACGTCGAAGAGATCCCGGTCGGGTTCACCCACGTCTTGCTGCTACGGCAAGGGCGCGTCGTCGCGGCCGGCCCGATACCCGACGCCTTGAGCGGCGAGGCATTGTCCGAAACCTTCGGAATGGCTCTGGTGCTCGAGGGCACCGAGGGGCGTTGGACCTGCCGGGCCCAGTGAGGCTGGGCCGGATTTTGGACAGTAGTACTGGGCTATTTGACGCACTACTGACCACCATCTGTCGGTAGCGGGGGCGCCAGCGCCAGCGTCTAGCCGAGGTGCTCGTGCAGGAAGGCGACGGTGCGGTCCCACGCCCGGGCCGCTTGCTCGGGGTCGTAGGTGCCGAGCAGGTTCTGGTCGTTGAGGAAGGCGTGGCCGGCGGGGTACCGCTCGATCTCGGGGGTACGCCCGTTGCCGGCGAGGATCTTGGCGGCGAGCTCATCGGCGGACGCGATCGGGACGAACGCGTCCGTCTCTGCGTAGTGACCGAGCACGGCGGCCTGTAGTCCGGAGTAGTCGTCGGGCATCTGTCCCGCCGGGTAGAACGCCACGGCCGCGGCTACCTTGCCACCCTCCTGTACCGCCAGGGTGAGCACGAACGCCCCACCCATGCAGAACCCGACCGCCCCGACCTGGTCGCCGCTCACGTCATCGCGTGCCAGCAGATAATCGACCGCGCCGGCCAAGTCCCGGCAGGCCCGGTCAACTGGCAGCTCCGACATGAGCTGGCCGGCCTCGCCGGCGTCGTGGGTAGTGCTGCCGCCGTAGAGATCGGGTGCCAGCGCCACAAACCCTTCCGCGGCGAAGCGATCGGTGAGCTCCGCGATGTGGGAGGTCAGGCCCCACCACTCTTGGATGACCACCAGACCCGGTCCCCTACCCGAGGGTGGTAGAGCCAGATACCCGTGGGCCTGAGCGCCGTTGCTGGCGAAAGCGACGTTTTGACGGGGGTTCGCGGTCTCGGCCATGGTGCGTTCCTTCCCTTACGAGGTCCACTCAAACGCGCAACGTCGGGCAAAGTAGCCCGTCGACGGCCGCAGTGGAAGGAAGGCGCGCTATCAGTTAGCTGGCAGGACGCTGGCGAGGCGGGCATCGACGTCGGCGACGACGTACAGCTGGCGCTCGAGCGTCTCGGTCAGCCAGCGCTCGACCTCGGTGCGGGTTTCGCCCTCGGGCAGGAAACCCCAAAGATCGAGCAGACAATCCTGCACCAACGACGCCGGGACTGACACCTGCCCTTCGAGCTGTCGCCTAAAAGCGGCCACGGCAGACTCGGTCCTATCCATCTGAGCGGGGGCGGCGGGTGCGTCGGTCACGACCACCAGCCTACGGCCCCCGGACCCGTTGTTCGGTTCAGATGTACAAATCAGGTCGGATCGGCGAAAACCGGGGATCTTTTTTCGAAATACGACGCCACCGCCTCAACCTGGTTGGGGCTGCCGATGAGCGATCCCATCACTCGGGACTCATCTTTGAACTGTTGTTCCTGGCTGACCAGCCCCGACTGGTTGAGCAGCTGCTTGGCGCCGCGGATGGCGTACGGATTGCTGGCGGCCAGCTGAGCGGCCAAGGCGAGGGCGTCGCCGCGGGGGTCGTCGCTGAGCTGGGTCGCCAACCCCAGGCGCACGGCGTCCGTGCCCGACACCATCCGGCCCGTCCAGGTGAGCTCCTTGGCCACGTCCAAGGGGACCAGGCGTCGCAGCATGTGGGTGCCGGTCATGTCGGGGATCAGGCCCCACCGGACCTCCAGTACCGAAAGCCGGGCGTCAGGCGCCACCAGTCGCAGATCGGCTGCCAGAGCGATCTGCAGGCCGCCACCGAGGGCCACTCCGTGCACGGCGGCGATGACCGGTACGGGCAGCTCGGTCCATACGAATGCGGCCTGTTGGCCGTGGTTGGTGATGCGCGTCTCGGTCCGTTCTCCGAGGCGGTTCGTGACCCGTGAATCCCGCTCGGCGCCGGCCATCGCCTGGAAAGAGGCGAAGTCCAGGCCGGAGCAGAACCCTCGTCCCTCCCCGGAGAGCACCACCGCTCGCACGGTCGGGTCAGCACCCAGCCGCTCGCCGACATCGACGAGGGCGTCGAACATGGCCGCGTCGAGGGCATTCAGCTTGTCCGGCCGGTTGAGGCGCACGTCGGCGACGCCGGCGTCGATGGTCACCGTGACGCGCTCGGATGTGGGTTCTGCCGGCATGTGGGACCTCCGGGGCCTTGATGGGGCAACATGCTAAGTCTCCGGGCCGGCGCAGGCTCCAGGCCGGCGCAGGCTCCAGGCCGGCGCAGGCTCCAGGCCGGCGCAGTCTCCAGGCCGGCGCAGTCTCCAGGCCGGCGCAGGCTCCAGGCCGGCGCAGTCTCCAGGCCGGCGCAGTCTCCAGGCCGGCGCAGGCTCCAGGCCGGCGCAGTCTCCGGGCCGGCGCAGGCTCCAGGCCGGCGCAGGCTCCAGGCCGGCGCAGTCTCCAGGCCGGCGCGAGTTCCACCTCCCGCTCCGAGGAGTTGCGGACATCGAAACGGACAGACCTCGGCGGCAGCCGACCCGTCTGATGGAGGTCTGTCCGTCTCGGTGTCGAATTCGGCACTGTGGCGGACAGACCTCTGTGGTTGGGCGGGGTCTGACCGCGAGGTCTGTCCGTTTCAGCACCGTGATGAGGGGAAGTAGCGGCGAGATCAGGCAGGCTCGGCAAGGATGGCCCCGTGACCGACAGCTCGCCGACCGACAGCTCGCCGACCGACAGCCCGCCGACCGACAGCTCGCCGACCGACAGCCCGCCGGCCGACAGTGCGGCGGCCGAGAGTTCGCCGCCTGCGACCGGAGCCACCGCAGACCTGGCGGCGGCCCTCTCGGACATCGTGGGACCGACCAACGTGCTGGTCGATTCAGACTTGCGGTCGCCCTTCGAGACCGACTGGACGCGGCGGTTCGGTGGCCCGGCCCTTCTCGTAGTGCGCCCGGGCTCGACCGGTGAGGTAGCGGCCACGGTGCGAGCCTGCGCCGGCCTGGGAGTAGGCATCGTGGTGCAGGGCGGCAACACCGGCCTGGTCGGCGGTGGCGTGCCGGCGCCCGGCCCACCCGGTCCGCCGGGCGAGGGTCGCGGCGAGGCTGCCGACAGTGCCCCCGCAGGTGTCCCCGACGGTGCCCCCGACGGGGCTCTCGGGGAGGCCCTCAGGGCAGCGCAGGTCGTCATCCTGAGCACCGTCCGGCTCACCCGGCTGGAACCGGTCGACGCCGTCGCCGCCCAGGTGACGGCCGGCGCCGGGGTGCCACTAGCCCGCCTGCAGGAGGCGGCGGCGCGCGCCGGCTTGGCGTTCGGGGTAGATCTGGCCGCCCGCGACAGCGCCACCGTGGGCGGCATGGTGGCTACCAACGCCGGCGGGCTCCACGTATTGCGGTACGGGGCCATGCGCGCCCAGGTGATCGGCTTGGAGGCCGTCCTGGCTGACGGCACAGTGGTGTCACGGTTGAGCGGCCTGGTCAAGGACAACACCGGCTACGACCTCTCGCAGCTTCTCGTCGGCTCCGAAGGGACCCTCGGGGTCATCACCGCAGCCCGACTCCGCTTGGTCGCCGATCATCCTGAGAAGGTGGTGGCCCTGCTCGGGCTGGCTGGTACAGCGGAGGCTCTCGAGGTCCTGGCAGCCATGCGCCGCCGGGTCGAAGGATTGCAGGCCGCGGAGCTCTTCTACGACGATGGGTTGGAGCTGGTCCGCGCCCACGCCGGGCTGGCCGCCCCTCTCCCCCACCCCTGGCCGGCATATCTCGTCGTCGAGTGCGCCGGCCTGAGCGACCCGAGTGAGCCGCTGTTCGAGGTGCTGGCCGAACTGGACTGGCCGGAAGCCGCCACGGCGGTCGCCACCGATCCGGCCGGCCAGGCCCGGTTGTGGGCCTACCGGGAACGTCATACGGAAGCCATCTCCGCCCTGGGCGTGCCGCACAAGCTGGACGTGACGCTGCCCCAGGCCCGACTGGCCGACTTCGAGGCCGAGGTCCGCCGGGTGGTAGCGGAGAGCGCGCCCGGGTCGAGACTGGTGCTGTTCGGCCACGTCGGCGACGGCAACCTGCACGTGAACGTGGTCGGCCCACCATCCGACGACGAACGGGTCGACGACGCCGTGCTGCGCCTGGTGGCCAGCATGGACGGGTCGATCAGCGCTGAGCACGGCGTCGGCCGGGCCAAGGTGCGATGGCTGGGGTTGTCGCGTACCGCAACGGAGTTGGCCGCCATGCGGGCCATCAAGGGGGCTCTCGATCCCGCCGGCCTGCTCAATGCCGGCGTCCTACTGGAGGGTGCCTGACGGCTCAGGGCGCTTGCTAGCTTTCGGCCATGGACGACCCGGACGACCTGGACGACCTAGACGACCTGGGACTGGAGCCGGCGGTGACCCTGGCGGCCGCCATCCGGGCCCGATCGATCTCCAGCCGGGAGCTCTTGGAGCTCTACTTGCGGCGGCTCGAGCGGCTCAACGCGGCGCTCAACGCGGTGGTCACCCTTGATGTGGACCGGGCCACGGATGCAGCCCGGGCCGCCGACGACAAGACCGCATCCGGTGCGGAGGTTGGTCCGCTCCACGGTCTGCCGATCACCATCAAGGACGCCATCGAGACGGCCGGGATTCGTTCGACTGGCGGGGCGCCCGAGCTGCTGGAGTACGTGCCGGCCACGGATGCCCCGGCCGTGGCTCGGCTCAAGGCCGCCGGCGCCATCGTGTACGGCAAGACCAACGTGCCCCGGTGGTCCGGGGACATCCAGACCTACAACGACGTCTTCGGCGTCACCAACAATCCCTGGGATCACACCCGAACCCCCGGGGGATCCTCGGGCGGGCCGGCCGCGGCGGTGTCGGCGGGGTTGACGAGCTTCGAGCTGGGCACCGACATCGGCGGCTCGGTGCGCATCCCGGCCAACTACTGCGGCATTTTTGGTCACAAGCCCAGCTTCGGGATCGTCTCTCAGCGCGGCTACCTGGACCGTGTCGGCGGCGGGACGATCGACTCGGACATCAACGTGTTCGGACCGCTGGCCCGCAGCGCCGAGGACCTGGACGTGCTGCTCGGTGTCCTGGCCGGGCCCAACGTCGAGGACGCCGTGGGGTGGCAGCTCCACCTGCCCGAACCCCGCCACCGTGATCTGGCGGCCTATCGGGTGGGCATCTGGCTGGATGATCCCGACGCCGAGGTCGAATCCGAGGTGACTGACGTCCTCGCCACGGCCGCCGACGCCCTGTCCGAGGCCGGAGCGCACGTCGAGGCCGCTCGCCCGGCGGTGGAGATGGGCCACGCCAAGCAGCTGTTCAATGACCTGATCCTGCCGGCCATCTCGGTGAGTCTGGATTCCGACATCGGGGAAGCCCTCAGCGGCTCTCACCTGGCCTGGCTCCACCACCACCAGGCTCGAGCCCGCATGCGCCAGGCGTGGGCGGAGTGGTTCACCCGCTTCGACGTGCTCCTCTGCCCGGTGATGCCGATGGCGGCCTTCCCCCACGACCACCACGGAACTTCCATCGGCGACCGCTTCGTCACCATCAACGGGCAACCCCGCAACCAGGCCGATACGTTGGCGTGGACCGGGCTGATCGGCGTGGTGTACCTGCCCTCGACGGTCGTGCCGGTGGGACGCACTTCCGGCGGCCTGCCGGTCGGGATACAGGTGGTCGGCCCCTATCTCGAGGACCGCACCACCCTGTTCGTGGCCGCTCGGTTGGCCGAGCTCACGGGCGGGTACGAACCTCCGGCGAGCGCCCGGGGCGAGTGACCATCCGAACCAGGGCACCATGGCACTCGTGACTGATGTCACAGACGAATCTCGCCGGTCGGGTGCTTGCTTGAGTTAGCGTTACCCACCGAGAAACGACAAGGTGCCCGGGGTGACAGTCCTAGAGACCGCCGGCAGGGTGCCACAAAGCCAACCTCCGCTCTTTCCCTTTCCCCGCGGAGGCCCGTGCTGGTCCCCCTCTCACTTTGTTTGTCTGTGCGGAGCTGTGCGACCGGCGCGCTGACGAAAGGGTTCACCTGCCGTGTCCACCACTCTGAGTACCCCTCTGTCCCTCAATGCCCCCGCGCCCCGACAACCGTCCGGCGGGTGGCGCCGGCGCCGCCCCGGTCGACTGCCTCG
>Ga0302324_100016567_pt1 | contig 14676 bp, 11 predicted proteins | sample Palsa_T0_1_FD_201949 | JGI IMG/M metagenome (GOLD analysis project Ga0302324, IMG submission 201949) | Peat permafrost microbial communities from Stordalen Mire near Abisko, Sweden - Palsa_T0_1 | ecosystem: Environmental > Terrestrial > Soil > Palsa > Peat permafrost | place: Sweden: Abisko...
AATCCGGCCGGCTTCGCCTTGCACGGCGCCATTCACGAGACGCGCGCGGATGTGGCTTGCGTGGCGCATACCCACACGACGGCGGTCTCGGCCGTCGCCATGAAACGCGGTGGGTTCGACCACAATAACTTTTATAGCGCCCAGTTCTACGGCCGGGTTGGCTACCACGATTTCGAGGGCATCACTCTCTACGATGAGGAGCGCAGCCGGATGATTGCCAGCCTCGGCGACAAGCATGTGCTGGTTCTGCGCAACCATGGGGTGGCGGTATGCGAGCGCGATATCCCGACGACCTTCGCGCTGCTGTGGACTGTGCAGCGCGCGGCAGAAATTCAGTGCCGCGCGGATGCGCTTGGGGGCGAGAACGTGGTGCTCAGCGAGGCGGTTCAGCGGCGTTGCCGCGACGCAGTCATGGATTTGGGAAGCGGGCTGCGGGTGGCCCGTCTCATGTTCGACGCCACCGTCCGTTTGATGCGATCGCGCAGCGGTCATGGGGCGCGCTGAGCATTTGAGTGCCGAAATGACAGTCGGCTAACCGTCCGGCGCCGGCGCGATCGACGCGCGGCATGTTCCGAAGCCTATCTGCACACGATTCGGCGCGGCGGCGAAAGCTGAAATGACGATTTCATCGCCATCGGCCAGAAACGTGCGCGTCTCTCCGGTGGGCAGGGTGATGGGCTCGTTTCCGCCCCGGGTGATCTCGAGAAGGCTGCCGAAACCGTCCGCGGTCGGCCCGGATATGGTGCCGCTGCCAAAGAGATCCCCGGGTCGCAAATTGCAGCCGTTGGAAGAGTGGTGCGCAATCATTTGCGCAACCGTCCAATAAAGATGCGATGCGGACACGGAGCTCAACCGATGCGGCGGCAGGGCAGCCTCGCGCATTTTTTTCGAGGAAATATCGACCTCGAAGCGGATATTGAATGCTCCCAATCGTTGGTCCCGGTCGCACCATAGATAAGGCAGCGGCTTGGGATCTTCAGCCGGCCGAGAAGGTTGAGCGATTCGAAACGGTTCCAGCGCCTCTGCCGTCACGATCCAGGGCGACACGGTGGTATGAAAGCTCTTGGCCAGGAAGGGACCGAGCGGCTGATACTCCCATGCCTGAATGTCTCGAGCGGACCAATCGTTCAAAAGACACAGGCCGGCCATGTATTCGGGAGCATCCGCGATGCCGATGGGCTGGCCCAGGGCGTTGCCCCGGGCGATCCATACCCCGAGCTCGAGTTCGAAATCCAGTCTGGCCGTGGCCCAGAACCCTGGCGTTGGATTGCCGCTCTGCAGCCGCTGGCCTCGCGGCCGAATTACCGGCGTGTCGGAGGGTCTCACCGATGAAGCGCGGCCGTGATAGCCGATGGGCATGTTCTTATAGTTCGGAAGCAGCGGATTATCGGGCCTGAATAGCCTGCCCACGTTGATCGCGTGATTGATGCCGGCATAAAAGTCCGTGTAGTCGCCGATCGATGCCGGCAGGTGCAGGGTGCTGCCGGGCCGGTCGTACAGCAGGGGACGCGTCAACCCTTCGTAGCGGCGATCGCACAAAATATCCGAAATCGTCCGCCGCAGCGCGGCCCGCTGCGCCGCCGGCCAACTCAGAATTCCATTGAGGGTGCCAGCGGATAAATCCTCCGGTGGAAACTCAGGCAGCAGTCCGGTATTCACGCCGTCGGCGAGATCGAAAATATAGTCTCCTATGGCGACGCCGGGCCGGGGCCTGCCGCGCGGTTCGCTGAAAATCCCCAGGGGTAAATTTTGCACCGGAAATTCCGGGTGTCCGACGGCAGTCTCCACCCAGCTGGCACGATGGGGGTCATGGGTCTCGTCGATCATCGGCTGACGTCGGCTTTGTCGAAGCCGCTCCAGCAGCCATCATAATCCGGCTGCAATGACGGCGTATCGAGCGCGAAACGGGTCGGCCGAATGACCCAACGGCTTTCGAACATGAAAGCCATCGTATTGTCGATGCGTTGCGGCTCGAGGCTGGCCTCGACCGCCTTCCGGTAGCTCTGCAGATCGGGTCCGTGCGCCGACATTTGATTGTGCAGAGTGGCGCCTCCGGGCTCGAAGCCCGCGGCCTTGGCATCGTAGCGGCCCGTAATCAGACCCATGAACTCGCTCATGACATTGCGATGAAACCACGGCGGGCGGAAGGTGTTCTCGGCAACCAGCCAGCGCGGAGGAAAAATCACGAAGTCGCAATTCGCCGTGCCGGCGGTTTCGCCGGGCGAAGTCAGCACCGTGTATATCGAAGGGTCCGGATGATCGAAGCTCACCGTGCCCAAGGTGTTGAAGCACCGCAAATCGTAGCGGTAGGGCGCGAGGTTGCCGTGCCAGGCGACCACGTCCAGCGGACTATGGCTGAGCTGGGTGCTCCACAGCTTGCCCGCGAATTTTTGAACGAGTTCGGTGGGAGCATCGCTGTCCTCGAAACGAGCCGCCGGCGCTCCGAAGTCGCGGGCGTTGGCGAGCCCGTTCGAGCCTATGGGCCCAAGGTCGGGCAGGCGAAAGGGCGCGCCGTAATTCTCGCACACATAGCCGAGCGCGTTCGCATCGATGAGTTCCACCCGAAAGCGCACGCCGCGTGGGATCAAGATGATTTGCTGCGGCTCGGCCTCGAGCACGCCCATTTCCGTGACGAAGCGCAGGCGGCCCTGACGGGGTACGATGAGCAGTTCGCCGTCGGCATTGAAGAACGCACGGTTCGTCATGGAGCGATTCGCCGCGTACTGATGGACCGCCATCCCGTTTCCTTGCCCGGGGTCGCCGTTGCCCGCGTAGGTCACGAGACTGTCGATGAAATCCACCGTGCCCGTGGGCGGTGGCGCCGGGTTCCAGCGCAGCCGGTTCGGTGTCGGCTCGGCCTCATGGAAGGGCCCGGAACGCAGCAGGGTCTCACGCGGATAGGCAGTGAAGGGCTGATGTGCCGCGGAGGGGCGCAGGCGATACAGCCAGCTGCGCCGGTTCTCCGCGCGTGGCACCGTGAAGGCGGTCCCGGACAATTGCTCCGCGTACAGGCCGAAGGCCGTGCGCTGCGGTGAATTGCGTCCCTCCGGCAGCGCGCCCGGAATGCTCTCCGTCGCGAAATGGTTGCCGAAGCCGCTCAAATAGCTCATGTCGCGACTTTGACGACACCGCGGCGGATTTGATCGAGTTCGAGACTTTCGAACAGCGCTTTGAAGTTGCCCTCGCCGAATCCATCGTTGCCCTTGCGCTGAATGATCTCGAAGAAAATCGGTCCCACCATGTTTTCGGTGAAGATCTGCAGCAGAATACCGCCGCCCGATTCCGGCGCGCCGTCGATCAGGATGCGGCGCTTGCGCATCGCGGCGACATCGTGGCCATGCCCCGGTAATCGCGAGTCGATCATGTCGAAATATGAATCCGGCGAATCTTGAAAGCGGATACCGTTGGCGCGCAGCTTGTCCACGGTCGCGAAGATGTCGTCGGTGGCGAGCGCCAGATGCTGAATGCCCTCGCCCTTGTATTGCTTCAGGAACTCCTCGATCTGGCTGTTCTCATCCTGGCTTTCGTTCAGCGGGATGCGGATCTTGTCATCCGGCGCCGTCATGGCCTTGGAGAACAATCCGGTCGCCTGGCCTTCGATGTCGAAGTAGCGGATTTCGCGGAAATTGAAGATTTGCCGGTAGAACTCCGCCCAATGAGCCATGCGCCCGCGGTTCACGTTGTGGGTGAGATGATCCAGAGTATGCAAGCCGACGCTGCGCTGATCCTTGGCGGCGCCCGGCACGGCGATGAAATCGACGTCGTAAATCTCGCGCGCCCCGTAGCGGTCGACGAGATACAGATTCGAGCCGCCGATGCCTTCGATCGCGGGGATGTTGAGTTCCATCGGGCCCAGCGGCCCTGCCACCGGCTTGGCGCCGCGGCGCAGCGCCTCATCGAACGCGAGACGCGCATCCTTCACGCGAAACGCCATCGCATTCGCCGATGGCCCGTGCTTGGCGCGAAAGTCCGCCACTTGGCCGCTGGCATCCATGTTGAGCAGAAAGTTGATGTCGCCCTGCGCATATCGCCGCACGTTCTTGGAGCGATGATCTGCCAGGTGAGTGAAGCCCATGGAGGAGAACAGGGCGGCCAGCGCCTGCGGATCGGGGCCGGTGAATTCTACGAACTCGAAGCCATCGAGTCCCAGTGGGTTTTCACGTGGATTTTCCATCGCAGTCTCCACTTAAAGTAGTATCATTTGTTACTATATATAAAACGCCCCCATTGTGCAAGGTGACCGCCCGCATGACATACCGAACCAAGCTGGTCCTCGATCAGTTCCTGCCCTACCGCCTGTCGCTGGCGTCCAATCTGGTCAGCGACACGGTGGCGACGGCTTACGACGCCGCGTTCGGACTGCGCATTCCGGAATGGCGATTGGTGGCCGTCATCGCCGAGACCGACGCAATCAGTCAATTCGAAATCTGCCGGCGCACGCGCATGGACAAGGTAACCGTCAGCCGGGCGGCGATTGCGCTTGCCGGACGACGATTGATCGAGCGTGCGCCCAACCCGGGGGACCAGCGCTCGCATTTGCTGGCACTCACGGCGCAGGGCAGGGAACTTTACGGTCGCATCGCACCTAAGGCGCTGGCGATCGAGGCGCAAATTTTCGGCGGCTTCAAGCCGGCCGAAATCCGCGCGTTCGTATCGATGCTGGAACGCATCGACGCGGCGGCCCACGCCGTCGGCGGAGCTTAGTTGCCGCCGCAGCGGGTTGGCGCAGCGCTGACGGGGTCCCATGATGCTGAGCGGGTCCCGTGGTAATAATTCACAAATATTTTTGCGGTATCTTTAGTCTATGGACGAACCGCACTGAGGCTGGTGCCGTTTTATTCGTCGCACCCGCCGAGCACTGCAACACCGGTCCGCCGGTCTACGTGAGGGCAATGCAATATGAGCACAGATCAGACAAGATCGACCATACACGCGGACGGCTCCGAAGTGGCCGCAGCGGCCCGGGACGCGCACATAGGCGAGTTGTCCGAATTTACGCGGATCAGCAAGGCGCTCTACGACCACCATTTGGTGTTCGACAAGGTGGTCGACGCGGCGCATGCAACCCCCCGCGAACGCTTCGAAGCGTTCGCTCTCACGGTACGCGAGGTTCTGACGCAGCGTTGGTTGAACACCAAGAGCACCTATGCGCGCGAGAATCCCAAGCGCGTCTACTATCTTTCCATGGAGTTTCTCATCGGCCGTTCGCTTGCCAACAATGTGGTGAACCTGCTGCTGGAGGCGGATGCCCGCCGTGCGGTTCAGGAGATAGGCATCGACTGGCTCGAGACCTTGGAACAAGAGCCCGATGCGGGATTGGGCAATGGCGGCCTCGGGCGCCTGGCGGCGTGCTTCCTGGATTCCATGGCCACGCTGCAGTTTCCGGCGATGGGCTATGGTCTTCGCTACGAGTACGGCATGTTCAAGCAGGCCATCCGCGATGGGTGGCAGGAGGAACAGCCGGATAACTGGCTGGCACGGCGCGACCCGTGGGAGGTGCGGCGGTTTCGCGATCAAGTCGAAATTCAGCTCGCTTGCTCTTTCGAAGTCCGCGAGGGCACTTTGCGTGCAATAGTCGGCAAACCGTCGCGTCTCATCGGGATTCCCTACGATCGTCCGGTCGTGGGTTACGGCGGCCGGACCATCAATACTCTGCGTCTATGGGAGGCCCGGGCGCCTGAGTATTTCGATTTCCAGGCGTTCAGCCACGGCGAGTTCGTCAGTGCGGTGGCTGAGGCGCTCGAGGCGGAGTCGCTGACGCGGGTGCTGTATCCGGATGATTCCACCAGACTCGGGCAGGGGCTGCGCTTCGTACAGGAGTATTTTCTGGTGGCCTGCTCGCTGGCGGATCTGGTGCGCCGCTTTCGGCGACACAACGACGACTGGTCGCTGCTGCCCGAAAAAGCCGCCGTGCAGCTGAACGATACTCATCCCAGCTTCTGCGTGCCCGAGCTGATGCGCATTCTGCTCGACGAAGCGCTCTTGGGCTGGGACATTGCCTGGGACCTGTGTTGCAGGACTCTGGGCTACACCAATCACACCCTGCTGCCCGAGGCGCTGGAAAAATGGCCTCTGCCGTGGTTCGAACTCCTCGTGCCGCGCCAGCTCGAGATCATTTACGAAATCAACCGGCGACTGCTCAACGCAGTACGGTCGAAATTCCCGGGCGACGAAGGCCGGGTCAGGCGCACGAGCTTGATCGAGGAAGGGCCGGTCAAGCATGTGCGCATGGCCAACCTGGCCATCGTCGGGACGCACAGCACCAATGGAGTCGCGGAAATCCATTCCAGGCTGTTGCGCACGACCACGGTCAAGGATTTGGCGGAGATGTTCCCCGAAAGGTTCGGCAACAAGACCAACGGCGTCACGCCCCGCCGCTGGCTGCTCCTGGCGAATCCGCCCCTGGCCGGCCTGATCAGCCACGCCATAGGCGACGCATGGATTACGGACTTGAGCCAGCTCAGCCGGCTCAAGCCTCTGGCCGCTGATGCAGATTTTCTCGATCGCTTCAGGCGGGTCAAGCTCGAGAGCAAGAAACAGTGCGCTGCGTGGCTCAACGGGAAGTTCGGCGTGGCGGTGGATCCGAATACGATTTTCGACTGCCACATCAAGCGTATTCATGAATACAAGAGGCAGCTCCTCAATGCCCTGCGCATCGTGGTGCTCTACAATCGGCTACGAGGCAACCCGCACCTCGATCTGCCGCCGCGGACATTTTTCTTCGCCGGCAAGGCTGCACCCGCCTATGCCCTGGCCAAGCTCATCATCAAATTCATTGAAAATCTGGCGCGAAGCATTGCCGAAGATCCGGCCGCGAACCTCAAGCTGCGGGTCATTTTCCTGCCGGACTACGATGTCTCGCTGGCGCAGCGGTTGATTCCTGCGAGCGACGTCTCCAACCAAATCTCCACCGCGGGCTACGAGGCCAGCGGCACCAGCAACATGAAGTTCATGATGAACGGTGCGCTGACCATGGGCACGCGCGATGGCGCCACCATAGAGATGGCCGACGAAGCCGGCGAGGAGAACTTTCTGCTATTCGGGCTGACTGCCGATCAGGTCGCCGGCAGCCGCGGCTGGTACGATCCGCGCTGGCATTACCAGCACGACCCAGAGACGCGGGCGGCCCTGGATCTGATCGGCTCGGGCCATTTCAGCGCTTCGGACCCGAACTTGTTCAAGCCCATCCACGACATTCTGCTGCACGGTGATTTCTATATGCACCTGGCGGATTTGAACTCGTATCTCGAGTCGGATCGGCGCCTGTGCGATTGGTACGGCAAGCCGCGTGAATGGGCACGCAAGGCGGTTTTGAACATCGCGTCTTCGGGCAAGTTCTCGAGCGACCGGACGATCGAGGAATATGCAAAAGACATATGGGGCGTGACGGCATGCCCGGTTACACTCTGAGGTTCGCGGCTACACCATGAGGTTCGATGATGAATGACATGCCAGCGCTCGACAGCGAGGAACTGATCCGCCGCATCAGCCGCGATCTTGCGGATAGCTACGATGAAGAGCTCGAGCTCGAGACCGAGGATCGGCATCCGCTGCCCGGGATGCCGGCGGGAGAGAACGCCGATGTGGAAAAGGAGTATCGGCAGCGCTACTTCGGCGAGCTGTTCCGGCTGCAGGCGGAACTGGTGAAGCTGCAGGACTGGGTGGTGGACACCCGCCAGAAAGTGGTGATTCTATTCGAAGGGCGCGATGCGGCCGGGAAGGGCAGCGCGATCAAGCGCATCACCCAGCGCCTGAATCCACGTGTGTGTCGAGTGGTGGCGCTGCCGGCACCGAACGACCGCGAGCGCACGCAATGGTACTTTCAGCGCTACGCGGAGCATCTTCCGGCCGCGGGCGAAATCGTCCTGTTCGACCGCAGCTGGTACAACCGCGCGGGCGTGGAACATGTGATGGGGTTCTGCACCCCGGAGGAATACGAGGAGTTTTTCCGTTCCGTGCCGGAATTCGAGCGCATGCTGGTGCGCTCCGGCATCCATCTGCTCAAGTATTGGTTCTCCATCACCGACGAGGAGCAGCATTTGCGCTTTCTCGGCCGGATACACGATCCGCTGAAGCAGTGGAAGCTCAGTCCGATGGATCTCGAGTCGCGGCGCCGCTGGGAGGAGTACACCAAGGCGAAAGAAATCATGCTAGAGCGTTCGCACATTCCCGAGGCGCGCTGGTGGGTGGTGCATGCGGTCGACAAGAAGCGCGCACGGCTCAATTGCATCGATCATCTGCTGAAACAGTTCCCCTACAATGAGGTGCACAAGGCGCCCGTCGTTCTGCCCGAGCGCGAGCGTCACGAGCACTACTCCCGGCAGGCCGTGCCGGCCGATATGCTGGTGCCCGAGGTCTATTGAGCGTAGGTCAACGCAGACAATTTTCCACCGCGCCGGCAATCGCCAGGAGCCGGCGGTCGGTGTTGCGAAGGCTGAAGATCGTCAGGCCCACGGGCGCCGCGTCCGGCTCCTGGCAGGGAATCGAAATGGCGCAGCCATCCAGGAAATTGACCACGCTGGAATTGCGCAACGACAGCATGTTGAGTCTCACATAGGCCTCGTCCGAGGCCAGGTCCGTCAACAATGGCGCGACGATGGGCAGCGTCGGCATGAGCAGCGCATCGAAAGCGGCCAGACGCGGCGTGACCTGGGCGATGAAGTTTGCACGCTCGGCGTGCAGATCGATGTAGTCGGCCGCGTCCTGCTCGCGGCCGCGCAGAATGCGCGCCGCGACTCGCGGGTCGTATTGCGAGGCATCGCTCGCCAGACGCTCGCGATGCAGAGCATAGGCTTCCGCGGAAGAAAGGCCGCCCTTGCGATTGATCCGCGGCAGTTCGTCGAATTCTTGAACGACGATGTGGCTCAGGCGAGCGTCCGCCTTTGCGAGCGCGCGCAACGCCCGTTCCCAGCCGGATGCGACTTCCGTTACGAGTCCCTCTAGAACATAGCCGCCCAGCACGCCGAAGCGCAGACCCCTGACGCTCATCTCATGAAACGCGGACTCACCCGAGAGTACGGCGTCCAGCACGGCGCAACATGCGACCGAGTTGGCGAGCGGCCCCGCTGAATCGAGGGTCCTGCAAAGAGGATAGCAGCCCGCCAGTGGAATTCGGCTTGCGGTCGGTTTGAATCCGACGACACCGCACAGGGCCGCGGGGATCCGGCAGGAGCCGCCAGTGTCCGTCCCCAAGGCGGCAAACGCCATCGAGTCCGTGACTGATACCGCGGCGCCCGATGACGAGCCTCCGGGAATTCTTTTGTTGGCGCGCTCCCAGGGATTCAGAGGCGTTCCATAGTGAGGATTGACACCGAGGCCCGAGAAGGCGAACTCCGTCATATTGGTGCGGCCGATCACGACGAAGCCGGCGGCTTTGAGACGCGCCACCGCGGCCGCGTCCCGGACCGCGGGCGCGGTGCCTTGAAGCACGGTCGATCCGGCCGTGGTCACATCCCCGGCCAGGTCGAACAAGTCCTTTACCGAGATCGGAATTCCGGCATACATGCTGGCCGCCGCACCGCACCTGCGCATCTGATCGTGGAAGTCCGCCGCCGCCAGCGCTTGCTGCGCGTGAACGGTCAAAAAGACGCGCGGACCTTCGCCGTCCGCCGCCGCGATATTCGCCAGACAACCCTCGACCAGCTGTCGGCTGGTGGTGCGGCCGGATGCCAGATCGCGGGCTAATTGCGCGAGAGTGAGTGCGGGGTGCATTCAATGCGCCAGCAGGGTTCGGTGCAATGCCGTACGCCAGCCGGCGACCGCTTCGGTCCGGCGAGCCGCCGGCATCGCGGGGAGGAATGCGGCGCCCAGAGCCCAGGTCGCGGCGACGGCCTTCAGATCCGCCCATACGCCCGTGGCGAGCCCCGCGAGAAAAGCAGCGCCGAGCGCCGTCGTCTCGAGCTCGGTCGGCCGCTCGACACGGGCGTCGAGCACGTCGGCCAGGAACTGGCAGAACCAGTTGTTTGAGGCCATGCCACCGTCCACGCGGATGGTTGCCGCCGTGCTCGCGCCATCCCGGGACATCGCGGCCGTCAGATCCAGCGTCTGATACGCCACCGATTCGAGCGCGGCTCGTGCCAGATGGGCCCCGGTGGCGTCGAGCGTGAGTCCGCAGATCAGTCCGCGCGCACCCGGTTCCCAATGCGGCGCCCCGAGTCCTACGAACGCGGGCACCATGTACACGCCATGACTGTCGGGGACCTGCGCCGCGAGGGCGGCCGTTTCTGCGGCATTGCCGACGACGCGGAGTCCGTCGCGCAGCCACTTGACCGCGGCACCGGCAACGAAAATGGAGCCTTCCATCGCATAGGTCGTGCGGCCCTTGATGCGATACGCGGGCGTCGTCAGCAGCCGGTTCTGCGACAGCACCGGCGTGTCGCCGGTGTTGAGCAACGCGAAGCAGCCTGTGCCGTAGGTCGATTTGACCATTCCGCGCTCGAAGCATGCCTGACCGACGAGCGCGGCCTGCTGGTCGCCGGCGATCCCGCCGATCGCAATCGGATGCTCGAACAGTCCCGGAGCCGTATCGCCGTAGACTTCGCTGCTGTCCCTGACCTCGGGAAGCAGGGCGCGCGGTACTCGAATCAGCCGCAGCAGGTCCTCATCCCATTGCTGCCGATGAATGTCGAACAGCAGCGTGCGCGAGGCGTTCGTCACGTCGGTTGCGTGAACACGGCCGCCCGTCAGCCGCCAGAGCAGAAAGCTGTCGATGGTGCCGAAGGCCAGTTCGCCCCGTTCCGCGCGCGCTCGTGCACCCGGCACGTTGTCGAGCAACCATGCGACCTTCGTGCCGGAGAAGTAGGGATCGAGCAGCAGGCCGGTGCGCTGGCGCACAAGGTCTTCGATGCCGTCTTTTTTCAGGCGGGCGCAGACATCCGCCGTGCGCCGGTCCTGCCAGACGATGGCCCGATGAATCGGCGCTCCGCTGCCGCGGTCCCAGACGACCGCCGTCTCGCGCTGATTGGTGATGCCGATGGCCGCGATGTCGCGTGCGCCGAGCCCGGATTGAGCGATGGCTTCGCGTGCCGTCGACAAGGTGTCGCGCCAGATGTCCTCGGCGTCGTGTTCCACCCAGCCTGCGGCCGGATAGTGCTGGGGAAATTCGCGCTGCGCGGCGGATATTTTGCGCGCGTCGCCGTCGAACACGATGCTGCGCGTGGAAGTCGTCCCCTGATCGATGGCCAGTACGTGTCGGGACCGCTGCATGACTAAACTCCTTCAGCCCGCGCTTGCGCGGCTCGCCGGGCCGGAAGAAACGGCCGAATCACCCATTGATACAGGCCCCCGCCGACGACGCCGCCCAGCAGCGGACCGGCGATGGGCACCCACCAATAATTCTGCGGAGCCGGCAATGCCTGCGCCCCCCAGCCGCTAAAGTAGCAGAACAGGCGAGGCCCGAAATCCCGCGCCGGATTGATGGGCCATGCCTCCAGGTATCCGGCGGATGCGCCGATGGTGGCGACCAGCAGGCCGATGATCAATGCTCCGTTGTTGGCGATCGGCGCGAGTGTGTTGAACTCCTCGGTAATGGCGAAGATGCCGAGTACCAGGATTCCCGTGAGCACGATTTCGTCGACGAAGGCGTGCAGGGGTGTGATGCCTGCGCCCGGGTGGGTGAAAAATACGCCGGCCGCGCCGCCGTCGAGATTGCGGCTCAGGTGGTGCAAGTCGTTGTAGTGATCGAGAACGGGAGAGAACAACAGATAGACGAGGGCAGCGCCGAGAAAGGCGCCGAGGGTCTGAGCGCCGACATAGGGCAGCACCTTGGCGCGCGGAAAACCCCGAAATAGAGTGAGAGCCAAGGTCACGGCCGGATTGGCATGCGTGCCGGACACGGGCCCTGTCACGTAGATGGCGAGAGTGACTGCAAGCCCCCAGGCTATACATACGCCCCAGTAGGCTTGGCTGTACGGGCTGGGGTCATAGAGCGTATACATCGCGGCGGCCGAATCACCCAATCCGAGGATGATGAACGTGGCCATGCACTCGGAGAGCAACTCGCCGACACGGGCTCTAGCGGTGCCTGCCTCATCCTCACTACTCATACTTTTTCCCTACGACGAGCAGATCGAACGCGCCTTGGACGGCCAACTGAGCCCCTTTTCCGTGGCGTTGCCGCTCGGAATATTATGCTTTAAATTTTCGTTTTAGAATAACTTGCAACAGTATCGCTCGCAAGCGAAACCCGAGGGGTGGGTGCTCAGGCGCTCTCATCACCGACGACGTGCAGGGCCACGCCGTTGGCGACCAGCAGCTGAAGAATGGCGGGCCGGGGCGGCCGGTCGGTGAACAGTGCCGACACCTCGGTCAGCGAGCCCATCCGCACCATGGGATGGCGAATGAACTTGGTGTGGTCGGCGAGCAGAAATGTCTGACGGGAATTGCTGATGATGGCGCGAGCCGCGCGCACCTCGTCGTAGTCGAAATCCAGCAAAGTGCCTTGCTCGTCGATTCCGCTGATTCCGATGATGCCGTAGTCCACGCGGAACTCGCCGATCATGTCGCAGGTCGACTGCCCGACGATGCCTCCGTCGCGGTTGCGCACGGTTCCGCCCGTCACCATGACCGTGAACGAGGTGTTCCGCGACAGAGTCTGCGCGATATTGAGGTCGTTGGTGATGACACGCAGATCCTCATGGGCCGTGAGCGCGCGGGCGAGCGCCGCGGTCGTCGTGCCGATGTTGATGAAGAGGGAGGAGTGATTCGGAATTCGGCTGGCGGTCAATGCCGCGATCGCCTCCTTTTCCGGCGTGCTCAGGCCCTGACGCTCGACGTAGTCGATGTTCTGGATGCTGGACGCAAGGCCGGCGCCGCCATGGTGGCGGCGGATTTCGCCGTCGTCCGCGAGCTTGTTGACGTCGCGGCGCACCGTTTGCACCGTGACGCCGAAGGTCTTGGCCAGTTCCTCGTTGGTCACGTAGCCGCGCTGGCGCACGATGCTGACGATATGGCGGTGTCGATCGTCCGCGCTGGTTCGGCTCATGATCGCATCGGTTCCTTCCGGTTCCATGTGCTGCATGCTCGCTATCATGCCCTATTTGCTTAACGTACGATCCTGCGGCGATCCCGGGTGCTCGATGTCGGGCAACAGCGCCGCCAGCAGGCCGATCAGTGGCAGGAAAGAGCACAGGTCGTAAACGCGCTCGATGCCGATGGAGTCGGCAAGCGCGCCGAGAGAAGCCGCACCCAGACCACCCATGCCGAACGCCAGCCCGAAGAACAGCCCGGAAATCATGCCCACCTTGCCCGGCACCAGTTCCTGTGCGAACACCACGATGGCGGGAAAGGCCGAGGCCAGAATGAGGCCGATGATGACCACCAGCGGGCCGGTCCAGAATAGGTTGGCATAGGGCAGGGCGAGCGTGAATGGCAAGGTGCCGAGAATGGAAAACCAGATTACGCGCTTGCGGCCGATGCGGTCGCCGAATGGGCCGCCGAGAATGGTGCCGACGGCCGCGGCGGCGAGGAAGGCAAACAACTCGAGCTGCGCCGCCTGCACCGATACGCCGAAGCGGTGAATCAGGTAGAAGGTGAAATAGCTGGTCAGGCTCGCCAGATAAACATACTTGGAGAACACCAGCGCCAACAGCACACCCATGCCGCGTTTCACGCTGCCGGGCGGCAATGGCGCGTGATGTGCCTTGTGTGCGCCGCCGCTCGTGAGCCGCGCCACGCCGTGATGCTTGTACCAGATCCCCACATTCCACAGAATCGCGCCGGAGAGCAACGCGAGCAACGCGAAGAATATCAGGCTGGACTGTCCCCACCGCACGACGACCAGCGCCGCAGCCAACGGGCCCAGAGCCTGTCCGGCATTGCCGCCGACTTGAAACAGGGATTGCGCCAGTCCGTGCCGGCCTCCGGCCGCCATCCGGGCGACGCGCGAGGACTCCGGGTGAAACACCGACGATCCTACGCCGAGCAGGCTGGCGCCGATCAGCAGCACCGTGTAGCTATGTGCGATCGAGAGCACCACCAGCCCCGCCAGTGAAAACACCGTCCCTCCGGGCAGCGCGAGGGGCGTGGGGCGGCGGTCGGCGTACGAGCCCACGAGCGGCTGCAGGATGGACGCAGTCAACTGGTAGACCAGGCTGACGATGCCGATCTGACCGAAACTCAGGCCGAAGTCTGCCTTGAGATTCGGATAGATGGCCGGCAGCAGCGACTGCATCATGTCATTGAGCAGGTGGCAGAAGCTGATCGCGAGGATCACGGCAAATACAGTATGGTCGGCCCGTCCCAGGGGACGGTCGGCGCTTTGACCCAAGACCCGCTCTTGCATCGCTATTCCTGCTGGTTCAAAGGGCGCTACCATACGCCTTTGGCGACGGCCCGCTTTACTGGGTGGGTCGTTAACCTTCGAGAGTGGGCCAACATTGCAGCGCATCATCTCCGATGAATTCGAGAATGTCCCTAGACCGGTGCTGGCCATCAGCAACGATTACCCGGCGTCGTACGAACTCGACCGCCATCAACACCGTCGCGGCCAGCTGCTCTACGCAGCGCGCGGCGTGGTCACTGTCAGCACTCCCGAGGGTGCCTGGGTGGCGCCGCCGGAAAGAGCGGTGTGGATACCCGGAGGCACGCCGCATTCGGTGCGCATGGTGGGCGCGGTCAGCACTCGCAGCGTCTTGATCGAGACCGGCGTCTGCGCCTCACTCGGCCGGGCCTGCCGCG